>Ga0310830_100282_pt1 | contig 56120 bp, 59 predicted proteins | sample WT_ome_5_FD_201301 | JGI IMG/M metagenome (GOLD analysis project Ga0310830, IMG submission 201301) | Sorghum-adapted microbial communities enriched on wild type (WT) sorghum from Joint BioEnergy Institute, Emeryville, California, United... ... | reverse complement strand
CGAACGCGCCGGAACCTACCAGCACTGGCTGCATCACTACAATCACCACCGACCCCACACCGGCATCGGCGGAATGACACCTATCGACCGCCTACGCGTTCACAACCTACCCGTGAAGAACAGCTAGATCTTGCGGATGACGGTCACGACCTTGCCGAGGATCGCCGCGTCGTTGCCCGGGATCGGGTCGTAGGCGGGGTTGTGCGGCATCAGCCAGACCTGGCCGCGGGTGCGCTTGAACGTCTTCACGGTGGCCTCGCCGTCGATCATCGCGGCCACGATGTCGCCGTTGTCGGCGACGTTCTGCTGGCGTACCACGACCCAGTCGCCGTCGCAGATGGCGGCGTCGACCATCGAGTCGCCGACGACCTTGAGCAGGAACAGCGATCCCTCGCCGACGAGTTCGCGGGGGAGCGGGAAGACGTCCTCGACCGCCTCCTCGGCCAGGATCGGCCCGCCCGCGGCGATCCGGCCGAGCACCGGAACGTAGGTCGGCTCGGGTAGCGCATCGGATCCGGCGACGTCGGTGCTGACCAGCGGTCTGGTTGGATCGTCCACGCCGCGCACGTCGACCGCCCGCGGCCGGTTGGGATCGCGCCGCAGGTAGCCCTTTCGCTCCAGCGTCCGCAACTGGTGGGCGACCGACGAGGTGGACGTCAGCCCCACGGCGTCGCCGATCTCACGGATGCTGGGCGGGTATCCCCGCGTGGTCACCGACTGGCGGATGACCTCGAGAATCGTGCGCTGCCGCTCGGTCAGACCGGTGTCCGGTCCGCGGCCACCCCCGATGTCGTCGCCGTCGCCCGGGTTTTCGGTGCTGGAGTCCATGGCGCCGAATGTAGCCGCCGGGCGCGTGTTTATCAAACATTTGTTCGAGGCGTGTCGGAATCGAGATCCGGCCCGTCCGGAGTTGTCGGCGGGCTGTCCTATCGTCAGGCAACAGTTCGATCACATGTTCTATGAATCGAACACATGAGCGAGTAGAGTTCGAACACATTAGCGAAACTGGTATCCGTACCGGAGCCGATTCGACAGCCCTTACCGGACGCCAGACGACCGACACGACCGCGAGAAGGTTTGGAGGAGAACATGACGATCCTCGACACCCGGCAACGGGGGCAGCACACCGGTGGGGCCCGCGGACCGGTGCGCCGGCGTCCGGCTGGGGCGACGGCGCCGCGCCCGGTGGCGGGCCGTGCGACCGGATACCGCCGCGACACCGCACTGCCCACCGCCCCGAGGCGCGAGCCGCGGCTGATCGGCCCGGTGCGGGTCGGCCCGCGCCGCCCGGTGCGCATGGTGGTCGGCTCGCCGCGGCCCGGACGATCGCCGCGGGACCCGCGGACCGGCGGGGGAGCACCCGTCCGTTTCCGGGGGCCGGGTCTGTTGATGACCCGCGCTTCGCGGCGGCGGCCGATCACGCCGGTCACCACCGTGTTGCTCGCGCTGGTCGCCGCGGCGATCACGCTCTGGCTGGGCCTGGTCGCCCAGATCGGCGGCGTGGTCGGGGAATCCGCCCCGGCGCCGGGGCGATTGGCGGTGGTGCAGGTGCACGCCGGCGAGACGCTCTATCAGGTGGCCCGGCGGGTCGCCCCGGACGCCCCGGTCGGCCAGGTGGTCGAGCAGATCCGCGAGCTGAACCAGCTCGAGTCGCCGACGGTGAATCCCGGACAGACGCTGATCGCCCCGGTGGGCTGACGATCCGCCATGGCCGACCAGCGCCGCGGCGCCGCACCGCCGGTGACGGCGAAACCGTTCGCCAACACGCCAACCGACCCGGACCTGCGCCCCGGTGTCGGCGCGCGGGTACGCTCAAAGGCGGTCGGACTGGTCGTTTGTTGGCGTGGCGAAGGAGCGGTGATGCACTGTCCGTTCTGCCGTCACCCCGATTCCCGAGTCGTCGATTCCCGTGAGACCGACGAGGGTCAGGCGATTCGGCGGCGCAGATCGTGCCCGCAGTGCGGGAGGCGGTTCACCACCGTGGAGACGGCGGTGTTGGCAGTGGTCAAGCGCAGCGGGGTGACCGAGCCGTTCAGCCGGGAGAAGGTCATCAACGGCGTGCGGCGGGCCTGTCAGGGCCGGCAGGTCGACGACGACGCGCTGAACCTGCTCGCCCAGCAGGTCGAGGACACGGTGCGGGCCACCGGTTCACCCGAGGTACCCAGCCACGAGGTCGGTCTGGCGATCCTGGGGCCGCTGCGGGAACTCGACGAGGTGGCCTATCTGCGGTTCGCGTCGGTCTACCGCGGCTTCAACTCGATCGAGGACTTCGAGCGCGAGATCAAGGCGCTTCGCGAGCACCGCAAGTCACCGCAGCCGACCGCCAACTGACGCCCGGCGCGGGTGCGTCAGTCGATCCGGCGGATGCCGTCGTCGACCACGCGACCGGAGACCCGCACCCATCCCTCCGGGTTCCATTCGGTGTAGATGACCGACCCCTTTCCCTGCACGACGGTCAGGTCGCGGGCCAGATAGTCGGTGATGCGCACCGCCGCGGACCCGGTGGCCTCGTCCTCGGTCACCCCGAGCCCGTCGGCGAACATGCGGGCCCGCAGTTGTCCGCGTTCCCGGTCGGTCCACGTCCACAGATAGTGGCTGACGCCGTCGGCGTAGTCGTTGGGGTCGGCGGCGAGCAGCTCCTCGGTCGACGACAGGTCGTGGATGGCCAGTTCCGGCGCCCATTCGGCGCGGGCGCGGATCGACGTCAGGTCCTCGTCGTAGGACACCTGAACCACTCCGGCCGGCACCCGCAGGGTGTGGATCGGCGTGCCCTGCTGGCGCAACCACCAGGCGGCGCCGACGGTGGGGTGGCCGGCGAACGGCAGCTGGACCGCGGGGGTGTAGATGTGCGCGCTCGCGGTGCTGGTACCCGGCTGCGGAAGATCGACGAAAATCGTTTCGCTGAAACCCAATTCGGTAGCGATGCGTTGCCGATCGCCGGGTTGCACCGTCGCGGCGTCGACCACTCCGAGCGGGTTGCCGTGGTTACCCTCGGAATCGGTGAACACCCGCAGCACGGTCACGTCGATGGCCATGGCGCCGATGCTACTTCGTGTCGGGCGCGGTGCGTGCCGGCTCGGGTGCCCGTGGCGGTTCAGGAGCCCCCGCGGCGGCTGGGGTTCCCGGTCAGGGCCTCGTGGGCGACACCGACCGGGCCGGTCACGTCGCGCTGCGCTCGTCGGCGTCCATCGCCTCCAGCACCGCCTCGCGCGTCTCGGCCGGACCGCTGATCGACGACTCCGGGCGCCCGGTGCGCAGCAGCTGGCGCAGGAATTCCTGGTCGTAGGCGGCGGGCTCGGTCTCGTCGATGAACCGTTGCACCACTGCCACGAAGCGGTCCGGGTCGTCGTGGAACGGGAAGTGCCCCGATCCCTCGAACAGTTCCAGCTGTGAGCCGGGCATCGCGGCGTGGGCCATCAAGGCGTGGCTGACCGGGATCACCGAGTCACGGGTGCCCCAGATCAGCTGCACCGGCATCGACCGGGTCAGATAGCAGCGGTCGAGCATGGTGACCACCTGGCCGCGCCAGTCCACCACCGCGCGCAGGGTGCGGGCGAACGCCAACGACGCGGTGGGTTCGGGCAGGTCGGCCAGGATCCGCAGCACGTCGGGAAGGTCACGGCCCAGACCGGTGGAGCCGAGCACCGTCCCGGCCACCCGGCCCACCGCCTGCAACGTCGGCAGCACCAGCGGTAGCCGCAGCAACGCCAGCGCCTCGCTGCCCAGCGGCAGCGAGGCCAGCCGCAGCGCGATGTTGACGTCCTTGGTCACCCCGCCGGCGCCGACGAGGATCAGCCGCTCGACGAACTGCGGGAACTGATAGGCGAATTGCATCGCCACCCCGCCGCCGAGCGAATGGCCGATCACGGTGACCCGGTCGATGTCGAGCACGCTGAGCAGATCGCGCATGCCGTTGGCGTAGGCGGCCACCGAGTAGTCGGCGCGAGGTTTGTCCGAGCGACCGTGACCGAGGAGATCGGGCGCGATGGTGAGGAAGCGCTGCGCCAGCTTCGACTGAACCGAGCCCCAGGTGGTCGAATTGTCGCCGATGCCGTGGATCAGCAGGATCGCCGGGCCGGATCCGGCGATCCGGAACGCGCGCCGATAGCCGTGAATGGTGCGGAACTCCAACCTCGGGGTCAGCTCCCGCACCGGGCGCAGATCGGGTTTGCGCGCGACCATGGCGCAAACTTAGTCGGTCGGACCGCCGCCCGCTATTTGTCGCCGTTCTCGGTCCCGGGCCAGGAGTCGCCGTCCTTGCGCTTCTCGGCCTGTTGTTGCAGGAACCGCTCGAACTCCGCACCCAGTTCCTCGCCACTGGGCAGGTCCTCGTCGCGGGCCAGCAGCGACCGGTTCTCCTGGGCGGTGATGAACGCGTCGTACTGCCGCTCCAGCGCCGCCACCACCTGCTGGACCTCCGGGCTGGCCGCCACCTGCTCGTTGACCTTCGCCAGCACCTCGGCGCCGGCCGCATCGAGCGCCTCCAGCGGGATCTGCAGCGATCCGCACTTGGCGACCTCGGCCAGCAGCGCCTCGGCGGCGGGCGGGTAGTCCGTCTGGGCCAGGTAGTGCGGCACGTGCACGGTGAACCCGACGACCTCGTAGCCGTGCTGGGCCATGCGGAACTCGAGCAGGCTCGACGCGCTGCCGGGCACCTGGACCTCGCCGACCCACGGGGTGTGCTCGGCGATCAGCTCCTTGTCGTTGGAGTGGGCGGTCAGCGAGACCGGGCGGGTGTGCGGCACGGCCATCGGGATGGTGCCCAGGCCGATGACCCGGCGGACCCCGAGCCGCTCGGCCAGCAGCCGCACCGCGGTGACGAACCGCTCCCACTTCAGGTCCGGCTCCAGGCCCGCCAGCAGCAGGAACGGGGTGCCGACGGTGTCGTGCAGGGCGTAGAGGTTGAGCTCGGGATCCTCGTAGTGGGTGAAGTGGTCGGTCTTGAACGTCATCAGCGGCCGCCGCGACCGGTAGTCGAGCAGCTCGTCGATGGCGAACGACGCCACCAGCTCGGTCTTGAGGGTGTTGCGCAGGTGACGGGAGGCCAACCGGATCGCGTGGCCGGCGTCCGAGAACCCCTCGAGCGCGTGGACCAGCACCGGACCGCGGCCGTCCTCGGACGACAGCTTGGGGGCCGGGAACTCCAACTCGTACATTCCGGTCTGGTCGGGCTGATAGTGCTGCTCGGGGTGGTCTGCGTGGTCGGCCATCTTCTTGCCTCCTCGACGGTGCCAAGACTGCAATGTGCCTCTGCAGGTGCAACTAGTGTCGCGCACGTAACGTTCCCGTCGGCGCCGCACCCGGGATTAGCGCATCGCGAACACCGCCCCGGTGCCCGGGGCCGCCCGCCGCGCCGGCGCCCCCCGGAGAGCCGTTGCATCCATTCGTCCGGAGGACGGTCCGGACCGGGTGCCGCACCCGAACCGTTATCCCCAACCCGCGACTGATCCCCAACCGGCGCTCGCCGGCGCCGGCAACGCCCGGATTTGGCGGTGCCCGCGGCGACCGTTGGGGCATGAGATCACACGCACCCGACTTTCAGCTCAATCGCCCCGGCGCCCTGATCGCCGCGCTGCCCGCCGTGCTCGGCTTTGTGCCGGAGAAGTCACTCGTTCTCGTCACGATCGCTCGCGGCGAGATGGGATGTGTTCTGCGCATGGACCTTTCGGACAATGTGAGTCGCGACGAACAGGGTGACACCGTCGAGCACCTGGCGGAGGTGGCCGCGGCCGCGCGGCCCGACTCGGCCGTCGCCGTCGTGGTCGACGCCGACGGGGCCCGGTGCCCGGTGTGCAATGACGAGTACCGCCGCCTGACGGCGCGGCTGGCGGAGGCGCTGCTGCGGTGGCGCGTGGAGCTGATCGCCGTGCACGTCGTCGACAGGATCGCCGCCGGAGGCCGTTGGCACTGCGTCGACGGCTGCGGCGCCGGGGGAGCGGTGGACGATCCGGCCGCCTCGCCGGTGGCGGTAGCGGCGGTGCTGGACGGGCGGCGGCTCTACGCGCGCCGTTCGGATCTGCAGCAGGTCATCGCGGTCGAGGATCGGGTGCGGACTGCGGCGCTGGCCGACGCGATCACCGCCGCCCAGTCCGGACAATCCCCGTCCCGGACCGACGCCGACGACCGCGCCGACATCGAGGCCGCACTGCGCGCGGCCAAGAGGGTGGCTCGCGGCCGCCGGCTGACCGATGCGCAGCTGGTGCGCCTGGCCGGTGCGCTGACCCGCCGCACGGTGCGCGACACCCTGTATGCGCTGGCGGTGGGGGCGCTCGCCGACCAGGCCGAGGCGCTCTGGGGTGAGCTGGCGCGCACGCTGCCCGACCCGTGGCGTGTGGAAGCGCTTGTGCTACTGGCTTTTTCGGCCTACGCCCGGGGAGATGGACCGTTGGCCGGGGTGTCGCTGGAGGCGGCACTGCGCAGTGACGGCACCCACCGGATGGCGAGCATGCTCGACACCGCACTGCAATCGGGAATGCGTCCGGAGCAGATTCGCGAACTGGCCGCCACCGGCTACCGGCTGGCCCGGCGGCTCGGCGTCACGCTGCCGCCGCGGCGGGTGTTCGGCCGCGCGGGGTGATGACAACCGGACAGTGAAATCCGAGAAGCCATGACCGACAACCGGATATCCGGAAAACGAAAACATGTCGGAATGTCCGAGCGGCGGGTAGCGCCGATGTCGGGTGTCGGCCCGCGGACCGTCCGGCGCGGAGCCCGGAGGGATCAGACCTTCTCGACCTTCACGGCGTGCGCCATGCGGTGGGGCAACTCCACCTGTTCGTGGCCCGGGATGACGATCCGCACGCCGCCCTGGTCGTTGACCTCGACGGTGACACGGGCGTTGGGCACCACACCGGCGTCCTTGAGCCGGGTGATCAGCTCGACGTCGCCCTGGACGTGCTCGGTCAGCTGGCGCACCACCACCGCCACCGGCATCCCGGTCGGCAGCTCGGTCAACCGCACCAGGTTGGCCTGGTCGGCGCCGTCCGACGACGGCAGCCCCAGTTCGGCGAGCCCGGGGATGGGGTTGCCGAACGGCGAGGTGGTCGGGTTGTTGAGCACCTGCACCAATCGCCGCTCGACGTCCTCGCTCATGACGTGCTCCCAGCGGCAGGCCTCGGCGTGCACCTCCTCCCAGGGCAGGCCGATGATGTCGACCAGCAGCCGCTCGGCGAGCCGGTGCTTGCGCATCACCGCCACGGCCAGCGCCCGGCCCTTCTCGGTCAACTCGAGATGGCGGTCGCCGGCCACGTGCAGCAGGCCGTCGCGCTCCATGCGCGACACGGTTTGACTGACGGTCGGGCCGCTCTGCTCCAGCCGCTCCGCGATGCGTGCACGCAGCGGTACGACGCCCTCTTCCTCGAGGTCGTAGATCGTCCGCAGGTACATCTCGGTGGTGTCGACTAGATCGTTCATTGCCCAACCCTTCGTCACGGGCGAGTCTACCCGTTTACCGGCCTGAACTGCGGCGCTACGCCGCGGCAACGCGCAGCATGCCCGCCGGATTCCCCGGCGGGCATGCTGTGGACTAGCTGTCAGCTCGCGTATGAACGCAGGCGATCGGCGCGCTCTCCGTGGCGGAGTTTAGCCATCACCTCGCGCTCGATCTGGCGCACCCGCTCGCGGGACAGACCGAACAGCTTGCCGATCTGGTCGAGCGTGCGGGGCTGACCGTCGTCGAGACCGAATCGGAGCCGGATCACCTGCTGCTCGCGCTCGTCGAGCGTGGCCAGCACATGACGGATGTCGGTGTGCAGCAGCTCGGCGATCACCGCGTTCTCCGCGGACATGGCCTCGGCGTCCTCGATGAAGTCGCCCAGCGGTGCCTCCTCGTCGGTGCCGACCGGCATGTCCAGGCTCACCGGATCGCGGCTGTGCTCGAGCAGATCGTTGATCTTGTCCACCGGGATGCCGGACTCGGCCGCCAGCTCCTCATCGGTGGCCTCGCGGCCGAGGGTCTGGTGCAGCTCGCGCCGGATCCGGGCGAGTTTGTTGACCTGCTCCACGAGATGGACCGGCAGCCGGATGGTGCGGCTCTGATCGGCCATACCGCGGGTGATCGCCTGGCGAATCCACCAGGTCGCATACGTCGAGAACTTGAAACCCTTGGTGTAGTCGAACTTTTCCATCGCGCGGATCAGGCCGAGGTTGCCCTCCTGGATCAGGTCGAGCAACGGCATCCCGCGTCCGGTGTATCGCTTCGCCAGCGAAACCACCAGGCGCAGGTTGGCCTCCAGCAGGTGCCGACGCGCTTCCTCGCCGTCGCGCACCACTTCCTCGAGCTCTCGTCTGCGCTTCTCGCCCAAGCGTTTCCGTGTCTCGAGCAGATGCTGCGCGTAAAGACCTGCTTCGATCCGCTTGGCGAGTTCCACCTCGTCGGCGGCATTGAGCAGGGCCGTTTTGCCAATGCCGTTCAGATACACGCGCACGAGGTCAGCGGCTGGACTCTGGGCGTCCAAGTCGTCGTCGACGCGGTCGATGCTGGCATTTGCCATGACGGCCTCCTGATCGGGTAGATCTGTCATGAGCTACAACGCCCATGACCCGACCAGAGTTCCCGCCCGCGTCCCGGATCACACCTTCTGATCAGCGGTTTTTCCGCCGCGACCTGAGAATGCCCTGAGAAAGCGGCAAGAACCGTCTCAGCTGGGCACCGCGCCGCCGGCCTCCGGCCGGTGCTGTTGCGGCACGTCCGGTGGGACGTCGACGATCTGCTGAGGTTGCTCGAGAGCCGGCCGCGGGGCGACTCCCATCGCCCGGGCCCGCCGCGCCGCGTCGTAGCGCCGCGGTTCCTCGGGGCGCCGGGGCGGCCGGTCGTTGGCGATCAGCACGGCCATCCACGGCAGCGGGATCGACACCGCGATGATGGCCAGCGAGATCAGCCCGTTCTCCCAGATCCCATAGGCGAGCCAGGCGAGAAGCAACGCGGGAACCCGCCAGAACATCAGCTGCAGATACCGGCGAACCCGTTGGCGGTGCTGCTCCTCGTAGGGGGTGGCGGCGGCCGTGATCAGAACCGGCCTACCCTCGTCGTCGAACGGGCCGTCGAAACTCAGCTCGTCGCTGTGTTTCATAACCTCCACTGTTTCACACCTGTCCAGCCCCGTCCCGCCGGGTGCGCAGGAGGCACAATATTGACATGACCACGCAGACCATCGAGCGCACCGACACCGAAGAACGGGTCGACGACGGGACCGGCAGCGACACCCCGAAGTACTTCCACTACGTCAAGAAGGACAAGATCGCCGAGAGCGCGGTGCTCGGTACCCATGTGGTCGCGCTGTGCGGAGAGGTGTTCCCGGTGACCCGGAGCCCCAAGCCCGGTTCGCCGGTCTGCCCGGAGTGCAAGCGCATCTACGACCGGCTCAAGAAGTAGCGGCCGGCCGGCTCGCTCGCGGGGGCGCCGGGCGTTCGCCCGGCGCCGACTCCCGGGCGCGGCCGGTTCCGTGCCTGCCTCGGCCGCGCTAGCGTTTCGGGATGCGCACACATGACGTGATCGCCTCGACCGGGGCCTGGGTGCTCGAGCGCGGGCATCGACTGCTGCTGGCGCTGACCGGTGGCCGTTTCCCGCGCACCGTGATGGGCATGCTGACCCTCGAGTTGCACACCGTGGGCCGCAAGTCCGGCAGGCGATACTCCACCCTGCTGACCGCGCCGGTGCACGACGAGCACCGCATCGTGGTGGTGGCGTCCAAAGGTGGTCACAGCGACCACCCCGACTGGTACAAGAACGCCCTGGCGAACCCGGACGTCAGCGTCACCGTCGACGGTGTCGACGAGCCGGTGCACGCCCGGCCCGCAACACCCGAGGAGCGCTCCGAACTCTGGCCGCAGGTGGTGCGGACCTACCGCGGCTACGCCGGCTATCAGCGCAGAACCGACCGTGAGATCCCGCTGTTGATCCTGGAACGAAAGCGCTGACGGAGCTTGATCCCGAGGCGCGGGACCAGCGGCACGGGCCGGAACGCCTCGTCGGGACTCGGGGACACGGCATCGGGGGATCGACCCCCCGGTGCGCGCCGAAAGCCCACACCGCCCGGCTCGGCTGGTGCCGGTGGGGCGCTCGGGTGGGAGCCCTCGGTGAGGTGTCTATGCCTCCACCGGGCTGACTTCGAGCACCGCCGACATCTCGATGAGCTTCGCCTCGTGCTTGTTCGCGTGATGCTGGCAGAACAACAACTCCGCGCCCGACGGCAGCTTGGCTCGTACGCGAGCAGCGGCGCCGCAACGATCGCAGCGGTCAGCCCGGGTCAGTTCGGGACTGGTGAGTGTCGCGTTCATGGGCACCTCCAGTGATTGCTCGCGTATATCCACTGTCTCAGACAATTTCGGATCCGGCTTTGTTCCCCGGCTGTTTACCGGTGTGTCGTCTCTCACCGCCGGCTTCGGTTGCCGGTTCGATGCGGTCGGGATATGCGACTGTGAGGTATGCCCTCATCCCGACCGCCCGCGCTGCTGGTGCACCTGTGCGGCGCCGACGAGTGGCTGGCCGCCCGGGCCGCCGGTGAGTACCGGCCGCCGTCGTTGGCCGACAGCGGGTTCGTCCACCTGTCCACCCCCGAGCAGGTGCACCTGCCCGCCAACCGGCTCTACGCCGGGCGCACCGACCTGGTGCTGCTGCACATCGACCCTGCACGACTCACCTCTCCGGTTCGCTGGGAACCGGGTGTTCCCGCTGATCCCGTGGGAATGGAGTTCCCGCATCTGTACGGACCGTTGCCGACGAATGCTGTGATCCGGGTCACTGCCTACCGGCCCGGGCCCGACGGCAGGTTCCCGCCGTGGCGGCCGGGCGCGAACGACGAGGTTTACACTCCGGGTGTTGACTGACAACCTAGACTGCCCTCGTGGGCATACTGCTGGGCTTTGCGCCGTGGATCGTCTACTGGACCTTGGTCGGCAATGTGCCGTTCTCCGCCGCGGTACTGGTCACGCTCGCGATCGCGGTGGCCCTGCTGATTCTCGGCTGGATCCGCGGAACCGCCGGACGAACTCTTGAAATCGGCGCAGTAGCAACGTTTCTCGTGTTGACAGTGCTCACTTTCACGGTGAGCCAAGCGTTTCTGGAGCGGTGGCTGCAGCCGCTCAGCGCGGCCGGGATCTTCCTGGTCGCCCTGGGCGGGGTGCTGGTCGGCCGGCCGTTCGTGCGCGAGTACGCCGAGATCGGTCAGCCGAAAGAGGTCATCGAGAGCGAGGACTTCGCCCGGATCACCAACGTGCTCACCTGGATCTGGGTGGCCGCGTTCGCGGGAATGACCGTCTCCTCGGCGATTCCGCCCATCGTCTACGGCGAGGCGACGATTCTCGACACCCGGACCCCGTTGTCGTTCGTCTGCTACTGGATCATTCCGTTCGCGTTGCTGGGACTCGCGGCGCTGGCCTCGCGGCTGCTGCCGGAGCGGATGGCCCCGCCGGACGAGGAGATCGTCCGCAAGACCACGTTCGTGGCGTTCGCCGAGGCCGAGATCGACCAGCTGATGTACCTGGCGACCGAACACGCCAAACGGGAGGCCGGGCCGGGCAAGGAGGTCTACGACGTCCGGATCGGCAGCAAGGGCGTGCCGCTGGTCGGTGACGAGACCCGGCTGTCCTGGCCGTCGACCTACAAGGTGCGGGAGAAGACCCGCTGACGACACCGATGCCGTTGTCCCCCTGCCGGATTCGGTGACCCGACACCGGCTGGGGGAGCCGGGACGGTCCCCGCGAATACGGGAAGGCCCCGGGCACCGAGGTGCTCCAGGGCCCACCGGATCCGGCGATGTCGGCTAGTCCAGGTAGTCGCGCAGCACCTGGGAACGGCTGGGGTGGCGCAACTTCGACATGGTCTTCGACTCGATCTGGCGGATGCGTTCCCGGGTGACGCCGTAGACCTGGCCGATCTCGTCGAGGGTGCGCGGCTGGCCGTCGGTCAGGCCGAACCGCAGCCGCACCACGCCGGCCTCACGCTCCGACAGCGTCTCCAGCACCGACTGCAGCTGGTCCTGCAGCAGCGTGAAGCTCACCGCGTCGACGGCCACCACGGCCTCGCTGTCCTCGATGAAGTCGCCGAGCTGGGAATCGCCCTCGTCGCCGATGGTCTGGTCCAGCGAGATCGGCTCACGCGCGTACTGCTGGATCTCCAGCACCTTCTCCGGCGTGATGTCCATCTCCTTGGCGAGCTCCTCCGGGGTCGGCTCGCGGCCCAGGTCCTGCAGCAGCTCACGCTGGATGCGGCCGAGCTTGTTGATCACCTCGACCATGTGTACCGGGATGCGGATGGTGCGGGCCTGGTCGGCCATCGCCCGGGTGATGGCCTGGCGGATCCACCAGGTGGCGTAGGTGGAGAACTTGTAGCCCTTGGTGTAGTCGAACTTCTCGACCGCGCGGATCAGGCCGAGGTTGCCTTCCTGGATGAGGTCCAGGAACGCCATGCCGCGACCGGTGTAGCGCTTGGCCAGCGACACCACCAGGCGCAGGTTGGCCTCCAGCAGGTGGTTCTTGGCCCGCTCGCCGTCGCGGGAGATCCACTGATAGTCCCGGCGCAGCTGGGTCGGCAGCTTCTCACCCTTCTCGGCGGCCTGGTTGAGCAGGTGGGTGGCGTACAGACCGGCCTCGATCCGCTTGGCCAGCTCCACCTCCTCCTCGGCGTTGAGCAGCGCCACCTTGCCGATCTGCTTGAGGTAGGCGCGCACCGAGTCGGCCGAGGCCGTCAGCTCGGCGTCCTTGCGGGCCTGGCGCAGCGCCTCGGACTCCTCCTCGTCCCAGACGAAGTCGCCGGACGCCTTGTCCTTCTCGGACGGCTCGTCGAGGTCGTCCTCGTCCTCTTCGCCGTCCTCGTCCTCTTCGTCCTCGACGTCGTCCTCGACGTCGTCCTCGACCACCGGGGCGTCGATGTCGGCTACGGTGCCGTCGTCGACGAGGTCGTCGAGGTCGAGGTCGGCGACCGGATCCACCGAGTCGTCGAGGTCGGCGTCGGGCTCGGCGATCAGGTCATCGGTCTCGAGATCCTCGGGCACCAGGTCGGCGTCCGCCGCCTTCTTGGTGCGGCCCTTGGCCGCCCCCTTGGTCGCCGGGGCGGACTTGCTCGCGCGCTTGGCCGGGGCAGCCTTCGCCGCAGCCTTGGCCGGCTTAGCGGATGCAGCCTTCTTCGCGGGGGCGGACTTGCTCGCCTTGGTCGCCTTGGCGGCTTTCGTTGCCTTCGTCGCCTTGGTCTGCGTGGCATCGGTCGCCTTGGCCGCTCGCTTCGCAGGCTCCGAGCCGTTGGCGGACTTGGCTGCCGACTTCGACGCGGAAGTCTTCTTGGCGGCGGTCTCGGTAGCAGATCGCTTTTCCGACTCGTCGGTTGCCGGGCCTGCCTTCGTCGCTGCCACGTACACCCTTTCGTCTTGCGGACTCCGTGGGCACAATGGTGCGCCTCGGAAAGTCGGCTGTCGAATATTGGCGGTTTGATCTCGCCGCTGTACCGGGCTGCGGCCGCCGTCGACCATTGTAACGACAGTGCGGGCGGCCACCATCGCGAGCGGCAAACGGCGGGTCGGCGGTTTCGGTGCGATCCGGGCCGCCGACCGCGCTACCGAACGGCTACTGATGAGTAGCTGTGACGTTCGCCGCTGTGATGCCCTCGACGGCGGCCATCGCCGCGCCGACGATCCCGGCGGTGTTGCGCAGTGTGGCGGCCACCACCGGGGTGCGGTTCTTCAGCAACGGCACCCACTTGTCGGCCTTGCGGCTGATCCCGCCGCCGACGATGAAGAGGTCGGGCCAGATCGCGTTCTCGATCGCGACCAGCACCTTCGTCACCTCCTCGGTCCAGCGCTGATAGCTCCAGCCCTTCTTCTCCTTGACCGACGACGCGGCGCGGTGCTCGGCCTCCTTGCCGCCGACCTCGATGTGGCCGAACTCGGTGTTGGGCAGCAGCACCCCGTTGTGGATCACCGCCGAGCCGATGCCGGTGCCGAAGGTCAGCAACACGATCACCCCGGTGCGGTCCCGCCCGGCGCCGAACCGCTCCTCGGCGAGCCCGGCCGCGTCGGCGTCGTTGAGCACGGTGACCTGCTGGCCGTCGAGGTGTGACTCGAACACCTCCTTGGCGTTGACGCCCAGCCAGGACTTGTCGACATTGGCGGCGGTCCGCACCACCCCGTCCACCACCACGCCCGGATAGGTCACCCCGAGCGGCTCGGTCCAGCCGAACTCGCGCACCACCGCGGCGACGGTCCGGGCCACCGCCTCGGGTGTGGCGGGTTGCGGGGTGGGGAGTTTGACGCGCTCACCGATCAGCGCGCCGGTCTCCAGATCGACGATGCCGCCCTTGATCCCGCTGCCGCCGACATCCACGCCGAATCCGCGGCGCTGGCTTCCGTTGGTCGTCGGCGCGGCGACGGGGGAATCGGTGGCGGTCATCGGCGCTCCTTAACTCAGCCGGCACGTGCCGCAAAGGGCGGGCGTGCCAACACCTTAGTAGCCGGGCAACCGGTGTGTGCGGCTGTCGGGCAACGGTGCGGCTGTGCTGCGATGGTGACGTGGACGCTCACACACCAGACGATCCGGTCGCCCTGCGCGGCATCGCCGAACAACTGGCGGCCGAGGCCGCGGCGTTCGTGCGGGCCCGCCGGGCGGAGCTGTTCGGCACCGGCCCGGACGGCGGACCCGCGACCGGCGCGGACGACGACCCGAAAGCGGCGGTGCGCACCAAGAGCACCCCGACCGACCCGGTCACCGTGGTCGACACCGGGACCGAACGGCTGCTGCGTGACCGGCTGGCCGAGCTGCGGCCCGGCGACCACGTCTTCGGCGAGGAGGAGGGCGGTGCGCCGGTCGGTCGGGAGGACCAGCTGACCTGGGTGCTCGACCCGATCGACGGCACGGTGAACTTCCTCTACGGGATCGAGGCGTATGCGGTGTCGGTGGCCGTGCAGCGCGGCGGGACGTCGATCGCCGGTGCGGTCGCCGATGTGGCGGCCGGGGCGGTCTACTCGGCCGCGGCCGGCCACGGTGCGCAGCTGCGCCCGACCGGCGCCGGCGCGGAGTCGCGCCCGACCGGCACCGTGGCGCCGCTGCGCTGCAACGCCGTCACCGACCTGTCGATGTCGTTGGTGGGCACCGGGTTCTCGTACTCGTCGGCCGAGCGGGCCCGGCAGGCGCGGATCCTCACCGAGGTGCTACCCGCGGTGCGCGACGTGCGCCGGCTCGGGTCGGCCGCGCTGGACCTGTGCATGGTGGCCGCCGGGCGGCTCGACGCCTACTACGAGGACGGGGTTCACCTGTGGGACTGGGCGGCCGGCGCGTTGATCGCCGCGGAGGCGGGGGCGGTGGTGCACCTTCCGCCGGTGGGCGCCGGTCCGGGCCGAATCGTCGCCGCCGCGCCCGGTATCGCCGCGGCGCTCGACGATCTGCTGCGGCGGGCCGGTTTCCAGTAGTGTCCGCGTGACGGCTTGCGCCGCAGCGGTTATCAGCAGCTGCTGTGCAGTTTCGCCAGCAGGTCGGGGTCCGGCGGTTCGGTGGCGTCCTGCCGCAGCCCGGCCAGCGCCGCCTCGGTGTCGTCGCCGCGGCTGAGCGAGGTGAACTCGGTGCCCAGGGCCAGGTCGACGGTGTCATCCGGGCGCCCGTCCTGGTAGAGCTCGGTGCACGGGGCGACCAGCCAGACCGCCGCGGCGGCCGCGCGCCCCGCCGGGCCGAACCGGATCTGGCCCTGGCAGATCAACCGGGTGTCGGCGTAGACGGGGTCGTTGTCGGCGCCCGGATCGGGGAACCCCAACTCGCGCAGCTCGGTGGCGACGTCCGCGGCCTGACCCGCGCGGCCGCTGGCGTTGAGCACCCGGATGCGGGCGTCGGCGAGCCTGGCGGGCTCGACCTCGGCCATCTCGCTGGGACTGACCTGCTGGCCCAGTGACACGGTGTCCGCGCCGGACTGCGGCGGGTTGCAGGGGGCCGCCTCGTGCACGTCGGCGGGGCGGGTCAGCGCCACCGACCAGATGATCGCGGTCACCGTCGCCAGCGCGGCGAGCACCAGGATTCCGGGCAGGTAATTGCGCCTGCGAAAGGGCCGTCCGTGCTTGTCGAACGCGGTGCCTTCGGTGATTTGTGCGACCACGAGAGCACTCTACGGGCCGACGGCGTGCGCACTTCTCCGGCCCCGCGCTACAGTGTGACGTAAATCACACAAGAAGGGGTGGCATTCCGGGCACGAATGGTTTGGAGGAAGCGTTCGACGCTGGTACAAAGCTCTGCTGCAAGGTCCGACGGAGGGGACAAAAAATGGCTACCGATTACGACGCCCCACGGCGCTCTGAAGCCGATGACGTTTCAGAGGATTCGCTCGAGGAGCTGAAGGCGCGGCGTAACGAGGCCCAGTCGGCGGTTGTGGATGTCGACGAGTCAGAAACCGCGGAGTCGTTCGAACTGCCCGGTGCCGACTTGTCCGGTGAAGAGCTGTCGGTCCGTGTCATTCCGAAGCAGGCCGACGAGTTCACCTGCTCGAGTTGCTTCCTGGTGCATCACCGCAGCCGGCTGGCCAGCGAGAAGAACGGTGTGATGATCTGCTCGGACTGCGCGGCCTGATCGGCAGTCGACATCATCCGCTCAGCTCAGGACACGTCCGAACCGCTCATCGCCGCGATCACCCGATCCGGGTGGCGGCAGCTGACGATCCAGTACGGCGTCGGGTCGTCGGGGTCGTCGAGAACCAGCAACACCATCGGTCCGATCCACGCTTTGTGCACGACGTAGGCGGCCGGGTCCAGCTGTCGGCCCAGCGCCGCGGACTTCGCGCTGCGCGGCACCTCGGCGTAGCGGGACACCACGGCGGCCGGCAGGTGGGCCTCGCCCACCCACAGTTCGGTCCCGCCGGGACCGGACACCACCTTCAGTTCGGTGCGGCCCAGCCACACCAGCGCCACCGCCGCCACCGCGAACAGCGCCGCGTACGGCACCCAGTCGGGCAGACCGCGGACACCCTTGTTGATCTCGAAGGCGAGCAGCGCGGCCACCCCGAGCCCGGGTGGCCACCACCACCAGGGCAGGCTCAGCCGCTCCCGGTAGCGCACGGATTGCGACGTGGCGCGCGTGTCGGACACGCGGCCAAGAGTAATCTCTGTCGTCGTGTCCACCACTTTGGCCGTCGTCCGCCTGGACAAGGATCTGCCGATGCCGAGCCGCGCCCACGAGGGCGACGCCGGGGTCGATCTGTACAGCGCGATCGACGTGGAGCTCGCGCCGGGACAGCGTGCGCTCGTCCCGACCGGGATCGCGGTCGCAATCCCGTACGGGATGGTGGGGCTGATCCATCCGCGCTCGGGTCTGGCTGCCCGCCTGGGGCTTTCGATCGTCAACACCCCGGGAACCATCGACGCCGGCTACCGCGGTGAGATCAAGGTCTCACTGATCAACCTCGACCCGCACCAGCCGATCACCGTGCGCCGCGGCGACCGGATCGCGCAGCTGCTGGTCCAGCGCGTCGAGCTGCCCGAACTGGTCGAGGTGAGTTCCTTCGACGAGGCCGGGCTGGCGGACACCTCCCGTGGCGAAGGCGGCTACGGTTCCTCCGGCGGACATGCGAGTTTGTAGAGATGGCATTCGGTAACGGACAAGACGACGACCTGGCCGACGACCTGTCCGGCGACGAAGAGGTCGAGGGCCCGTTCGACATCGAGGACTTCGACGACCCGTCGGCGGCCGCGATCGGGCGGCTCGACCTCGGGTCGGTGCTGATCCCGCTGCCCGAGGGCGGACAGGTCCAGGTCGAGCTCACCCCGCAGGGGGCGCCCAGCGCGATCTGGGTGGTCACCCCCAACGGCCGGTTCACCATCGCCGCGTACGCCGCGCCGAAGACGGCCGGGCTGTGGCGCGAGGTCGCCGCGGAACTGGCCGATTCGCTGCGTAAGGACAAGGCTCAGGTATCCATCCAGGACGGCAAATGGGGCCGGGAGGTGGTCGGCACCACCCCCGGCGGAGACCCGCAGGCCGGCATGGTGCGGTTCATCGGCGTCGACGGCTACCGCTGGATGATCCGCTGTGTGGCCAACGGCCCCGCCGACAAGATGGACGCGCTGGCCGCCGAAGCGCGAAACGCGGTGGCCGACACGGTCGTTCGGCGCGGCAAGAACCCGCTTCCGGTGCGCACCCCGCTGCCGATCGAGCTGCCCGAGGCGATGGCCAACCAGCTGCGCGCCGCCGCGGCGCAGGCCGCCCAGCAGGCCCAGCAACAGCAGGCCCAGCAACAGCAGGCCGGACCGGCGCGCCGCAGTGCTCAGGGGTCGGCCATGCAGCAGCTGCGGACCATCACCGGCGGCTGAGGCCCGGATCGCCGGCGGTGCTGCCCGCCGCGGCCCGCACCGCCGCCACACACGCCGCCCCCAGCACCGCCGGGTCGGCGCCCATCTCGTCGAGGGTGACGGCGCGCAACGCCGCCCGCGGTGCGGCGGCCACCCATTGTTCGGCGACCGCGATCGGATGCACCGGATCGTCGCTCGCCGCCGCCACCCCCATCGGGACAACCAGCCGCGACAGCTCCCGCGCGGTGGGCGCGACGTAGGCCGCCGCCTGCTCCATCGCGTCGGGCAGCGCGGGCCACTGGGCCCGCCAGGACCGGGCCAGCTCGTCCCCGAGCCAGCGCGGGCTATCCGCCCGCATCTGCGCGATCGCCGACTCGATCCCGTCGCGGCGCAGCACCATCGCCGAGTGGCGGGCCGCCAGCGCGGCCGGGCAGCCTCCCGGCTCGCCGGACCAGGCCGGCAGGGCGGCCAGCACCGCGATCACCCGCTCCGGGTGGGCCAGCGCCCAGGCGGCCGCCACCGCGGCGCCGATCGACACCCCGCCGACCGCGATCGGGGCGCGACCGGCCGCGGCATCGAGGGCATCGCGATAGCCGGCGATGAGCCGGTGCGGCTGCGGCGGCGGCGTGACCAGCACCGCACCGGTGCGGCGCAACGCCGGCGCGAACGCCCGGCGGACGTAGTCGTGGTCGGATCCGGTGCCCGGGAGCAGCACCGTCGTCACACCCCGCAACTCGACTGACACCCGTCGATGGTGCCTGGTGGGAAATCTCACCGGCGCGTCGACCCGCCCCGGTGTACCGCAGCGGAACGAAGAGGTCTACCGTGTCGTTTGTTTGGGTAGGTCTACGGTGATCTGCGGATGGAGAGGCCAATGGCTACCGCCGAAGGGTACCTGCGCCGCCTCACCAGGCGGTTGACGGAGGACCCGGAGCAACTCGACGTCGAAGAGCTCAGTGAGGAAGCCGCCAACACCGGTGCCCAGCGGGCGATCGACTGTCAACGTGGGCAGGAAGTGACCATGATCGGCACCCTGCGCAGTGTCGAGTGCAACGCCAAGAACTGCGCCAACACTGTCAGGGCTGAACTGTTCGACGGCACCGACTCGGTGATGCTGGTCTGGCTCGGACAGCGGCGCATCCCCGGCATCGAGTCCGGCCGGACGCTGAAGGTGCACGGACGGATCGGCCGCCTCGACAACGGTGCCAAGGCGATCTACAACCCGCACTACGAGATCCAGAAGTGAGTCCACCCGGAGCCGAACCGGGTAAACCCGCCGGCCGGGCCCATGCGGTGTTGGAGCAGATGGGCGGCGTCAGCGGCCTGATCTACTCGTCGCTGCCGGTGGTCGCGTTCGTACCGATTTCGCAGTTGTTCGGGCTGACATCGGCGATCGTGACCGCGCTGGCGGTGGCCACCCTGGTGTTGATCTGGCGGCTGGCGCGCCGCGAGTCCGCCCAGCCGGCCGTCTCCGGGTTCTTCGGGGTCGGGGTCTGCGCGCTGATCGCCTACCTGGTGGGGGAGGCGAAAGGCTATTTCCTGCTGGGTATCTGGTCGTCGCTGGCCTGGGCGACGGTGTTCGGGCTCTCGGTGCTGATCCGCCGGCCGGTGGTCGGCTACATCTGGGCGCTGGTCAACGACCGCGACCGGGACTGGCGGCGGGTGCCGGCCGCGGTGCGCGCCTTCGATCTCGCCACCCTGGTGTGGGTCGCGGTGTTCGCATCCCGGTTCATCGTGCAGCAGCGGCTCTACGACGCCGACGAGACCGGGTGGCTGGGGTTCGCCCGCATCGCGATGGGCTGGCCGCTGACCGCGCTGGGCGCGTTGATCACGTATCTGGCGATCCGCTCGGCGCAGAAGGCCATCCACGGCCGCGGCGGGTCCGGGAACCGCCCGGCGCCGGCCGACGACAGTCCCGGCGGCGCCGGCGCACCGGAGGACGTCCGCCAGCCGGACATCCATTGAAACTCGGCGCGTGAACTCGGCGCGTGAACTCAGCGCGACTGCGGATGCAGCAGCAGGCGCTGCAGCTCCTCCTCGACCTCGGTGACCGCGACGAACAGCAACTCGTCGCCGCCCTCCAGCGGCTCGTCGGGCTCCGGCACGATCACCCGCGACCCGCGCAGGATGGTCACCAGCGCCGCGTCGCGGGGCAGCTCGAGCCGCTTGACCGGTTTGCCGCCCCACGGGGTGTCGTCGGGCAGGGTGATCTCGACCAGGTTGGCCTGGCCCTTGCGGAACTCCATCAACCGCACCAGATCGCCGACCGCGACCGCCTCCTCCACCAGCGAGGCGAGCATCCGCGGTGTGGACACCGCGACGTCGACGCCCCAGGTCTCGTTGAACAGCCACTCGTTGCGGGGGTCGTTGACCCGGGCCACCACCCGCGGCACGGCGAACTCCGTCTTGGCCAGCAGGCTGAGCACGACGTTGACCTTGTCGTCGCCGGTGGCGGCGATCACGACGTCGAACTCCTCGAGTTTGAGCGACTCCAGCAGGCTCAGCTCGCAGGCGTCCCCGAGCCGCCACTGCGCCCCCGGGATGGCGTCGACGTCGATGTGGTCCGGGTTGCGCTCGATCAGCGTGACCTCGTGGGTTTCGACCAGTTCACGGGCGATGGACCTGCCGACCGCACCCGCGCCGGCGATCGCGACCCTCATCGACGCTGCTCCTCGATGTCCTCACTCGGCGGCAGCGCCGCGATCGCCAGGGCCTCGGCGATATGCCCGGCGATCGCGGCCATGTACACCTGATCGCTGGCCTGGATCACGGTTTTCGCGTCGGGCAGCAGGCCCGCGCCGAACCGGATCATGAACGCCACCCGGCCGCCGGTGGCCGCCTCCAGCTCGGTAATCCGCCGGCCCACCCAGCCCTCGTGCAGGTTCAGCTCGGTCACCCCGACGTTGCCGGTCGGATCGCGCCATCGGGTGGTCTCGGACTCGCGGGTCAGCACATGCAGCAGCCGGTCGGTCGTCCACGGCACGGTGGCCACCGTCGGGATGCCCAGCCGCTCGTACACCGCCGCGCGCTTGGCGTCGTAGATCCGGGCCACCACCCGCTCGACCCCGAAGGTCTCGCGCGCCACCCGCGCCGAGATGATGTTGGAGTTGTCGCCCGACGACACCGCGGCGAACGCCCCGGCCTCCTCGATCCCCGCCTTCAGCAGCACGTCGCGGTCGAACCCCATGCCCACGACCCGTTCGCCGGGAAAGTCCGGCGACAACCGGTGGAAGGCCGTGCTGTCACGGTCGATGACGGCGACGTCGTGACCGATCCGGGCCAGACTGTCCGCCAGTGATGCGCCGACGCGGCCGCATCCCATCACCACTACTCGCACCTGACGTCCTCCTGTTGGAATGCGCAATCCGAACGCTACAGCTTCTGCACGGAAGTTGGTGGTCGGGCTTACCCTTGGCACTCGTGTCCAAGCTTTCGACCGTCGCCAGACGGTTGGTCCTGGGCCGGCCGTTCCGCAGCGACCGGCTTGCGCACACCCTGCTCCCCAAGCGCATCGCGCTGCCGGTGTTCGCCTCCGACGCGTTGTCCTCGGTCGCCTACGCCCCCGAGGAGATCTTCCTGGTGCTGTCGGTGGCGGGCCTGACCGCCTATTCGATGGCGCCCTGGATCGGGCTCGCGGTCGCGGTGGTGATGCTCATCGTCATCGCCAGCTACCGCCAGAACGTGTACGCCTACCCGTCCGGCGGCGGCGACTACGAGGTGGTCTCCACCAACCTGGGGCCGACCGCGGGCCTGACGGTGGCCGCCGCTCTGCTGGTCGACTACGTGCTGACGGTGGCGGTGTCGGTGGCCGCGGCGATGGCCAACATCGGCTCGGTGGTGCCGACGGTCAACCACCACAAGGTGGCGTTCGCGGTGGCCGCGATCCTGCTGCTGGCGGCGCTGAACATGCGCGGGATCCGCGAGTCCGGCCGGGCTTTCGCGGTGCCCACCTACGCGTTCCTGGTCGGGATGTTCGTGATGCTGGGCTGGGGGTTCATCCAGATCTATGCGTTCGACACCCCGCTGCGCGCACCGTCGGCCGACTTCGAGATGCAGCCCGAACACGGCGAGATCCTCGGCCTGGCACTGGTTTTCCTTGTCGCCCGGGCGTTTTCGTCGGGCAGTGCGGCGCTGACCGGTGTGGAGGCGATCAGCAACGGGGTACCGGCCTTCCGGAAACCCAAGTCGCGCAACGCCGCCGTGACGCTGGCGATGGTGGGCGCGCTGTCGGTGACGATGTTCATCGGGATCATCGTGTTGGCCCGCCGGACCGGCGTGCAGATCGTCGAACAGCCGGCCGAACAGCTGATCGGCGCGCCGGCCGACTATCACCAGAAGACGCTGATCGCCCAACTGGCCGAGGCGGTGTTCGGCGACTTCAGCGCGGGGGTGTACGTGATCGCGGTGGTCACGGCGCTGATCCTGGTGCTGGCCGCCAACACCGCCTTCAACGGCTTCCCGGTACTGGGATCGATTCTGGCGCAGGACCGTTATCTGCCGCGGCAGCTGCACACCCGTGGTGACCGGCTGACGTTCTCCAACGGCATCCTGTTCGTGGCGCTGGCCGCGATGGCGTTCATCTGGGCGTTCGACGCCGAGGTGACCGTGCTCATCCAGCTCTACATCGTCGGGGTGTTCGTCTCGTTCACGCTCAGCCAGCTGGGCATGGTGCGGCACTGGACCCGGCTGCTGCGCACCGAGACCGATTCCGCGATGCGCGCGCGCATGCGGCGGTCGCGGGTGATCAACGCGATCGGCTGCGCGTGCACCGCGACCGTGTTCGTGGTCGTGGTCGTCTCGAAGTTCCTGGCCGGTGCGTGGATCGCGATTCTCGCGATGGCCGCCCTGTACGGGCTGATGAAGCTGATCCGGCGCCACTACGAGACGATCGCGCGGGAGCTGGATCTGCAGGCGGGCGACGACGACATGGTGCTGCCGAGCCGCAACCACGCGATCGTGCTGGTGTCGAACCTGCACCTGCCGACCCGGCGGGCGCTGGCCTACGCCCGGGCCACCCGCCCGGACGTGCTCGAGGCGATCACGGTCAGCGTCGACGACGCCGAGACCCGCGCGCTGGTGCACAAGTGGCAGGACAGCGACATCAGTGTGCCGTTGAAGGTGATCGCCTCGCCCTACCGCGAGATCACGCGCCCCGTACTGGATTACGTCAAGCGGGTGACCAAGGAGTCGCCCCGCACGGTGGTGACCGTTTTCATCCCCGAGTACGTCGTGGGACACTGGTGGGAGCAACTGCTGCACAACCAGAGCGCGCTGCGACTCAAGGGCAGACTGCTGTTCGAGCCCAACGTGATGGTGACGTCGGTGCCCTGGCAGCTCAACTCCTCGGCGCGGCTACGCAGCCAACCGCCGCGGCCGGAGCCCGGCGACACACGCAGAGGATTCCTGGATTGACACCCGACCCCGCCACAGCGGCCCCGCAGCCCGGGCCCGAGTTGACCCTGACCGTCGCCGCCCCCGCCAACGGCGGCAGCTGCGTCGCCCGCCACGACGGCCGGGTGGTGTTCGTCCGCTACGCGCTGCCCGGCGAGACGGTGCGGGCCCGGCTCGTCGCCGAGCGCGGCTCCTACGCGCACGCGGAGGCGGTGCGGATCCTCGAACCGTCACCCGACCGGGTGCCGTCGCTGTGCCCGATCGCCGGGGTGGACGGCGCCGGGTGCTGCGATCTCGCCTTCGCCGAACCGGCGGCCGCCCGCCGGATCAAGGGCGCGGTGGTGGCCAACCAGCTGGCGCGGCTGGGCGGCTACCACTGGTGCGACGAGGACGAGGCGACCGCCGAGGAACTGGGCGAGGCCGGCGCGACGGGCTGGCGCACCCGGGTGCGGCTGGACACCTCGGCGGACGGCGTCGCGGGGTTCCACCGCTACCACAGCGCCGAGCTCGTCCCCCGGCTGGACTGCGCCCAGGTGCCCGCCGGACTGCTCGCCGGCCTGGCCGGGCGGCGATGGCGTCCGGGGGCTCAGCTGCACGTGGTGCTCGACGACGACGGTCACCGGCATGTGGTGCAGTCCGGGCCGCGGGCCGGCCGGCGCGTCCCGACCGACGTGGTGGAAGGTGACTACGAGGCGGTGCAGCGGGTGGGGGAGCGGATGTGGCGGGTGCCGGTGACCGCGTTCTGGCAGGCCCACCGCGACGCCGCCCGCAGCTACAGCGCGTTCGTGGCCGACCGGGCACAGCTCAGCGAGGGCATGACGGCGTGGGACTTGTACGGCGGCGCAGGCGTTTTCGCGGCTGTAATGGCCCAGGCGGTGGGTGAGACGGGTCGGGTCGTCACCGTCGACACCTCGCGGGCGGCGGGCCGGGCGGCCCGCGCGGCGCTGGCCGATCTCGGGTGGGTGTCGGTGGTCACCGATTCGGTGCGGCGTGCGCTGACCGCGCGGCGCGACCGCGCCGACGTGGCGGTGCTCGACCCGCCGCGGACCGGGGCGGGGCGGGAGGTGATCGAGTTGCTGGCCGCCGCCGGGGTGCCGCGGGTGATCCACATCGGTTGTGAGGCGGCGGCATTCGCCCGCGACATCGGGCTGTACCGGAGGCACGGCTACACCGTCGAGGAGATCCGGGTGTTCGACTCGTTCCCGCTGACCCATCACGTCGAGTGCGTCGCGGTGCTGGTGCGCTGAGCCGGTTCGCGCCGCCGTGCACGGCGGTAATCGTGTTGACTGGCGTTTATTTTTTTCTCGGGTATGGTCGGGACCGGTGATGGTTGCCTCGTGAAAAGGAGCAACGATGGCCAAACGGTCGCAGCCGAAGAAACCGACAATGACGCTCAAGGAGCGGCGCGCGCTCAAGCGGGCGAAATCGACGGCGGGCGAGGAGCCCAAGCGGAAGCGCCGGGATCGCCAGGACGTGGCGTGATCTGCGTAGACAGCCGGGCCCCGGCACTTTGAGGCAGTCCACGGGATCGTGCCGGCCATGTGCGGCGAATGCGCGCATGAAAATTTCCGCGTGGAACGGAATTTCTCGAAAGAACTCGGGTGGCTAACACGTCTGCGAGAAATTTGTACTTCCCGGAATTCGCAGGAATTCGGAGCGCTTTCTTATTGGTGAGGTGTTTTGTTGTGTTGGTCGGATAGGACGTCGGATAGGACAGGGGAGGGGCGAGCGGACATGGATGCCGTGCCCGAGCATTCCGAGCCTTCCGGGCAGCGCGTGCCCGACGGGGGCCGACCGGGCGTGATGGTGGACATGGAACTGCTGGAGCGGGCGCTGGACCGGGCCGGTCACGACATCGGTGATGACGGCAGCGCCGAGTACCGGAAAGGCAAGGAAGCGGCGCTGCGCTTCGCGCGGATCTGCGTTCTGGATGAGATCGCAATCGCAGCAGCGCATTTCATCGATCAGGTCGACGGCGACGGTCGGGCTGACCGGGATCGGGCCCGTGTTCTCGCGGCGCTGCGGACAGTGACCGAGCGGCTCAACCACGGGTTGCGCAATGCGGCCAGCGACTACTCGGGCGACGAGGCCACCGGTTATCGCGACGGCCTGCGCGTCGCGCTGGACCTCACCGCCGAGCGGGAACGCGTGGTGGCCGCGCAGGCAGGTGAGCCGGCCCGGGTGGGATAACGACCCCGACCCCCGGGGTCGAGGGTGAGTGGAGGTGGGAGGGATGGGTGCGATCGACGACCTGCAGGTGCGGGGGCGGGCACCGATGGTGTTCGGCCGCCCGTCGGAGCTGTTCGACGCGATCACCGCCGCCGGGCCCGGCCCGCAGGCCGACGCGGCCATGTCGATCGTCGCGGTCGTCGACCGTGACCTGGTGCGCTCGCTGTTCGCCGCGGCGACGCCCGGTCACACCAGGCGTCCGCAGCGGGCATGGCAGCAACTGTTCCGGGAACGGCTGACCGCGGCCGCGATCGGCATTGCGGCCCAACGGCTGTTGATCGTCTGTGACGTTCGGCGGATCTCGGCCGAACAACGGCGGCGCGCCGCGGACTGGGTGCGACGGCTGGCGCACCGCATCGGCTACGAGTGTTCGATCAACGGATTGCACGGCCTGGCCACCGTCGTCGCCTTCGTCGAGACCGATGCCGGGGCCGATGAGGTCGCCCGGACCGTCGCGCGATGGGCGGCAACGCCGGCGCCGGCGGCACCGGGTTTGTGACCGGCGTCGGCCGGGTATCAGGGGCCCGGGTATCAGGGGCCCGGTAATTGGGGGCCCGGTAATTGGGGGCCTGAGTCGTCAGGGTTCCGGCCGATCGGCCGGGCGGTCGGGAGAGGACGGACGCATGCGCAACGGGCGGGTCGGTGGAACCGCCGCGCGGCCGGCGCCGGACGCACCGGCGGCCGGTCCGCATTGAACCGCCATGCAGACGTTTCTCCCGTTTCCCGATTTCACCGCGACGGCCCGCGTGCTGGACCGCCGGCGGCTGGGCAAACAACGGGTGGAGACCATCCAGGTGCTGCGCGCGCTGACGGTCGAGGGCTACGGCTGGCGACACCACCCGGCCGCGGCGATGTGGGCGGGCTATGAGGAGTCGCTCGCCCGCTACGGACTCGACATCTGCGCGATCTGGTCCGCCTCCGGTGCCGCCGACACCTGCGCGGCCACCCTGGTCACCGATCTGGCCCGGGCCACCGGTGTGGCCGCGCCGCGCTCCCAGTCGCAACTGGCGGCCGCCGGCGAACTGCCGCCCTGGTTGGGCGACCCCGATTTCCACCGGCGCCACCAGTCGGCGCTGCTCCGCAAGGACCCGGCCCACTACCGGCCGTACTTCGGCGACGTCCCCGACGATCTGCCCTACGTCTGGCCCGCTTCGGACCGGCCCCGCCGGCTGCCGGTATAGGCGCTGAGTAGCAACACTTGGTGCACAACCGTTTTCATGTCTATCGGCCGGCCGCCGTGCCGACGCCCGATGTCATCCGGTCGCTCGGCGCGCGCGGTGGGGCCCGCCGCTGCTAGGTTCGGATCTACCGGAAAGCCCGGCCGCACCCGTGCGTCGCCGCCCGTGCGCCGGCCTGCCGCGACATTCGACCGAGTGAGCCACCGATGACGTCCCGGGAGCGGAGATGAGCAACGCACCGTCGCGTCGCCTGCTGACCCGCGGATCGTGGGCCGAGGTCAGCCGGCTGACCGAGGTGCTGCGCCGCGAGACCGTCGGCGGCATGCTGCTGTTGGTGGCGGCCACGCTGGCCGTGGCGTGGGCGAACTCGCCGTGGTCACACAGCTACCACGCGGTCTCGGACTTCACTGTCGGCCCCGAGTCGCTGCACCTGAACCTGAGCATCTCCGCCTGGGCCTCCGACGGGCTGCTGGCGATCTTCTTCTTCGTCGTCGGGCTGGAGCTCAAACGCGAGTTCGTCGCGGGTGACCTGCGCGACCCGCGCCGCGCCGCGCTGCCGATCCTGGCCGCGGTGGGCGGAATGGTCATGCCCGCGGTGATCTTCGTCGCGATCAACCTCGTCATGGGCCAGCCGCAGAACCTCGCCGGCTGGGCGGTGCCGACCGCCACCGACATCGCGTTCGCGCTGGCCGTGCTCGCGGTGCTGTCGACCCATCTGCCCGCCGCCCTGCGCACGTTCCTACTCACCCTCGCGGTGGTCGACGACCTGCTCGCGATCGTCGTCATCGCGTTCTTCTACACCGATCACCTCAACCTCGGTCCGCTGGCGCTGTCGCTGCTGACCATCGCGGTGTTCGCGATCGCGGTGCAGCGTGGGGTGCGGGCCTGGTGGCTGCTGCTGCCGCCGGCGGTGGTCGCGTGGGCGCTACTGCACGCCAGCGGGGTGCACGCCACCGTCGCCGGGGTGCTGCTCGGCTTCACCGTGCCGGTGCTGGGCCGCAACGGCTGGGCCGAGCACCTCGAGCGCCGATTGCGCCCGCTGTCGGCCGGCGTCGCCGTTCCGGTGTTCGCCTTCTTCGCCGCGGGCGTGACGGTCGGCGGGCTGTCCGGTTTCGCCACGGCACTGACCCACCCGGTCACCGTCGGGGTGATGGCCGGGCTGGTACTGGGCAAACTGCTCGGCGTATTCGGCACCACCTTCCTGCTGGCCACCTTCACCCACGCCGAACTCGACGACGACCTGGCCTGGCGCGACGTGTTCGGTCTGGCGCTGCTGGCCGGCATCGGCTTCACCGTGTCGTTGTTGATCGGCGAGCTGGCGTTCGGCGACACGCCGACCGGCGACGACGTCAAGGTCGGGGTGCTCGTCGGTTCGGTGGCCGCCGGGCTGCTGGCGTCGATCGTGTTGCTGAGCCGCAACGCCGCCTACCGGCGTATCGAACAACTCGAGACCCTCGATGCCGACCATGACGGTGTGCCCGACATCTACCAGTCTCAACAGGACTGACCGATGAGCCCTGCGTACACTGGCGGAATGCTCGAACAGATCCGCGGTCCCGCCGATCTGCAGCACTTGACACAGTCGCAACTGCGCGAACTGGCGCAGGAGATCCGCGAATTCCTGGTGCGCAAGGTCGCTGCGACGGGCGGCCATCTGGGCCCGAACCTCGGTGTGGTCGAACTCACGCTCGCGTTGCACCGCGTGTTCGATTCGCCACACGACCCGATCATCTTCGACACCGGGCACCAGGCCTACGTGCACAAGATCCTGACCGGGCGCAGCCACGAATTCGACACGCTGCGTAAGAAAGGCGGGCTGTCGGGGTATCCGTCGCGCAGCGAGAGCGAACACGACTGGGTGGAATCCAGTCATGCCAGTGCGGCGCTGTCGTACGCCGACGGGCTCGCGAAGGCGTTCGAGCTGTCCGGTCACCGCAACCGGCACGTGGTCGCCGTGGTCGGCGACGGCGCCCTCACCGGCGGCATGTGCTGGGAGGCGCTCAACAACATCGCGGCGTCGCGGCGGCCGGTGGTGATCGCCGTCAACGACAACGGCCGCAGCTACGCGCCCACCATCGGCGGTTTCGCCGAGCACCTGGCCGGCCTGCGGCTGCAGCCCGGCTACGAGCGGATGCTCGAGGAGGGCCGCAAGGCGGTCCGCGGTGTCCCGGTCATCGGCGAGCTGTGCTACCAGTGCATGCACAGCATCAAGGCCGGACTCAAGGACGCGCTGTCGCCGCAGGTGATGTTCACCGATCTGGGCCTGAAGTACGTCGGCCCGATCGACGGGCACGATCAGCACGCGGTGGAGACCGCGCTGCGTCAGGCCCGCAACTTCAACCGTCCGGTGATCGTGCACGTCGTGACCCGCAAGGGCATGGGGTACCCGCCCGCGGAGAACGACGAGGACGACCAGATGCACTCGTGCGGGGTCATCGACCCCGAGACCGGGCTGCCGACCTCGGCCCCGGGGCTGGGCTGGACGTCGGTGTTCTCCGACGCCCTGATCGGCTACGCCGCCCGGCGCCGCGACGTGGTCGCGATCACCGCGGCGATGCCCGGCCCGACAGGCCTGGCCAAGTTCCGCCAGCACTACCCGGACCGGTTCTTCGACGTGGGCATCGCCGAACAGCACGCGGTGACCTCCGCCGCCGGTCTGGCGATGGGCGGGTTGCATCCGGTGGTGGCGATCTACTCGACGTTCCTGAACCGGGCGTTCGACCAGGTCATGATGGACGTCGCGCTGCACAGGCTGCCGGTGACGTTCGTGCTCGACCGCGCCGGCATCACCGGCCCGGACGGCGCCAGCCACAACGGCATGTGGGACCTGTCGATGCTGGGCATCGTGCCGGGAATGCGGGTCGCCGCGCCCCGGGACGGCACCCGGCTGCGGGAGGAGTTGGGGGAGGCCCTCGACGTCAACGACGGCCCGACCGCGATCCGCTTCCCCAAGGGCGAGGTCGGCGAGGACATTCCCGCGCTGCGTCGCCAGGACGGCGTGGACGTGCTCGCCGCCCCCGGTGACGGGCTCGGTGAGGACGTGCTGGTGGTGGCGGTGGGACCGTTCGCGAAGATGGCGCTGTCGGTTGCCGAGCTGCTGCGCAACCAGGGCATCGGCGTCACGGTCGTCGACCCGCGGTGGGTGCTGCCGGTGCCGCAGGTCATCGGTGAACTGGCGCGCCGTCATCAGCTGGTCGTCACGCTCGAGGACAACGGCGTGGCCGGCGGCATCGGGTCGGCGGTGTCGGCGGCGCTGCGGCGGGCCGAGATCGACGTGCCGTGCCGCGACGTGGGGCTGCCGCAGCAGTTCTTCGACCACGCCTCGCGCAGCGAGGTGCTCGCCGAGGTCGGTCTGACCGACCGGACCATCGCCCGCCAGATCACCGGATGGGTGGCCGCCCAGGGCACCGCGGTCGACCAACCCGAGGTCAGCGGGCACGTACCCGACTGATTCGGCGGGTACCCCGGTCTATAGGCTGTGCCTATGAAATTTGCTGCGGCACTTCGTTTTCTCGCTGTCTTCGGGACGGTCATGCTTGCGCTGACGGCGTCGCCGGGGGTGGCGACTGCGGCGGCGCCGCAGTGGTCCGGCCTGGACGTACGCGGCTACGGCGGTCCGATCGGCGCGCCCGGCACGCTGATCGAATCGGTGCCGCTGGACCCGGCGCTGTCGGTGGCCGGCGCCGGTCAGGCCTTTCGCATCCTGTACTCGACCGTCGACCAGCATGACCGGCCCGCGGTCAGCACGGCCGTCGTGTTCACCCCGAAAAGCGCTCCACCGCCGGGCGGTTGGCCAGTCATCGCCTGGGCGCACGGCACGGTCGGCCTCGGCGATGACTGCACGCCGTCGGCGCGGGCGCGCTCCGAGCGCGACAACGAGTACCTGAGCCACTGGCTGGACCAGGGGTACGTCGTCGTCGGCAGCGACTACGCCGGCCTGGGCACCCCGGGCCTGATGAGCTACCTCAACAGCCGCACCACCGCGCGGGGCGTCGTCGACTCGGTGATCGCCACCCACGGTCTGGATCTGCCGCTGTCGCCCAAGTGGGCGGTGGTCGGCCAGTCGCAGGGCGGCGCCGCGGCCGTCGCAACCGCGCGCTGGGCAACGGAATTCAGCGCCGGCACCGGTCTGGACTACCGGGGCGTTGTCGCGACCGGCACCCCCGCAGGCGTCGAGTCGCTGGTCAAGAAGGCGGGTCCGGAGATGGAGGTGCCCGCCTCACTGGGGCCGGTGGCCAACGCCTACACCGCCTACATCGTCGCCGCGCTGCGCGAGGCGCACCCCGAACTCGACCTGGACGTGATCCTCACCCCGGCGGGCCGGGCGGCGGCAGACCGCGCCGAGACCCTCTGCCTGGCCGACCTGTCGGCGACGCTGACCGACATGACCGTGCCCGGGTTCTTCACCGCGCCGCTGACGTCGATCCCGGGCTCCCCCGAGGTGGTCGACGCCTACATGGGCATCCCCGCCGACGGCTATGACCGGCCGATCTTCCTGGGCGTCGGACTGCTGGACCGCGATGTGCCGCCGGAGTTGACGCTGCGGTTCGCCGACGCGCTGACCGCCCACGGTCAGGACGTCACGCTCAAGGTCTATCCCGACGAGGACCACAGCGGCACGGTGCTGGCGTCGCTGCCGGACTCGACGCCGTTCCTGGCGGGCCTGCTGAGCTGACCCGAAAGGGCGGTCTAATTATCAACGTTCGCGATAATTAGGCCATGTGCAGGAACTGCTCCCTGGTCGCAGCGCTCGGTGACCACACCGCCGACGGATCGGGCGCCGCGCCACCGGGGAGCTCCCCGCTGCCGGAACTGCCGCCCGCCGTGGTGTTCCGCGGCGGCGCCGTCTACACGATGAACGCGCGCCAACCGTGGGCACAGGCGGTCGCGGTGCGCGGCAACCGCATCGTGGCCGTCGGCGGCGACAACGAGGCCACCGCGGCCGCCGGGCCCGGCGCCCGCACCGTGGAGCTGAACGGCCGGATGCTGCTGCCGGGCTTCATCGAGGCGCACATCCACCCGCTCGTCGGGTCGTTCTTCACGTCCGGGGTGGACCTGCAGGTCGCCGACCGCGACGCCGCGCTCGCCGCGATCGCGGCGCACGTGCGCGCCCACCCCACCGGACCGGTGCGCGGATTCGGTTGGCGGGTCGACATGTTCGGCCCGCAGGGGCCGACCCGCGCCGAACTCGACGAGCTCATCCCGGACCGCCCGGCGATCCTGTTCGCGATCGACGCGCACAGCGCGTGGGTCAACAGCGCCGCGCTGCGCCTGGCCGGCATCACCCGCGACACCGCCGACCCGGTGCCGGGATTCAGCTTCTACGTCCGCGATGACGACGGTGAACCCACCGGCTGGGTGCTGGAACTGCCCGCCGTCCTCGGCCTCGTCGACGCCGTCGAACCGATGACCCGGGCGGTGCTGACGCGGCTGCTCGCCCAGTGGGCGCCCAAGGCCGCCGCGGCGGGCATCACCGCCGTGTTCGACGCCGGGCTGCCGCCCGGGCCCGGTGATCCGGGTGCGCTGGTGGGGGTGTACACCGACCTGGAGGCGCAGGGGCTGCTGCCGTTCCGGGTGGTGGCCTCGCACATCGTCAAGGCGCCGCCGGTCGACGACGCGGTGGCGCGCACCACCGCGCTGCGCGACCGCTTCGCCACCGACCTGGTCAAGGCCGGGGTGCTGAAGATCCTCGGCGACGGCACCGCCGAGGGCTACACCGCGCACCTGCTGGAGCCCTATGCGGATCGTCCCGATTCCGTTGGCTCATCACCGTTTTCGCCCCAGGACTGGCACCGGCTGGTGGTCGATGCGGATGCCGCGGGACTCGATGTGCACATCCACGCGATCGGGGACCGCACGGTGCGCACCGCACTGGACGCGATCGAGGCCGCGGTCACCCACAACCCGCCGCGGGACCGGCGTCATGTCATCGCGCACCTGGTGCTCGTCGACGAGGCCGACGTGCCGCGGTTCGGCGAGTTGGGGGTGATCGCCCAGTTCTCGGCCAACTGGTTCTCGGCCGATCCGAGCACGGTCGAGATCGCGCTGCAGCGGTACGGCCCGCACCGGCAGCGGCGATTCTTCCGGCCGCGGGCGCTGCTCGACGCCGGTGCCACGATCGCATTCGGCACGGATTGGCCTGCGGCAGGGTACTTCTCGACGTACAAACCGCTGGACGCGATTCAGGTCGCGGTGACGCGCCGGCTGATCGGCCGGCCCGACGCCGACATGCTGGAGCCGGAGAGGGAGCGCCTGGACCTGCACCAGGCGCTGCACGCCGCCACCCTGGGTGCGGCCCGGGCGCTGCGCCTCGACCATGTCGCCGGGTCGATCGAGGTCGGTAAGGCCGCCGATCTGGTGGTGCTGCGGCGCAATCTGTTCGACCTCGATCCGCACGAGATCGCCGCTACGCCAATCGATGTCACGATGATGAACGGGCGGGTAACACACGGGAGCCTGTCGGCTGGCCGGCCCGGGTAGCGGCCTCAGGCGTCGGCGCTGTCGGCCGGCGCGTGCTCGGCGGACAGCGCCCGGGCCAGCCGCGGCACGGTGAGTTCCCGCTGCCAGGGACGCGCTCCGGCCCGGCGCAGGAACTCCTCGACCGCCGCCGCGGTGGTGTCCAGCGTCGGCCGCGGCTGCCAGTCCCAGCACAGCCGGCGCACGATCTCAGGGGTGAGGATGTTCTCCGCCGGCACCGAGATCTGTTGCGACAGTTCGCTCAGCTCCGCGCGGGCGGCCTCCAGCCGGGCCGCGGCCTCCGGCTTGCGGCGCTGCCACCGCGACGCCGGCGGGGGACCGTTGGACGGCTCGTGGATCTCCGGCGGATCGTCGGTGGTGCGGGCGCGGGCCAGCGCATCCAGCCACACCCGGGCCAGCCGCCGCTGCCGCGGCCCGCCGAACACCGGTAGCGCGGTGAGCTTCTCGACGGTGTCCGGGTCGGCGAGGGCGGCCTCGATGATCGCCGAGTCGGGCAGGATGCGCCCCGGGGCGATGTCGCGGCGCTGGGCGATCTGGTCGCGGACCAGCCACAGTTCGCGCACCGCCGCCAGCGCGCGCCGGTCGCGGACCTTGTGGATGCCCGAGGTCCGCCGCCACCGGTCGCGCCGCGTCGGTTGCGGCTCGAGGGTGCGCAGATACTCGAATTCCTGTGCCGCCCACTCGGTCTTGCCCTGCTCGGCGAGCACCTTGGCGATCGCCTCCCGGAGTTCGAGCAGCACCTCGACATCCAGCGCGGCGTAGTTGAGCCATTCCGGCGGCAGCGGACGCTTCGACCAGTCCGCGGCGCCGTGCCCCTTCGTCAACTGCAGACCCAGCAGCCGCTGCACCTCGGCGGCCAGGTTGACCTTGTCGTGGCCGGCCAACCGCCCGGCCAGCTCGGTGTCGTAGAGCTTCGGTGGGCGCATGCCCAGCTCGGCCAGACACGGCAGATCCTGGTCGGCGGCGTGCAGCACCCACTCGTCGGTCGCGAGCACCTCGGCGACCGGGGCCAGCGTCGCGACCGGGTCACCGCCGTGGTTGACCGGGTCGATCAGCACCGTGCCCGCGCCGGCCCGGCGGACCTGCACCAGATACGCGCGGTTGGAGTAGCGAAACCCCGAGGCCCGCTCGGCGTCGATCGCGAACGGTCCCTCGCCCGCGGCCAGCCGCTCGGCGGCCCGCGCGATCTCGGCGGCGCTGGTCAGCAGCGGGGGTACGCCCTCCCGCGGCGCCAGCAACGGCGTCGCCTCTGGCTCGGACGGGGAGCCGGTGTGGTCGGATTCGGTCATTCGTCAGGCACGCGAGCGGGAGCTCAGGTCGGTCACTCCAACCGGCGGCAGCCCCGCGGCGTGCTCGAGCACCGCGCAGAACGCCTCGACATGCGGACCCAGGTCCAGCGACGTCGCCGTCCACGAGGCCCGCAGTTCGAGCTGATGGGCCCGGGGCGGGCCGGCGATGTCACCGTAGCGCACCGACGTCGTCGCGGTGACCGTGCCACCCAGCGCGGTGACATTGTCGACCCGCGACTCGAGCGCCTCGACCAGCCAACTCCACGCAACCTCGGGCAGCAGCGGATCGACGGCCTCGCTGGCGTCCAGATCCGCCTGGATGTAGGCCACCAGGCGCATGGTGCCGTCCCAGGCGTCGGTACCGTCCGGGTCGTGGAGCAGGATGAGCCGGCCGAATGCGTCGCCCTCGGAGCTCTCCGGCACGACCGCCGTCTCGGGATGGCGGACCTCCGCGCCAAGGGCGTAGCTGTACGGCGCCAGCCGCTGCGGCGGGCGAATCGGGCCAAGTTCGATCTCCGGTCGAACGGTGGTGGCATTCATCGCCGCCACCGCTTCCCGGAAGGCAGCCGGTTCGGCGGTGGTCACGTCACTCGACGCTAGACCATTTGTCCACAGGTCGGCGCCGACGCGCCGATCTTGACCAGGTTGAGACATGGCGGTGCGGGGCGGACCGGCGCACATGGCAGCATTGAGCCGATGAGTACCCGCCGTGAACTGCCCGATTCGCCATACCTTGCGGCCGCTCGTGGCCGCAAACCCCGGCGGGTTCCGGTGTGGTTCATGCGGCAGGCTGGCCGGTCGCTGCCCGAGTACCGGGAGCTGCGCGCCAAGAACACCATGATGCAGGCCTGCTTCGACGCCGATCTGATCACCGAGATCACGCTGCAGCCGGTCCGCCGGCACGGCGTGGACGCGGCGATCCTGTTCTCCGACATCGTGGTGCCGCTGCGGGCCGCCGGCATCGAGCTCGACATCGTGCCCGACGTCGGGCCGGTCATCGAACACCCGGTGCGCGCCCGCGACGACGTCCGTGCGCTGCGCCCGCTCGACCCGGACCGGGTCGCCCCGGTGTCGGCCGCGGTGCGCCAGCTGATCACCGAGCTGGGGGAGGTGCCGCTGATCGGGTTCGCCGGCGCCCCCTTCACGCTGGCGTCGTACCTGGTCGAGGGCGGTCCGAGCCGGCATCACGAACGCACCAAGGCGATGATGCTCGGCGATCCCGACACCTGGGATGCGCTGATGACGCTGCTGACCGACGTCACGATCGCGTTCCTGCGGGTGCAGCTGGAGGCCGGGGTGGACGCCTTCCAGCTGTTCGACTCCTGGGCCGGCACCCTGTCGCTGGCCGACTACCGCCGCTACGTGCTGCCGCACAGCGCGCGGGTGTTCGCCACCCTGGCCGACGCCGGGGTGCCGATGACCCACTTCGGGGTCGGCACCGCCGAGTTGCTCGGGGCGATGTCGGAGGCGGGCGCGACCGTCGTCGGGGTGGACTGGCGCACCTCGCTGACCGATGCCGCCGCCCGCGTGCGGCCGGGCACCGCGCTGCAGGGCAACCTGGATCCGGTTGTGCTGCTGGCCGGTTGGCCGGTGGTGGAACGGGCCGTGACGGCGGTGGTCGACGACGGCCGCCGCGCGGTAGACGCCGGTGCGGCCGGGCACATCTTCAACCTGGGTCACGGTGTGCTGCCGGAGACCGACCCGGAGGTGATCACTCGAGTGGTGGAGCTGGTGCATTCGCTGTGAGCACGGTGTACTGCGTTGTCGGAGGCGGTATCTCGGGCCTGGTAGCCGCCTACCGATTGCGCATGGCGGCCGGACCGGAGGCGACCGTCACGCTGTTCGATCCGGCCGACCGGCTCGGCGGCATCCTGCGCACCGAGCGCCTCGCCGGCCAGATCATGGACGTCGGCGCCGAGGCGTTCATCGCCCGCCGGCCGGAGGTGTCGGCGCTGCTGGCCGAGCTCGGGCTGGCGGCTCGCCAGATCGGCACCACCGGGGCGCGGCCGCTGATCTACAGCCGGGCCCGACTGCATCCGCTGCCGGCCGGCACCCTGCAGGGCATCCCCGCATACCCGCAGTCGCTGATCGGGCTGGTGGACGAGCGGACCATCGCGCGCATCGGCGAGGAGCCCCACCGCCCGCTGGCCTGGCGGCCCGGCGCCGACCCGTCGGTGGCCGCGCTGGTCGGCGACCGGTTCGGCGAGCAGGTGGTGGCCCGATCGGTGGATCCGCTGCTGGTCGGCGTCTACGCCGGGGCCTCGGACGGGATCGGGCTGCGTTCGGCGGTGCCCACCCTGGCCGCGGCCCTGGACCGCGGCGCGCCCAGCGTCAGCGCGGCGGTGCGCGAGGTGCTGCCGCCGCCGGCCACCGGCTCGGTGTTCGGCGCGGTCGCCGGCGGGTACCAGGTGCTCGTCGACGAGCTGGTGCGCCGCGCCGGACTGGACTGGGTCCAGGTGGGCATCGAGCGGGTGTGCCGGTCGGAGCGCGGCTGGGAGCTGATCGACGACGAGGGCGTGGCGCATCACGCCGACGCTGCGGTGCTGGCGGTTCCGGCGGCGGTGCTGCCGCGGCTGGTCGAGGAGGTCGCCCCGCGCACCGCGGCGGCGGCACGGCGGATCCCGATCGCCTCGGCCGCGGTGGTGGCACTGGCGCTGCCCGGCGGTGTGCCGCTGCCGCAGAACTCCGGGGTGCTGGTGGCCACCGGCGAGCGGCTGCACACCAAGGCGGTGACCCTGTCGACCCGCAAGTGGGGGCCGCGCGGCAACGTCGAGCTGGTGCGGTTGTCCTACGGGCGCTTCGGCGACACCATCGCCAGGAGCACCTCCGACGAGCAGTTGCTGACCTGGGCGGCGGAGGACCTGGCGACGATCTTCGGCATCACCACCGAACCGGAGGACTACCTGGTGCAGCGGTGGCTCGACGTCATGCCGCAGTACGGGCCCGGGCACGCCGAGCTGGTCGCCGAGCTGCGCGCCGGGTTGCCGCCCACCCTCGCGGTGGCCGGCAACTACCTCGACGGCATCGGGGTGCCGGCGTGTGTGGCGGCCGGAACCCGGGCGGCGGCGTCGCTGATGACCGCGGTGGGAGCGAAGAACCCGGCGTAGCCCGCGCGTGGCACGATAGGAGCATGGCCAAGCTCGACTACGACGCGCTCAACGCGACCATTCGCTACCTGATGTTCTCGGTGTTCCAGGTGCAGCCGGGGGCACTCGGGGACGAGCGCGCCGGCGTGGTCGACGAGACCGCCACCTTCCTCAAACAACAGGAGGACAACGGGGTGGTGGTGCGCGGCCTCTACCACATCTCGGGCATGCGCGCCGACGCCGACTTCATGATCTGGACCCACGCCGACAGCGTGGAGGCGCTGCAGGCCACCTACTCCGACTTCCGGCGCACCACCACGCTGGGCCGCATCAGCAGCCCGGTGTGGAGCAGTGTCGCCGTACACCGCCCGGCCGAGTTCAACAAGAGCCACATCCCGGCGTTTCTGGCCGGTGAGGAGCCGGGCAACTACGTGTGCGTCTACCCGTTCGTGCGGTCGCTGGAGTGGTACGTGCTGCCGGGCGAGGAGCGCAGGCGGATGCTGGCCGAGCACGGCATGGCCGCCCGCGGCTACCCGGACGTGCGGGCCAACACGGTGCCTGCCTTCGCGCTGGGCGACTACGAGTGGATCCTGGCGTTCGAGGCACCGGAGCTGCACCGCATCGTCGATCTGATGCGCGATCTGCGCGCCACCGACGCCCGCCGTCATGTGCGGCACGAGACGCCGTTCTTCACCGGGCCGCGGGTGAGCCCCGAGCAACTCATCGCGGCTTTGCCGTAACTCGCCGCCACTTGTCGGCCCGCCCGCCTACCATCCAGCCTGTCGGATTCTGGGGGGTTGGATGGCTCGACGTGGCGGGGGCTCCGGTGGGTTTCTCCTCTTCCTCGTGATCCTGTGGCTGATCGCCTCGATCCCGAAGGAGATCTGGATCGTTCTCGGGATCACCGCGGCGGTGGGGGTGGTCGCTTTCGCCGTCGAGAAGGCGCTGGAGGCCCGCGAGCGGCGGCGTCTGGCGGCCGAACAACGGAAACGCGCGGAGCGGGCGGCACGAGCCGAGCGGGAGCGTGCGGAACGCATCGCGACACTCGGCCGGCGAAACGCCGCCCTGCTGGAAGGCGCGATGGCCGCCGTGGGGCGGATCGCCGCGTCCGAAGCCGCGCGCAACGGCTGGCTCGGCGAGTTCGACTTCAGCGGTGACCTGCAGGAGATCACCGAACACTTCCGCCGGGCGCACGACCTGCGGAAGGTGACCGACAAACTGTCGCGGCTGGACAAACCCAGCGCCGACGACCGCAGAATCCTCGCCGAGGCCAACCGGACCATCGCCGAGCTGGAGCGCGTCGGCGCCGAGCGGGCGGCGCTGATCGAGCGGTGCGCGCTGGAGGCGCAGCGCATCGACGAGTCGCTGCGCCAGCAACGTATCGACGCCAAGACCGCCGAGGAGCGGGCGAAACTGCACGCCGAACTGAGCGCCCTGCTCTACGGGATCGAGGCGGCCCCACCGGCGCAGGCGGCGTCGCCGGGTACCGACACCGTCCTGGCGCGGGTGCAGGCCTACCGGGAGCTCACCGAGCAGATCCGGGTCGCGCGCGAAACGACGCGCCGCGAGCAATCACCCGGCGCCGGGTGAATCTCGGTCATCATGAATGCATGGTCGGCCGGGTTGCCAGAACGTTGTCTGTCCTACCGGTAGTGCCGGTCGTCGCGCTCGCATTGGCGCCCGCGGCCGTTGCTCAGCCGGTCGGTGAGCAGTGTCCGCCGCGGGACGGCTACAGCATCGTGATCACCGCGGGCAACATCGACTGCGTCACCGCGGCGAGCTACGCGGTGCAGTACCACCCGCAGGGGGAGAAGTATCAGGTCATCCCGCCGTTCACCTGCTACAGCGGTGACGCGGCCACCGCGCCGCTGCTGTTCCAGTGCGTGGCGAGCACCGAGGACCACTCCCAGTTCGCCGTCTACCCGGCGACCCCCTAGCCGACGGGTCGTCGCACACCAATCCCGCGACGGACACCAATCCCGCAACGGAATAGCATTCCTGGTCGCTGTGGACGCGATTTGACGACCACTGCTTCACTTTCGGCGCGCAGAGGAAGGCGCCCAGGGAACGGCGTGCAGAGACCGGCGCGTCAAGACGCCACGCACCGGCGTCAGCCCTTGGGCACCAGGCGCAGCGAGATCGAGTTGATGCAGTAGCGCTTGTCGGTCGGCGTCGGATACCCCTCGCCCTCGAACACGTGGCCGAGGTGGCTGTGGCAGTTCGCGCAGATGACCTCGGTGCGGATCATGCCGTGCGAATGGTCGGGCCGCAGGATCACCGCATCCGAGTCTGCCGGGTCGTAGAACGACGGCCAGCCGCAGTGCGACTCGAACTTCTCGGTGCTGCGGAACAGCTCGGCGCCGCAGGCGCGGCACTCGTAGATGCCCTCGGTCTCGGTGTCGGTGTACTCGCCGGTGAACGGGCGCTCGGTGCCGGCCTCGCGCAGAACGTGATACTCCTCGGGCGTCAGCCGCTTGCGCCACTCGTCGTCACTGAGCTGCAGCTTCGGAGCCGGAATCGTCATGCCTCCACGTTAACCGCTACCCGCCGCGTGACGCAGGCGCTCCGCGGCATGGGCGAACGCGGCGTCCTCGTCCTCGACGTCGAAACTGCAGACGGCCGAGATCCGGTTGCCGCAGAACTCCGCCACACTCAGCCAGGACCAGCTGAATTCCTCGCCGTCAGCCCCCTTGGCGTCGCGTTCGTTACGCCGGACCAGCAGCGTCGGAGTCAGCCAGCACTCGACCGAGTACCACAGCCGGCTCGACGTCACCATCGAATTCAGCGTCTCGAACGACTCCCTGGCCTCGGCGGCCGAGCGATTCGGGAACGGAGCACGAGACCGGTTCTGCACCCGAACCCCGTCGGTGAACAACTCACCGAACGCCCGATCGAAATCGCCGCGGTTCACCGCGGCAATCCATTCCACGCCCACCGACCCGGACCGCGCGAAATCCGCCCCCTCGCCGGCGTAATAGCGACGGTTCAACTCCCGGTAGGCGCTGTCGAAATCGTCCTCGTCGAACCGGATCTCACGGACCAGCCGCCCGTCGTCGTCGGATTCGAACACGTGCAGGTACCCGGCTTCGTTACCGGCGTCGTCGATCCACCGACTGGACTTCAGGCACAGCCGCTCCCCTCGCACCGCCAGCGTTCGCCAGTCGAAGCTGTTGTACTCGGCCAGGATTCGCTCCACCGCTACCCGCGTCTCCGCGCTGCCCGGGATCGGATCCCCGCCGAGATTGCGGCGGTCGTCGTACTCGTAGGCCTCGCCGCCGTGGCTGAACGTGGTGTCGACGTCGCGGGCGCTCGGCGCGCGTGACATCGCGTCGACGGTGACCGCACAGCGGTTGGTGACCGACAGCCGGCTGCCTGATTCCCGGTTGCGCTCCCCGGCGTAGGCGAACGCGGCGTCCTCGTCGTCGAGGTCGAACCGGCAGATCGACGCGACCCGGGCACCGTCCCATTCGGTGACATGCAGCCAGGCCCAGGAGAACCGCTCACCGTGATGCCCGACGGCCTCGCGCTCGAAGCGCACCACCGCCCAGCGGGTGGAGAGCCAGTGCACCACGGAGAACCAGGTGCGGGTGCTGGCGACCGATGCCCGCAGATCCTCGAAACTGGCTCGCAGTTCGGCGCGTGAGCGGTTCGGGAACGCCGAGCTGGAGCGGTTGTCCAGGCGCAGGTCGGGGGAGAACAGCTCGCCGAACACCCGATCGAACTCGCCTCGGTCCAGCGCCGCCAGGTAGTGGGCCTCCCGGCCGTTCACGGTGCCGAACAGGGCGCCCTCGTTCGCGTAGAAGCGGTGTTCGAGTTCGCGATAGGCATTGGCGAAATCATCGCTGTCGAAACGGGTTTCCGACAGCAGCAGACCGTCGTCGCCGAGTTCGAACAGGTGCAGGTAGCCGGTCCGGTTGCCCGAGCTGTCGGACCAGTTGCTCCAGTGCAGGCTCAGGGTGTCCCCGCGCACCGCCAGCACCCCGCCGTCGATGCGGTCGTACTGGCCGACAATCAGCTCGAAGGCCGCGCGCAGCTCGGCCCGGCTGGCGACCGGAACTCCCAGCAACCGGCGCCGATCGCGGTAGGTGTAGCCGTCGGCGGTGCACGCCATCGCCGCATCGATGTCCTTGTTCTGCAGGGCGACGGTCAACTCCAGGGCCTTCGCACTGGCCCGGTTGCGCACCGCCATCCGGCCGGCGGTCACCCGGGCGTTGCTCTCGGCGTAGCGGAACGCGGCGGACTCGTCGTCGAGTTCGAACTCGCCCAGTGTGGTCAGACGTCCGTCCTGTGTCCCCACCACGAGAATGCGGGTCCAGGAATACCGTTCACCGTCGGGGCCGACCGCCTCCCGTTCGAAACGCGTCACGCACCAGGTGGGGGAGACGAACCGCACGACGGCGAGCCAGTAACGCGCCGACGGCAGCATCGCGTCCGGCTCCAACAAGCTGCCGTGCAGCTCCCCGGCGGACCGATCCGCCGACAGGTTGCGGTTCTCCACCCGCAGATCGGGTGTGCTGAGCTCGTTCAGCAGCCGGTCGTAATCACCGGCGTTGAGGGCGATCACCGACTCGGAGACGGCACGGCCCGCCGTCGCGTGGTCGGCGCCCTCCGTCGCGTAGTGGCGGCGTTCGAGTTCGCGGTAGGCACCCTCGAAATCGTCCTCGTCGAACCGGATTTCAACGGCGATGCGGCCCCCGGCGTCGACTTCGTAGATGTGCAGGTGCATCGTCTCGAACCCGGCGTCGTTGGCGCACCGACTCCACAGCAGCACCAGCCGCTCACCGCGGACCGCCAGGATGCGGTGGTCGAAGCGGTTGTACTGGGTGAGCAGTGTCTGGTAGGAGTTCCGCAACGTCCGCCGATCGTCGGTCGGCATCGATTTCAGCCGCCGCCGGTCGACGTAGCGGAAGTCCTCGGCCATCACCGCCATGACCGCGTCGACGTCCGCGGTGCACAGGGCACCGAACGCTGCGGTCGCGGCGCGGCCCGCGCGGTTGGTCACGGCCAGGCGAGGGGTGGACACCGCAACCCGGAGTTCGGCATCGGCCACCGCCGCGTCGTCGTCACGGAGATCGGTGCGGCGCGTCGCCGAGAACCGGCCGTCGGCGACGCCGGCCGGTGCGCTCCGCCGAGACTCGTCGCTGCCCAGCAGCACCTCCTTGGCGGCCAGCAGCGCGGCGGCGTCGGCGCGGGCGCGGCGGCCGCCGGCACCGTCGCCGGCGGCGGTGAGGACCCGGCTCAGCGCCCGGCACGCCTCGGCGTGGTCGAGCACCAGATCGGTCCCGGCGGCGACGGCCACCGCCGCGCGCGCCATCGCGACCGCCTCGTCGTCGCGGCCCTGGGCCGACAGGATCTCGGATCTGACGGCACGCCAGGCGATCGCGGTCTTGAGATTGTGCCCGGCGAGCCGCTCGCTTTCGGCGGCGTACCGGTCGGCCTCGTCGATCCGGCCCTGGGCGAGCAGCGACTGGGCCAGCAGCGCCGCGGCCTGTCCGGCGTCGGCGCCGACACCGAGCGCGTCCAGGCCCTCCAGCGCGGCCCGGAAGTGCGGTTCGGCCGCCACGGGTTCGCGCTGCAGCAGTTCGATGATCCCGGCCAACAGCTCGGTCTCCATCAGGCCGTGCCGCAGGCCCAGGTCGGCGACCCTCTGGCGGGCGTCGGCCAGCATGCCGCGGGCCTTGTCCGGTCGGCCCCGCAGCATCTCGAGCACCGCCAGGTGGCGCATCGACGTCGCCTCCAACGACGGCGCGGCGGTCGTCATCCGCTGCATCCGGACGACGTCGAGGCAGCGGCCGCCGGCCTTCGGCAGCGGGCTCGGGCCCCACAGCGCCGCGCTGGGCGCCGCCGCCAGCGCCGCCGTGATCTGCCGATGGTCCCCGCTTCTACGGGCCGCGATGAGCGCATCGAACAGGTCCTGCTCGCAGTCGCCGATCCGGCCGAGCCGCCCGCGCGCCCCCGCCCGGACCCGGTGCGCCTTGGCCAGCCCGGCCGGATCGGATCGGCGGCCGAACTCGTCGATCGCACCCTGCAGCAGCTCGTCCACCTGCGGCAGCCGCGCCGGATCGGTGTAGACGGTGTGCTGACACCGGTAGCAGGTCGCCCACGGCGCCAACGCGTCGTCGGCGATGCGTTCGAGCTCGTCGACCAGCGGCGCGGCCGAGGCGACGTCGCCGGCGGACAAGAACGCCTCACAGCCGATGAGCAACAGCTCGGCGTGCACGGCGTCGCCGGCGACCGGCAGCGCGGCACCGCGGGCCGCCCGGGTTCCGGCCGAGATCAGTTCGTCGCGGTCGAGCGCCCGGCGTGCCGACGCCGCGTAGTGCCGCGCCGACCGCAGCGCCAGATCGGCGGTGTGGGCGTCGATCAGGTCCAGCTCGCGTCGATACGTGTGCGCGGCCTCACGATGCCGTCCCGCGATCTCGTCGGGGTCGACGGTCACCCCGGCGCCGTCGGTCAGGACCCAGTCGGCAAGGCGCTCATGCAGTTCGGCCCGTTCGGATTTCAGCAGCCGGCGGTAGGCGACGTCGCGGATCAGCACGTGGTGGAACCGCCAGACCGGCTCGTCCCCGAGGTAGGATCCGCTGGGCTCGACCACCTCGAGGCGGCGAAGCCGGTTGAGCGATAACTCGATCGTGGGCCGCTGACCGGACAAGGCCCGCACCGCGCCCAGCGGGAACTCGCCGCCGACGACCGCGGCGATCTCCAGGACCCGCCGATCGGCCGGGTCGAGCCGCTCCAGTCGGGACGCGAGCAGCGCCTGGATCGTGGGCGGGATCTCGATGGCGTCCACGTCGATCGTCAACCGCCAGCCCGCGGCCTGCGCCACCAGCACCCCGTCGTGGGCGAGCATGCCGATCAGTTCACGGACGAACAACGGGTTGCCGCCGGTCGACGAGGGGAGCCGGCGAACCAGCTCGTCGGGCAGACGCTCGGCGCCGAGCACCTTCGCGGCGAGTTCGGCGGTGGCGCCGGCGTCCAGGCCGCCCAGATGCAGGATCCGGGCATCCCACCGGTTCGCGGTGACGAAATCCGCTCGCAGTTCCCGCAGTTCGGGCCGCGCCAGGGCGAGCACCAGCACCGGTGCGTCGCGCAACCACTCCAGCAGATGCTCGATGAAGTCCAGCAGCAGGGTGTCGGCCCACTGCAGATCGTCGAGTATCAGCACCACCGGCCGGTCGCGGGCGAGCACCTCAATGTAGCGCCGCAACGCCCAGAAGTTCTCCTCGACCGACCCGGGAACACCGTCGGCCAGCCCGGTGAGCGCCCGCAGCAGCCGCTCGCGTTCCGGAGTGCCCGGGTCGATCTCGCCGTCGATGTCGCGGGCGCGCAGCAGATCGACCAGGGCGGCCAGCGCCACCGTCGCCTCGGCGTCGCACCGCGCCCGCAGCAGACGTGAATCACCCTGGGCAGCAGCGAATTCCGCGGCCAGACGGCTCTTGCCCACACCCGGGTCGCCGATGACGGTGACCAGCCGCGCGACCCGGGACCGGATCGCGTCGTCGCGGACCGCCTGCAGTCGCCGCAGTTCCTCGCCGCGCCCGACGAACGGTGCCGGGTCGGCGGTGTCGGAGCGCCGACGCAGCCACCGGTATCCGGTCACCGGCGCCGTTCGGCCTTTGACCCGCACCCGGCCGAGAGACTCGTAGTCGTGCCGGCCGCGCGTCGCCCGCCAGGTCTCCTCGCCGACGACGACCTCGCCCGGCGGGCAGTGGGCCTCCAGCCGGGCGCCGACATTCAGCGCGTCGCCGACCAGGTCGGCGTCCTCGGCGCTCACCACGACCTCGCCGGTGTTCACCGCCACCCGCAGCGCGAGTTCGGCGCCGTGCGCGGCCATGACGTCGGCGGCCAGCTCGATGAAACGCTGCCGCAGCTCGATCGCCGCCTCGACGGCGGCCATCGCGTCGTCGGGGCCGGTCTCGGGAACGCCCCAGACGGCCATGAACCCGTCGCCGATGTACTTGGTCAGCCCGGCGCGGTGCCGCGCGGCGGTCGTCCGCAGCAGATCGTGGTAGCAGCCGAGCACCTCGCGTGCCGTCTCCACGTCGACGCGCTCCTCGAACGTGGTCGACCCGGCGAGGTCGGCGAACATCACGGTGACCGACTTGCGCACCGCGGGCACGGGGTTCGGCTCGGCGGCCGAAGCGGGGACACCGTCGAGCGCCGCGCCGCATCCGCGGCAGAACCGCGCGGTCGGCCGCGCCGGGGTGCCGCAGCCTCCGCAGACCCGCGCCAGCGCGGTCCCGCACCCCTCGCAGAAGCGGGCGTCGTCCTCGTTCGCCGTGCCGCAGCTGCGGCAGATGCGGCTGCCGCCGGTCATGTCAGTCGGGCCCCAGGGTGAAACCGTCGTGGTCCTCGATCGCCGCGGCGGCGCGGCGCACAATGGCGCGGATCAACTCGACGTTGCGGTCGTTGCTGATCGCGAGCCGTCCCGCGGCGAGGACGGGATAGAGCAGACACCACGTGGCGGTCAGCCGATAGTCGCGCCGCAGTTCCGCACCGGGGTAGGCGATTCCGCGCTCGGCGAGGCGCTGTGCGTAACGGTCGATCAGAGGCGTCTCGCAGCTGCGCCGGAGATCGGTGGGCAGGCTCTGGCTCAGGAAGTAGGCCAGATCGTAGGCGCCCCGGCCCTTGGCGTTGTTCTGCCAGTCCAGTGCGGTGAGTGGCGGATCGGCGGGGTCGACCCCGAAGAACAGTTGATCGAGTCGCAGGTCGCCGTGCAGGAACGTGTGGGGCGGGCGGGTGAGTTCACGGGCGAACCAGGGGATCAACGACGCGAACCGGTCGGCGAAGTCACGCACACGCGGGCTCAGTTCGGAGCCCGCGATCTCGACGAAGACCGGATAGCCGGAAGCGTAATTCCGTTGCAGCGCATCGCATATCGTGGGGTCGGTCAAGCATTTCAACCAGGGCAGGGCCGCCAGGCGAGGGTGGTTCCACCAGAACGCGTGGTGGTCGGCCAGCACGTCGACCACCGTCTCGGCATCGGTGAGGGAGCAACCGTCGATCTGGTCGGCGCAGCGCAGCCGGCCGAGGTCTTCGAGCACGAGGACGAAGTCGTGGGTGGTTTCGTCATAGGCCGCGAAGTACGGCCGCGCCGGGGGCAGCGGATTGGCCAGCCCGATCTGCTGGTAGAAGCGGACCTCGCTGGGGTAGAGCTGCAGCGGGGCGCAGACCTCAGCGTTGACGGCGGGATCCGCGTTCGGCAGCTTGACCACCACGGTGGGTGGCCCGCGGTCGGCGTCGAGGTGCACGCGGAACAGCCGGCCGACAAGCCCCACGCCGACCGCGATCTGCTCGAGGCGACAGGTGCGCACCTCGGCCTGCAGAACGTCGCCGAGCCACGCCGGGGTCACGTCGTGCGGGTCGGTAGGGATGACCGGCATCTCGCCTCCCCACCCGTCGATTCAAGCGACTCAATCGTACGGGCCGAGTGGCGGATCCGGGTTGGTTAGGCGCGACCGGCTATCGGAATCGCTTGCCGCTGCAATGAATACTTCTAGTTTTCAGCGGAATAGCATTCCTGGTCGTGAATTCGCGCGTGCAACGACCAGGAATGCTATTCCGTCGCATGAGGAGGCGCGGCGCGGTCGCATGAGGAGGCGCGGCGCGGGTTACGCCGGGGCGGGTTGTTTCGCGACGTCCTTCATCCACGGCGGATCGATGCCCTCGTCGAGTCGGTTCTCCGCCTTGGCGTCCAGATAGCGGAACAACAGCACCGAGAACACCACGATCACCACCAGCGACCAGCCGTAGGTGATCTTGAGGTACTCCAGCGCCCGGCCGGTCGTGGGCCAGTGGCCGAGCAGCCAGCGGTCCATGGTCATGAACCCGTAGATGCCCAGCCACGCAGGCCAGTTGCGCAGCACGGAGTTCGGCAGCACCACCGTCATCAGGAACGGGAACAGCATCATCGAGTAGTAGCCCTGGCCCAGCGACAGCACCAGCCACGAGGTGATGAGCAGCACCCCCGAGGAGGTGGTCATCCAGAACAACTGATCGCGGGTGCGGTAGTAGCGGTACAGCAGCCACAGGCTCACCACGGCCAGCACCACGAAGACGATGCGCAGCAGCGTGATCAGCCACATCGGCAGCCCGTAGTAGATGCCGTTGCCCACGATCGAGCTGTTGAAGTAGTCGCGGGTGGACATGATGTAGGGCAGCGTGCGGGTGAAGAAGTTCTCCGGGTCGCGCACCCGCAGCCGGTCGATCGGGCTGACGATCGCGAACACGTTGAACACCACCGGTACGACGAACGCGGTCACCAGCGGCCGCCACTGACGGTTGAGCAGCGGCAGCAGCAACAGCGGTGCCAGCAGCGGTTTGACCACCAGGGTCAGGCCGATCGCCACCCCGGCCCACCACTCGTGGTTGCGGTTGCCGTCCAGCAGCCACCGGAAGAACAGCACTTCCAGCAGCAGGATGCAGCCGTTGATGTTGCCGAAAACCAGCGTGTTGGTGACGCTCTCGGTGCAGAACATGGCCAGCAGCAGCGCCGGCGCGGCCACCGAGGTCAGGGTGAAGTTGAACAGCCGCAGCAGGAAGTAGGCGGCCAGCACCATGGCGACCGTGTTGAAGAAGATGAACCAGTACCGCGACGCGTCCACCGGCAGGTACCCGAACGGCGCCATGATCAGCGTGCCGCCGGGCGGGTACAGGTAGTGCGGGTCGACGAAGTCGAAGTTCTCGTCGTAGATGTTCAGGCCCTTTTTGAGGTTGATCACGGCCCGGTACACCGGAGCGAAGTCGTCGGTGATGTAGCCGTTGGTGGCCAGCACGTAGCTGCGGTGGATCACCGCCATGATCGCGATCGGCCACAGGATCGACCGCAGCACGGTCGCCACGGTCGGTGGGGAGGTGCGGGGCCGGAAAGCATTCAGCACTAGATCGCGCACGTGCGCACCGTACCCGACCCCGCCGCGCCGGTGAATCAGGCGGGGCAGAACGTGTCGGTCTCGGGCAGTTTGCCGCTGTCGAGGTAGCCCAGCACCGGCGGCAGCGCGCACGGCGAGTACACCGAGGCGCCGTGGCCGGTGCCCTGCCACATCACCCGCCGGCTGGGCGCGCCGGCGTTGATGATCGTGGCCGCCACCGCCGCGACACCCTCGTTGCCGACGATCGGGTCGTTCTGGGTGCCGAGCAGCAGCACCGGGATCTCGAGCCGCTCGGGGTCCTTGGCCGCCGACCCGCTCGGCCAGTTCAGGCATTTGACCAGGTTCAGCGCCCCGACCCGGCCGAACTGCGGGTAGGTCTTGGCCCAGGCCACCACGAGCTCACGCACCCGGTTGGGGGTGGGCCGGGCCAGCGCGTCGCTGCAGCTGTTGATGAACTGGCCGTCGGTGTTGCGCAGCTCCTCGGCCCGGTCGATGAGCTCGGTCATCGGGCCCCAGTCGCCGCCGCGGGCCGCCGCGATCGCCGCACCCAGCTGGTTGGTGGCCGCGACCCGGTCACCGCGCGGATAGGCCAGCGCGGTCACGATCGCGTCGGTCACGGTGGCCACCGAACGCGAGGTGGTGGTGGTGAAACCGCGGACCGACGCCAGCACCGCGTCGACGGCCCCCTTCGGGTCGGGGGCGGCCGGGCAGGTGATCGCCACGCACTGGGCGGCCCAGGCGTTCAGCGCCGCCTGCTGGCCCTTGACCCGCTGCTCCATGGCGGTCTCGGCGGCGATGCCCAGCGGCAGCCCGGAATCGAGCACCAGGCGCGCGACCTTGTTGGGGTGGCTGCCCGCGTAGGCGAGCGCCACCTGCGCGCCGTTGCCGATGCCCACCAGCGCCAGCGACGGCACGTCCCACAGGCTGCGCAGCCGTTCGATGTCCTCGGCGGCGTGCGCGTTGTCGTAGGCCGAGTCTCCCGGGGCGATCGTGTCGGTGCAGTTGGTGGTCGCGGTCTGGGTGACCTCGCCGAGGTTGGCCACCGGGTCGTCCCCGGACATGAACTGCGCCTGATCGAGCATCGTCTGCCGGTCGTAGAGTTCGCGGCACTCGACCGCGTCCGACAGCCCCATGCCGCGCCGGTCCACCGCCACGATCGGGCGGGTCTTGAGCACGTCGGCGCCGGAGCGGGACAGCCACACCGGCAGCTGCACCGAGCTCGGCAGGTCCGAGCCGGTGGTGAACACCAGCGGCCCTGCGTCGTCGGGGGTCTGGGCGGTGGTGGCGCGCACCACGCCGATGCTGATGGTGCCGGACGCGCCCTTGATCGGGTCCAGATCGGCGTCGTAGGTGGCGCATTCCAGCTTCACCCCGGGCGCCGCCGGCACCGACGCCCCGCCGAACAGCTGGGCGGTGCAGTCCCGCCACGACAGGTCGTTCTTAGGCGCTTCGATGGGCGGGGTACCGGGTTCCTCCGGGCGAACCTCCGGTTGGCCCTGCGGTTTCGCCCCGGAGTCGGTGGCGAACCGCGGGTTGGCGGCGAGCCCCGGCGAGCAGCCGGCCAGCACGGTGGACAGCACGATCGTCGAGGCGCCCAGCGCCCGGAGCAGACGTCGATGCATGTCGACCACAGTACTGATCGACGCCTCAGGTGCCCCGCACGTAGCGGGTGTAGAGATAGCCGTCGGCGTCGGAGAGCAGATGCGCCGGCCGCATCCGGGTGAGCACCTCGCCGGTGCCGGAGACGATCCGGGGACCGGACCCGCCGACCAGGTAGGGCGCGACGGTCAGACACAGCTCGTCGAGCAGATCGGCGGTGATCAACTGGCTCAACAACACCGGACCACCCTCGGCGAGCACCCGCCACAGCCCGCGCCGGGCCAGGACCGCCAGCACGGCGGAGACGTCGACGCTGTCGGTGGCCGACCCCGACGCGTCGATCACCTCCGCGGCCGCACCCAGCCGGCTGCGGGTGGTCTCGTAGGCGTCGGTACAGGTGAACACCAGCGGCGGCACCTCGGTGCGGGTGAAACAGCGCGCGTCGGGATCGAGGTCGCCGGTGCGGGTCACGATCGCCAGCGGCGGCACCTCGGCCTGCCCGCGGCGTTGGCGGACGTTGCGCTGGGCGACCGGCATCTGCGCGCCGGAGTAGTTCTCCACCCGCACCGTGGCCGCGCCGACGAGGATCACATCCGCGGCGTAGCGCATCAGCGCGAACAGGGTGCGGTCCCCGGGCCCGCCGAGCCGGGCCGTCTTGCCGGACGCGGTCGCGGCGCCGTCGATGCTGGTGATCATGTTGCCGCGCACCCAGCAGTGTCCCGGGGCGGGGCGGTCGGGCCGCGCATCGGGATAGGCGTAGAACTCCGACACCCGCTCGTCGTCGACGGTGTCGGTGGGGCCGAGCACGGTGAACCGCACCCCGGCAGCGGTATCGGCCATGAAGGCCATTGGAGCACGCCGCTAAGGTGCCTGCCATGCACGGGTCTGATGAGGTGGCTCATCTGGTCGATCGGCATCCGCAGGTCACGCCGGAGCGGTTGATCGCCCAGCTGGTGCCGCCACCCACCTTCGCCGACGTGAGCTTCGACACCTACCTGCCCGATCCGGCCGAGCCGACGCAGGCCGCCGCGGTGCAGGCGTGCCTGCGGTTCTGCGACGAGGCCGTGGCGCGGCGGGCCGGCAAGAAGAAGCTGTTCGGCCGCCGCGAGGTGCTGCCCGGCGTCGGGCTGTACCTCGACGGGGGGTTCGGGGTGGGCAAGACCCACCTGTTGGCGTCGACGTACTTCCGGCTGCCCGAGCCCAAGGCGTTCGCTACGTTCGGCGAGTTGACCCAATTGGCCGGGGTTTTCGGCTTCACCGAGTGCATCGAGCTGCTCGACGACTACGTGGTGGTGTGCATCGACGAATTCGAACTCGACGACCCGGGCAACACCACGCTGATCTCGCGGCTGCTCTCCGCGCTCGTCGAGCGCGGGGTGTCGATCGCGGCCACCTCGAACACGCTGCCCGAACAACTCGGCGAGGGCCGGTTCGCGGCCCAGGACTTTCTGCGCGAGATCAACACGCTCGCATCGATTTTCACGACCGTGCGGATCGACGGCCCGGACTACCGGCACCGCGATCTGCCCGCCGCGCCGGAGCCGCTGTCCGACGAGGAGGTCGCCGCCCGCGCCGCGCGAACCCCGGGCGCGACGCTGGACGACTTCGACGCGCTGTGCGACCACCTGGCCACCATGCACCCGTCGCGGTACCTGACCCTGATCGAAGGGGTGAAGGCGGTCTTCATCACCGGAGTGCACCGCATCGACGACCAGAACGTTGCGCTGCGGCTGGTGTCGCTGACCGACCGGCTCTACGACGCGGGCATTCCGGTGACCGCCTCCGGCGAGAAACTCGACACCATCTTCAGCGAGGAGATGCTCGCCGGCGGGTTCCGCAAGAAGTACCTGCGGGCGATCTCGCGGCTGCTGGCGCTGTCGCGGGAGCCGACGCCCAGCTAGGTGCCGGGGTCGTTGAGGGGGCGCTCCATCACGTAGTCGCTCTCGAGGTGGCCGCCCAGCCGGAACGAGCGGGTGCCGCAGACGGTGAAGCCCTGCTTGGTGTAGAACCGCTGCGCCCGCGCGTTGCGCTGGTTGACCCCGAGCCACACCGACCGGGCGCCGCGCGCGGCGGCGGCCCGCAGCGCGCCGGTCATCAGACCGGCGGCCGCCCCGCCGCCGTGGTGGTCGGGCAGCACGTAGATCTTCGACAACTCCGCGGTGGGCCGCGCGGTGACGGCCCGGTGCACCTGCTCGTCGGCGCCGGGGCCGTCGATCAGCATGGCGTAGCCGATGATTCGGCCCTCGCTCCGCGCGATCAGCACCACCCGGGCCGGATCGGCCAGGTAGCTGCGGAACCGCTCCTCGGAGAGGTTCTCGTCGAGGAACGCGGCGATGTCGTCGGCCGACACCGAGTCCGGGCAGGCGAGCGGGAAGGTGCGGGCGGCCACGTCGGCGAGCGCGGCGGCGTCGTCCGCGGCGGCGGGGACGATCTCGATACGCGCGCCTAGACGTTCCACTGGGCCAGGTGATAGCCGGTGGCCTTGTCCAGCAGCACCACGTTGGACACCAGGTCGCGGTAGCAGTCCCAGAACACCGCGCCGCTGACCGTCGACCCCGCCGGCGCGTTCTGCAGAGCGCGCTGCAGGTCGTCGGGTGCGTCGGTGATGCGCGGCTCGTAGGCGTCGCCGGTCGGCGTGACGCCGCGGAACTGGTAGGTGATCGACTGCGCGTACGGGTTGGGCGCCTGGACGGTGTGCACGGTGACCCAGGCCCGCCACACCTGGTGGCGCGGCGGACGTGGGGGATGGCCGAAGCCCGGCGGGACCGGTGAGGGGTCGATGCTGTGCACCGTGATGTCGGCGACGATGCCTTTGACCTCGATCCGCAGGGTCTCGCCGAGCCGCCCGATCGGGGTGGGCGCGGCGGTCGCCTCAGCGGGGACGACCAGACCGGCGGCGGTGAACACGGCGGCGATCAGGGTTACCAACCAGCGTCGCATCCCCGCATGATCGCACACGTTGAAACGTGTTACAGAAACTTCCCGGGTCGCGGGCTCACTGCGCCCACGGGCCGACCCCGCCGACCTTGTCGATCCGGATGCGGGTCAGATAGCCGGGCGGCGCTCCTTCGGGCGGAAATCCGGAGTCCGGACCGATGAGCGCGGCGGCGAGTCTTCCGAGCAGTTCGGGTGCGCCGCCCTCGACGATCCGCGCAGTGCCGGTGATCGCCAGGAACGGCCGCAGGAGCTGCCCACCCGTGTCGGGCGCGAGGATGGTCAGCGCGACGCGCGGATCGCGGCGGACGTTGCGCACCTTCCGGTGCTCGGAGAGGTGGGCGACCACCAGTTCGTCGTCGCCGTCGGGGGTGGTCTCGCGGGCCACCCACACCAGCGAGACCTGTGGGCTGCCGTCCGGGTTGAGGGTCACCAGCGTCGCCTCGGCGGCGTCACCGATCAGAGCGCGAGCGGAGTCGTCGAGTCTCATACCGGGTTCGACCGCGGGCGGACAAAATTCATTCCCGGCTCACTGTTGTGGCCGGGGCGGCTGGAAGGGTTCGAGTGCGGCGGCCAGATCGTTCTCGAACCGGTCGCCGTCCACGCCGAGGCGGTTCAGCGGGCCGTCGCCGTCTTCGGCTTCGAGCATCGCCAGCACGATGTGCTCGGTGCCGATGTAGTTGTGTCCCAGGCGAAGTGCCTGACGGAAGGTCAGCTCGAGCACTTTCCTGGCCGCGGCGTCGAACGGGATCAGCGCGGGCACGTCGCCCTCGGTGGCCGGCGGCAGGGTAACCGCGGCGGTGACCGCGTCGGCGGTGATGTTCTGGCCGACCAGCAGCCGCACCGCCAGCGATTCCGGATCGTCGAACAGGGCCAGCAGCAGATGCTCGGGGCCGATCTCGGTGTTGCGGGCGGCGTGCGCCTTGTTCTGGGCGGCGATGACGACGTTGCGGGCGCGCGGGGTGAACCGGCCGAAGCCGGCGTTCGGGTCCAGGGCCTCGGTGGGCACCTTGGGGGTGAAGCGCTTCTGCGCGGCCTGCTTGGTGACGCCCATGCATCTTCCGATCTCGGTCCACGACGCGCCCGACCGGCGGGCCTGGTCCACGAAGTGGCCGATGAGGTGGTCGGCGATCTCGCCGAGGGCCTCGGCCGCGAGCACCGCGTCGGTCAACTGGTCGAGCGGATCGGAGTGCACCGACCGGATCGCGTCGATGAGGTCGTCGAGCCGGACCGGGTTGGTGATCTTGGCGGGTCGCGTCATGCGTCAACTCTAGGTTGACGTCTTATGCTGGTCAACCCCCGGTTGACGCAGGGTGTCGTTTTCGGCCGACGCGCCAGCGGGTAGTCCGTGTCGAGTGACAGGCAGTGCGCGTGGTTCGGATCGCCAACCGGAGGCGCTGCGCGATGCGGTGGCGTTCATCCACCAGAACGCGCAGCGCCGAATCACGGTCGGTGACATCGCCTCGTCGGTGAACGTCACGCCCCGGTCGGTGCAGTACATGTTCCGGCGGCACCTGGGCACCACACCGTTGGGCTATCTGCGCCAGGTGCGGCTCGACCACGCGCACAGGGACCTGGAGACCGCCGATCCGACCCGCGAGACGGTGATGGACGTCGCCAAGCGGTGGGGCTTCCATCACGCCGGGCGGTTCAGCGCCGCCTACAAGCGCACCTTCGGCGAGCCGCCGAGCCAGACCCTGCGCGCCTCCCGAGACCGTCCGGTGCCGGGCGGCGGGTTCACAGCGGGAAGAATCCCTCGCGGGTGAAGATGCCCGGCTGCCAGCCGTCCGCGCCGCGGCACACCATGGGCCGGCCGTCGGGATGCTGGGCGGCCGCCTGCGGCTTGGGGCACGGCGCGCCCGTCTCCTGCATACCGAACAGTTCGTAGGTGGCGACCCAGAAACCGGTGTAGACCGGCGGCCACTGGTTCTCGATCCACCGGCACTGCAGCACCTCGCCGCCAGGTCCCCGGCCGAAGGTGAACCGCTGCAGGTTCGTGCACGGGGCGGCGAGGCGGGCCTCGTAGTTCATGCCCGGCACGTCATTGGGGTAACGGCCGGGGGAGTCGAAGTACAGCAGGTCGTCGGCGGCCGCGGCCGGGGCGGCGCACACCGCGGCGCCCGCGAGTGCGACGGCGGCGAAGAGTTGGCGAATCATGTTCCACCCTGGGGTTCCAACCGGTTGGCCTGCGATGAGCCTAACGGGTGGCCGTGATGCACGACACGTTTCCCCGCGCGTCGCGCGAGGCGGTGCGGCAGTCGATGGGACCCAGGGAGCAGTTCTACAGACAGTGGCAGGCGAGGTCACGGGGGAGCGAGGCGGCGGCGGCGTACCGGGCCAGTTCCCCCGGATTGGTGTCGGTCGCGTGCGGGGTGACGGCAAGGCGCTGGCGGCGCGGGGCCTCATGGGCGATCACCGCCTGCGCGTACTGCATGTTCATCCTCGATCTGCTCCTGATGCGACTGTCGACGTCCATGAGACACGTCGGCGGTGCAAAACACCAGGGTTTTGCTCACCGGTGATCCGAAAGGGGTGAGGGGTGCGAAGGGCTCTGGCCGGACCCACTCGGGACATCGCAGAAGGGGGCACTGCCCGACTTGGCGGCAAATTGTCGACTGTCGGAGCCGAAGCGCGCATCAGGTGACCGGTACCGCGGAGTCGTCCACACCTTTTTTCGAAGCGCGGCAATCGGGCTCTTCCGAGTTGGTAGGGGTCTGGTGTGACCGATTCGGATCGTGTCGGTGACTGATTGAGGGCTCGCGCCCTTGTCAACTGGGTGTTCTTGACGCATCCAGAAGCAAAGGCGCGAGCTTGCCCC
>Ga0310830_100281_pt1 | contig 56617 bp, 47 predicted proteins | sample WT_ome_5_FD_201301 | JGI IMG/M metagenome (GOLD analysis project Ga0310830, IMG submission 201301) | Sorghum-adapted microbial communities enriched on wild type (WT) sorghum from Joint BioEnergy Institute, Emeryville, California, United... ... | reverse complement strand
TTGCGGGCCACGCGCACGACGTCGTCGCGGAACTCACGGGGATAGGGCCTTGCCATGGGGACATCCTTCCAGCCTGCCCACGCTGGACAAGCCAACTCAGATGTCACCTGTTCGTGCAGCAGACCCTACGTCGTGGTGGTGGCAACGTCCAAAAATTGTCGGATGTCTGTGCCATGATCCGCTCAGCAGGTTTCACCGGTTCTTACCAGGGGGGCTGGACAGGGTGGGACTCAGTACCGCCGCGTTATCGGTCTGGGCGAAGTCACCGAACGCCGACGGGAAGTGGCTGCCGTTATGGCGGCACATGGACGACGCGGCGTCGGTCGCCGCCGACTTGTTCGAAACCTGGCTTCCGGATACCGTCGTGCGGTTGCTGGCGGCGCCGTTCGCGGGGGACAGGGGTGCGGCGAAGTGCGCGGTGATGTTCCTCGCTGCGCTGCATGACCTGGGCAAAGCGACGCCGGCGTTCGCTCTGCAGTGCGAGCAGCTGGCGCATGTTATGCGGGCATGCGGCCTCGAGCTGCCCCTGTCGAAGGGTTCGCTGGTCGACGCTCAGCCGCTGCCTCACGCGATCGCCAGCTACCACCTGCTCCGGCGATGGCTTATCGATCGTGGTTGGTCTGCCCTCAGGGCTACCCCGTGGGCGGTGATTGTCGCCGGCCACCATGGGGCGCCACCGGACTCGCCGTACATCCAGGAGACTCGGCCCGAGGAACATCCGAGCCTCTTCGGTGAGGGAGTGTGGAAGGCGGTGCAGGCCGAACTGATCGGTCGTGTTGCCGACCGGACCGGGGCGGCTGATCACCTCGACGACTGGGCAAACGTCGAACTGACAACCTCCTTTCAGGTGTTGGCGAGCGGCCTGGTGATACTCGCCGACTGGATTGCCAGCAACGAAACGCTCCATCCGTACACGAATCCCGAAGGCGTCGTCGACACCGAGGACCAGGCGGCGAACCGATCTGCGGTGCACAGGCTTCGGCTGCTCGGGCCGTGGCGCCCGGATACCGGCGGGGTCGCGGCCGATGAACTGTTTCGCCTTAGGTTTCGGTTGCCGGAGGGGGCCACGCTGCGACCGGTACAACGCGCCGCCTGCGAGGTTGCCGAACAGATGCCCGAACCCGGTTTGGTGATCATCGAGGCCCCGATGGGGGAGGGGAAGACCGAGGCTGCGCTGGCGGCGGCCGAAATCATGGCGCGCCGATGGGGAGCGGGCGGTTTGTACGTCGCGTTGCCGACCCAGGCGACGACCGATGCAATGTTCAGCCGTGTTGTTGCGTGGCTCGACGCCATGGGCGACGGCGAGCAGCCGGTCGGCGCAATCACCCTGAGTCACGGTAAGGCACGGTTCAACCGGTTGTTCAAGGGGATGCTGGACGCCGGGGCCCCCTCGGAAGTCGGATGCGACGAGGTTTCGCAGGAAGGTGGCCGGAACCATGGTCACGGGGTTGTCGCGCACGCGTGGTTATCGGGCCGCAAGAAATCACATCTGGCCAACTTCGTCGTCGCCACCATCGATCAGTTGCTTTTCGCGGGATTGAAGGCGCGCCACCTGGTGCTCCGGCACTTGGCGCTCGCGGGAAAAGTGGTGGTGATCGACGAGGTCCACGCATATGACGTATTCATGAGCAGCTACCTGCTCAAGGTGATGACCTGGCTGGGCGCATACGGTGTACCGGTCGTGGCCCTCTCGGCGACATTGCCGGCGCGACGCCGCTACTCATTATTGGGCGCCTACCGGCGTGGACGGGCCCTCGCCACCAAAGAGCACAGGTTCGCCAGCGGCGGCGGTGATGAGGGTGCCGAGGGTTACCCACTGATCTCGTGGACAGAGGGAGCGCGCGTTGCCACGCGGCGAAGCGAGCCGTCGTCGAGGCGAACTACGGTGGACATCGATGTGGTGGAAAGCCAAGGTGACGATGAGACAGATGCGCTGATCGGCTTATTGCGAGATCGGTTGTCGGACGGCGGGTGTGCCGTCGTGGTGCGAAACACCGTTTCGAGGGTTCTGCGCACCGCTGTGGCTCTGTCCGAGGCCTTTCCGGGTGAGGTGAGTGTGGCGCACTCCCGGTTCATTGTTGCGGACCGCGTGCGTAACGATGCCGAAATGCTCAGACGATTCGGACCGCCGTCGGCCGGCCCGGAGCGACCGGCACGGCACATCGTGGTCGCATCTCAGGTGGTCGAGCAGTCGCTGGACGTCGATTTCGATCTTCTGATCACCGATCTCGCGCCGATCGACCTGGTGCTGCAGCGCATGGGACGGCTGCATCGGCACGAGCGAGGCAAGGGGCAGTGTGGTAGGCCGCCGAAGCTCAGGAGAGCGCAAGCATTCATCACCGGAGTCGGGCTGGGGGACGGCCCGCCCCGGCTGGATCCGGGCGGGATTGCGGTATACGGTGCCTATCCGTTGCTCCGGGCTGCGGCGGCGTTGCATGACCGATTCGGCGGTGTTCTCGAGTTACCCACCGATATTGCGCCACTGGTGTCAGCAGCCTACGGGCAGGAGAATGTCGGTCCGATTTCCTGGCAGGAGGCCATCGCCAAGGCGTATGCGGAATGGCAGGAGGAACAGCAGCGCCGAGCCGCAGATGCCGAGAAGTTTCAGATCGCTGACCCCTCTAAGCCGGGTCGGCCCATCCTCGGCTGGGTATCGGGGAGCGTGGGTGACACCGATGACGATGCTCAAGGACAAGGACAGGTTCGTGACGGCGATCGCAGCCTGGAAGTCGTACTCGTGCAGCGCGACGCGAGTGGGGAGTGGCATACGCCGTGCTGGCTGCCCGGTGCTTCGGCATCGGTACGGGTTCCGCGTGACGTGGCACCTCAGCCCGATGTGGCCTCGATCCTCGCATCGTGCGCGGTCCGGTTGCCGTCAGCGCTGAGTCACGACGACGCCGTAACGGCTCTTTGGGCCGGCACACCGAAGGTATGGGCCAAGTCGCCGGTGCTGTATCGGCTTCCCGCTCTGGTCGTCGACGAGGACGGCTGGGGCCAGCTCGCCGACTACAGGATTCGCTACACACCCGACCGCGGACTGGAGGTGGACAGGCGGTGACGGACAACGGCCGATTCAACTTGATCGACGACCCATGGGTCTTGGTCCTCGACCACGAGGGGGAGACCCACGAGGTATCGATTCTCGGCCTCCTTGAAGAGGCTCCTCGGTATGCGCGGATCGTCGGCGACGTCGAGACCCAGGCTTTCGCGATCACACGGTTGCTCCTGGCTTTTGTGCACCGAGCACTGGACGGGCCGGACGACGAGGGGGAGTGGTACGAGTTGTGGCAGGCCGATCAACTGCCGGTCGACGATATCAGGCGTTACGCCGAGCGAGTTCGGCCCCGCTTCGATCTCTTCGACCCACAGACGCCGTTCTTCCAGGTTGCGGATCTTCGGTCCGAGTCTGGCGAGGTTTCCGGGCTGGAGAAGATGATCGCCGATATTCCCAACGGCATACCGTTCTTCACTACACGGTCGGCAGCAGCGGTCGGGACAATCACGCCGGGTGAGGCGGCGCGGTGGCTGGTCCATGTACATGCATTCGACCCAGCGGGAATCAAGACAGGTGCGGTCGGCGATCCGACCGCCAAAGGTGGCCGGGGTTATGGCAGCAGTGTGGGGTGGTCTGGTCAGATCGGCGGTGTTGTGCCGCACGGGGCTGATCTGCGGGAAACGTTGGTGCTCAACCTTATCGCGCGCAGTGCGGCGTCGTATGTGCAGCTAGGTGGAGACGACGATCTCCCACCCTGGGAACGTGAACCTGACGGACCGCAGTGGCAGCACAGACCACCTCGTGGCGCGATCGACCTTTATACCTGGCAGACCCGCAGGGTGCGGCTCGTCGGCAACCGCGACGGTGTCACTGGTGTGTTGTTGGCCAAGGGCGACATGATCGAGCCTCACAACCTGCATCGCCTCGACCCGCACACCGCGTGGCGATACAGCGAACCGCAGAGCAAAAAGCGTGGAACAGATGTCTACATGCCCTTTACCCACGATCCCAGCCGATCGGTGTGGCGTGGCCTTCATGCCTTCCTGCCGGCGACGGCCGGCCGGCGGTCATCGAACCGAGAACCGGACCCGTTCCTCGCCCCGGGTGTGCTTCAGTGGATCGCCGATCTCGCGGCACAAGGTTATCTACCCGATGGGTACCGCCCAAGAACCCGGGTGTACGGCGTGCAATACGGTACACAGAACGCCGTCTACGGCGAAATCGTCACTGATGAATTGCCTTTGACGGTGATGGTGCTCCGCGCAGACCACCCTGAAGCGGGCCAGGTGGCGGTATCCGCCGTCCGGGAAGCCGAAGCGGTTGCTGACGAGCTCTGGAAACTGGCCGAGAACGTCGCCCGGGCGGGAGGTGCGGACACCGACACGGGAATCGGCAATGCGGTCCGTGAAGAACTTTATGCCGCATTGGATGCCCAGTACCGCGGGTTCCTCAGCGTCCTTGCGCCGGGGGTCGATCTTGAACAGGCGCGAGTTACGTGGTCCCGGGAGGTGTATGAGGCGACGCGGGCAATCGCACAGCGAGTCGTGCGAGACGCCCCGCCGGCAGCTTGGCTAGGCCGAGAGGTCCGCGGCCGCCTGGTGAACGTTGCTCTCGCGGAGGCGTGGTTCATGGCCGCATTGCGGCGCCTGCTGCCGCTCCAGGTGTTCCAGTCAAGTGAAACGGAGGGGATTCCGGTATGACGACAACCCGTGAGGAGCCGGCCAAAGCTCCGTCAAGACATCGGCTACTCGGAGCTGCAGTCGACCGGTGGCTTCAACGTCTGCAAGCCGACTACCTGGCGGGAGTGCCATATGCCCGGGCGGCTTTGGCGAAGCTGCGCCGAGCCGTGGGTAAACCGGCCGGCAGCGTACCCGAGGTGTGGGCGTACACGCTCGCGGTCGTGCCCACCACGCTGTCGTGGGAGCGTGACGAGCCCAGTCATGCCGAGGAAGCTGCGCATGCGGCGCTGACACTGTACGCGGTGCACCAGCAGTCGATGTCGGTGCCCGCACACCTATCCGGAGTGAGTTTCGGCTCTGCAGTGGCGAAATTGGCGCACGGCGAGAGGGTGAGTGAAGACGCCGTGGCCCGGCGGTTCATGGCGGTAGCCACGGCGATCTCTATGGACGAGGTCCTAGTACACGTTCGTGGTTTGATCACGCAGTTGCGCGCCAAACAGTTGGGTTTCGACTATGCGAGATTCGCAGATGACCTGCAGCGCCTGCTGAACCCGCGATATGCGGCGTCGGTCCGCCTGGCGTGGGGACGGGACTTCTACCGAACCGGTGCCGGACAGGACTCGACCGAGTCAAGTGATAGAGCGTAATCCCGATCGAGTGAGGAGGAACAGACTGATGACCCGAACGATTATTGACTTCCATATTCTGCAGACGGTGCCGCCCAGCAACCTCAACCGAGACGACACCGGCAGCCCGAAGTCCGCTGTCTACGGTGGGGTGCGGAGGTCACGTGTGTCGAGCCAGGCCTGGAAGCGCGCGACGCGAACGGCATTCGAAACTGAACTCGACCGAAGTGAGCTGGGGGTGAGGACACGCCGCATCGTCGAGCTACTCGCAAACGAAATCAGCTCACAGAAACCGGATTTGAGTGACAAGTCAGTGGAACTGGCGACTGAGACGTTTAAGACGGTCGGCATTGTCACCAAAGCGGCCAAGAAGGGCGAGCCCGGGGAGGCCGGCTATCTGGTTTTCCTCAGCAGAAACCAGCTGCGCGCTCTCGCCGAGGCGGCTATCGCTGCAGCGGACTCGGGAGACGTGGCGAAGGCGCTGAAAGAGTCGAACGTGAAAGAATTAGCCGACCGGGAGCATTCGGTCGACATAGCGTTGTTCGGGCGGATGGTCGCCGACGATGCGAATCTCAACGTCGATGCCGCGGCCCAGGTAGCGCATGCGATCAGCGTGCATGCGGTGGAAGCCGAGTTCGACTACTTCACGGCTGTGGATGACGTTGTCGCAGATGCCGATGAAACCGGAGCGGGAATGATCGGCACGGTCGAGTTCAACGCGGCAACCCTATATCGATATGCGACCGTCGATGCGGACCGGTTGTATGACAACCTCGGCGATGCAACCGCTACCCGGCGGGCAGTGGAAGCATTCGCGCGGGCATTCGTGCGGTCCATGCCTACCGGAAAACAGAACACCTTCGCCAACCGGACTCTGCCCGAGGCCGTCGTGGTGTTCGTGCGGGATCGTCAACCGATCAACTTGGTGGGGGCGTTCGAGCAACCGGTACAGGAGACGGAACGCATCGGCCGAGTCAAGCGCGCCTGTGAAGCGCTGTGCGACGAAGCGAAGGAGATCGAACGGGCCTTCGGGGAGACCCCGGTGGCATCGTGGGTGACACGGGTCGGGTCGGACACCGCGAGTCTGGACGACCTGGGTGCAAATGTTGCATTCGATGAGCTCGTTTCGTCATTGGGGCAGACCGTGGCGGAACGGTTGGGTGATCGATAATGAGCGTGCTGGCGATGCGGCTTGCCGGGCCACTGCAGTCCTGGGGTTCCGGCAGCCGGTTCGCTCGTCGCGGCACCGAACGGTTCCCCACCAAGAGCGGTGTTCTCGGTCTGGTTGCTGCGGCACTGGGATTGCGTCGCGACGCGCCGCTTGGCGAGCTCGTCAGGCTGCGCTTTGGGGCCCGCGTCGACCAGCCGGGTACCGTGGTCCGCGACTTCCAGACCGCACACAAGCCGGAGCGGGCCAAGGGCGGTGCGATCAAGTGGACGGCGATGCCGTTGTCGCATCGGTACTACGTCGCCGATGCGGTGTATCTGGCGTGTTTGGAGGGTGACGCGGACGTTGTCGGCAGAATCGACGGCGCCCTGCGGAATCCGGTCTTCCCGTTGTACCTTGGGCGGCGGTCGTGCCCGCCCGCCGGGCCGGTGGCTATTGGGTTGTTCGAGCAGGATCTGGAGACGGTACTCGGTACGCACCCGTGGCTCGCCGGTGAAGCGGTGCAGCGGCGCCACCGTGCGCCAGTCGTCCGGCTCGAGATCGCTCGGGACGCAACGGACGCCGATGAGTTAGCCGAGTTCCTGCGTGATGTGCCGGTCAGCTACGACCCGAATTATCGGAGGTACGACTGGCGACGTGTCGTCCACGACTGGGTGGAGGTGACCAACCCCTCCTGGACGGTAGAGGACGAGCATGACCCGTGGTCGGTTCTGGGGGGATAGCTATGTTCTTGACACGGCTCGCAATCAACACGCGTCGGCGCGGCGCGCAGAAGCTGCTGGCATCACCTCAGGCGATGCACGCCGCGGTGATGGCCGGATTTGCCGAGAACCAGGTCGTGGCTGGTGAGCAGCGGGTGCTGTGGCGGGTGGACAACTATTCGGCGCAGCGCGTGTTGCTCTACACCTTGAGCCCGGTTCGGCCGGACTTCACGCATCTGGTGGAGCAGGCGGGGTGGCCGACATCTCAGTCCTGGGATACGCGGTGTTATGAGCCGCTGTTGGATCGCTTGCGGAACGGTCAGCGCTGGCGATTCCGGTTGACGGCTAATCCGGTCCGATCCGGTCGTCGGGAGGGTTGGTCCGACACGAAGCCGTTAGGGCACGTAACCGTTGAACAACAGGAGCGGTGGCTGATCGACCGAGCCGAGAAGGCCGGGTTCCGCCTTCTGCCGAGAGGTGGCCGGCAAGGAACGCGAGACGCCGCGGCTGTCGAACCTTGCGGTGTGGATCTCGCTGTGGTGGACCGCTCTGTACGGCGCTTCCGGCGGCAGAATCAGTTGGTCACGCTGTCGGTGGCGACGTTCGAGGGAACCCTTGAGATCACCGACGTCGGGGCGATACGCGCGACGTTGACGCGGGGACTCGGCAGGGCTAAGGCCTATGGGTGTGGGCTGCTCACTCTGGCGTTGCCGCGTACCAGGGAAGCTGATCGGTGATATCACGCCGGAAGGCGCGCCCGACAGAACTGGTACGCGTCGGCGACAGAGTGTCATTTCTGTACCTCGAGCGGTGCGTCGTACACCGTGACAGCAACGCCATCACCGCGACGGACGAGCGCGGGACGGTGCACATCCCGGCCGCGAGCGTGAGCGTGCTGTTGCTCGGGCCAGGAACCACGATCAGCCAACCGGCGGTCACGCTGATGGCCGACAGTGGGGCCACGGTTGTGTGGACTGGCGAGCGGGGAGTCCGGTATTACGCGCACGGCCAGCCGTTGGCGGCGTCCACACGGTTACTGGAGGCACAGGCCGCGGCGGTGTCGAATCCACGGTCGAGGCTCCGTGTCGCCCGCACCATGTATGAGCTGCGGTTTCCCGATGAGGATGTGTCACGGCTGACCATGCAGCAGCTGCGCGGTCGGGAAGGTGCGCGTGTGCGTCGCGCCTACCGGGCCCAGGCGGAGCGAACCGGGGTCGAATGGAAGGGCCGGTCGTACGACTTCGATAACTGGGGTGGCGGTGACGCGGTGAACCAAGCATTGTCAGCAGCGAATTCGGCGCTGTATGGAGTGGTCCATGCCGTCATCGTGGGGCTTGGCTGTTCGCCTGGGCTCGGGTTTATTCACACCGGTCACCAGCGCGCGTTTGTGTACGACATCGCCGACCTTTACAAGACCGAACTGACTATTCCGGTCGCTTTCGAGGTCGCTGCGGAGGCGGTGGGAAGCATCGGTTCGGAAGTACGGCGGCGGGTGCGTGACCGGCTGCATGACGGCAAGCTGTTGGACCGTTGTGCACGCGACATTCAGTACCTGCTGCTCGGGCACCGTGAGGAAGACAGTGCCGGCCTGGACGACGTCGACTCGGCGTCCTTGTGGGACGGTGCCGGCCGGACGGTTCCTGGTGGCGTTTCGTATGGGGCCGAGTTTTGACTGTTCTTGTGCTAACTGCGGTCCCAGGTGGCCTACGCGGTCACTTGACGCGATGGCTACTGGAGATCTCACCCGGTGTCTTCGTCGGCCATGTATCCGCGCGTGTGCGAGCACTGATGTGGCAGCGCGTCGTTGAGTGCATCAACGGCGGACGCGCATTGATGATCTACACCGCACGGAATGAGCAACGGCTGGCGTTTCAAGTGCATGGCCATGAGTGGGAGCCTGTCGACTTCGACGGTCTGCACCTCATCCGCCGGCCTGCACGGTCCAATAGCCTGAACACGGAGTCGGCGTCGTGAGCGGAATGTAGCGGTGAGTGTGGGTAGGAAACGGACAGGCGGGGATACCATGCGCGATCGAATTCTGATGCAATTCTCATCATCGAGCGAGTAAACGCGCAGGTCAGGAAGTGTGCTCCCCGCGCAGGCGGGGGTGATCCCAAGCCGAGGGCTGGCGCGTGATCGACATCAGCGTGCTCCCCGCGCAGGCGGGGGTGATCCTACCAGCCGGTGTCCTGGCCCAGCCGCGTTTTGGTGCTCCCCGCGCAGGCGGGGGTGATCCGGGAAGTGTTAAGAGTATCGATCCGCACTCCGCGTGCTCCCCGCGCAGGCGGGGGTGATCCGGAGGCCCGCCCCGCCGAACAGAGCGGTGAACCGTGCTCCCCGCGCAGGCGGGGGTGATCCGAGGGCAAGCCGTTGAAGGCTGTGTTGCAGTCGGTGCTCCCCGCGCAGGCGGGGGTGATCCTAGGAAGCTTTTCGGTGGTGGCGGTGGCGGCGGGTGCTCCCCGCGCAGGCGGGGGTGATCCTGGCAGTCGACCGCATCTCGAGGAGGTGTGGTCGTGCTCCCCGCGCAGGCGGGGGTGATCCGGGAAGACTGATGGCGCGTGAATCTTGGTCCGAGTGCTCCCCGCGCAGGCGGGGGTGATCCGCGGTCAAGTCGACCTCGCAACGCTGCCGCCCAGTGCTCCCCGCGCAGGCGGGGGTGATCCGGGGCGTTTCAGTGACCGCGCCGCGATCCCGCCGTGCTCCCCGCGCAGGCGGGGGTGATCCGCGCTTGCTAGTCATCGGGCATCCTCCCAAAAGGTGCTCCCCGCGCAGGCGGGGGTGATCCGCGCTTGCTAGTCATCGGGCATCCTCCCAAAAGGTGCTCCCCGCGCAGGCGGGGGTGATCCGCTCAAACCCGCTGGCTACCTACGCCCAGACAAGTGCTCCCCGCGCAGGCGGGGGTGATCCTCCGGCGCGGCTGGTGCGCGCCGACTGCGCCTTGTGCTCCCCGCGCAGGCGGGGGTGATCCATACGCGCGATTCGCCTCGATGCACGCTTCGCAGTGCTCCCCGCGCAGGCGGGGGTGATCCGACATCGCCGAACGAGAACCCGATCAGCTATCCGTGCTCCCCGCGCAGGCGGGGGTGATCCGAATCTGATCGGCATTCCGTGGCGGGTGGCGTTGTGCTCCCCGCGCAGGCGGGGGTGATCCTGGGCGCCACAGCGGCACTGAACAATCCGTCCGGTGCTCCCCGCGCAGGCGGGGGTGATCCGATGAGGCCAAGGCGCTGGCTGCCGAGGCCCGCGTGCTCCCCGCGCAGGCGGGGGTGATCCGCCTCGAAAATCGGCCCCGCGACGACGTTTCCAGTGCTCCCCGCGCAGGCGGGGGTGATCCGGGGATTCTGGTGGCGTTTCCGGTCGCGTTCACGTGCTCCCCGCGCAGGCGGGGGTGATCCCTACAGCACCGCGATGAGGCTGCAGCAGCTGTGGTGCTCCCCGCGCAGGCGGGGGTGATCCGGCGGCGGTGAAGTCGGGCCCGTGAGCATCTCCGTGCTCCCCGCGCAGGCGGGGGTGATCCGGTGACCATCATCAGCAAGCTGCAGCATGGCTAGTGCTCCCCGCGCAGGCGGGGGTGATCCGTGATCATGCCGAAGCCTCGTCGGCGCGGTATGCGTGCTCCCCGCGCAGGCGGGGGTGATCCGTGAGTTAACCCCGTTTATGGGTCGGGTCGGGTGTGCTCCCCGCGCAGGCGGGGGTGATCCCGCCACATGCACGTGGTCGTCGTGGCGGCCGGCGTGCTCCCCGCGCAGGCGGGGGTGATCCTTGGTCCGTGACCGTGTGCAGGACATTGCGGTAGTGCTCCCCGCGCAGGCGGGGGTGATCCCGCATCACCGGCTGGAACGACATCGGTGAGCTGGTGCTCCCCGCGCAGGCGGGGGTGATCCGTTGCTACATGCGGCGGGTGCGGGAAACGCTGGAGTGCTCCCCGCGCAGGCGGGGGTGATCCCGCATCACCGGCTGGAACGACATCGGTGAGCTGGTGCTCCCCGCGCAGGCGGGGGTGATCCGTTGCTACATGCGGCGGGTGCGGGAAACGCTGGAGTGCTCCCCGCGCAGGCGGGGGTGATCCACCAGACTCCCCATCGACGACAGCATCCGCGAAGTGCTCCCCGCGCAGGCGGGGGTGATCCGCACACCCGCAGATGGGTGAACCGCGCCTGATGGTGCTCCCCGCGCAGGCGGGGGTGATCCGTGGGTGCGGGACAACGGGCAGCCGCCGCGGCAGGTGCTCCCCGCGCAGGCGGGGGTGATCCTCCGACTCGAGGCGACACGGCAAACGCCTCACCGTGCTCCCCGCGCAGGCGGGGGTGATCCGGACTACCAGCGCCGCAACGGTTTGGAGGTCGAGTGCTCCCCGCGCAGGCGGGGGTGATCCCACGAGCAGGAACGCGCAGCGGGCGCACCTGGTGTGCTCCCCGCGCAGGCGGGGGTGATCCCAGGTGACCGGCAAGATGGCGAACATCTCCGCCGTGCTCCCCGCGCAGGCGGGGGTGATCCCCCCGAGACGATGGCGCGGGTGCGTGAGCTGCGGTGCTCCCCGCGCAGGCGGGGGTGATCCGTCGACTGGGCCACGGTCGAACCCGTCGACGTGGTGCTCCCCGCGCAGGCGGGGGTGATCCGCGGGCGATTCCCCGGCTGAGCCGAGCTGACCTGTGCTCCCCGCGCAGGCGGGGGTGATCCGTACTCGCTGGTGTCCGTCGCGGTGGCGATGTCGTGCTCCCCGCGCAGGCGGGGGTGATCCGGAAACAGGGGAGAACGCAGGCAGTGCCCCCGAGTGCTCCCCGCGCAGGCGGGGGTGATCCTTCGAGCGCGCCGAGATCGAGGAGGCCATCGCCGTGCTCCCCGCGCAGGCGGGGGTGATCCTCGTCCACCGTCATCGACACCCACTGCTGTCCAGTGCTCCCCGCGCAGGCGGGGGTGATCCAAACTGGTCGAGGCTGGGGTGGGCGTCCTCGTAGTGCTCCCCGCGCAGGCGGGGGTGATCCGTTGACCGGCGTGCCGCCGACTGGCCCGCCGCCGTGCTCCCCGCGCAGGCGGGGGTGATCCGTTGACCGGCGTGCCGCCGACTGGCCCGCCGCCGTGCTCCCCGCGCAGGCGGGGGTGATCCGCCCGACCTGCCGCCGGAAGGGGGCTGCCAGTGGTGCTCCCCGCGCAGGCGGGGGTGATCCCACGACCCGCGCGGGCCGCAGATGCCTGCCGAGGTGCTCCCCGCGCAGGCGGGGGTGATCCCCGGATGGTGAGCGCTTTCGCGCGCCTGATTTGGTGCTCCCCGCGCAGGCGGGGGTGATCCCCCGGCGTGCCGGGCGGCGCTGGCTGACGGCACGTGCTCCCCGCGCAGGCGGGGGTGATCCTGTCACAGCGGCTCACCTGCTTTCAGGGTTGCGGTGCTCCCCGCGCAGGCGGGGGTGATCCCGGGGCCGAGCACACCGGCAAGACCACGTTGGCGTGCTCCCCGCGCAGGCGGGGGTGATCCCGTGCTGTGCCAAGTCGTGAAACCCGGGCCGTGGTGCTCCCCGCGCAGGCGGGGGTGATCCGGCTGGTGGCCGGATCGAGGCAGCCACCTCGTCCGTGCTCCCCGCGCAGGCGGGGGTGATCCACCGCCGGCCAGCCACCTGTGCCCGGCGCAAAAGTGCTCCCCGCGCAGGCGGGGGTGATCCGCAAGGTTTGGACACCACCGAGTTGGTCGACGCGTGCTCCCCGCGCAGGCGGGGGTGATCCGGACGACATGCGAACTGCCGTAGCCAAATTCATGTGCTCCCCGCGCAGGCGGGGGTGATCCATCCCTGGTTTCAGCGCTCAACGGGCTCTCCCGCTGGCGAAAATGGTCACCCGCAGCTTGCGTTCCTCCCGTCCAGTTGGCCTGCCGCGCCTTGTGCTCCGTGCCGACGCGCTGCACGATATAGTCGCCCTTATCGAAAACGCAACGGGATGTGTTTCAGGAAGTGGCCGATGACTGTCGCGGGATCAGATCAGGATGCCGGGGTGGAGTTCGATCCGTTCTCCGCCGAGTTCTACGACGATCCGCACGCCATCTATCCCCGACTGCGCCGGGCGGCTCCGGTCTACTACAGCCGCAGACACGACTTCTACGCGCTGAGCCGGCACGCCGATGTCGCTGCGGCGTACAAGGACTGGGAGACCTTCTCGTCGGCCTACGGTGAGGACCTGGGCATGGTGCGCCGGGGTGAGAATCCGCCGGCGAAGATGATCATCTCCATCGATCCGCCCGAGCACCGGGTGATGCGCAGCCTGGTCAACAGGGTCTTCACCCCGCGGGCGCTCAGCGGACTGGAGGGCATGATCACCGCCACCATCGACCGGTTCCTCGGCGCGGTCGACGCGGACGGGTTCGACGTCGTCCAGGACTTCTCGGTCTACTTCCCGGTCGAGGTCATCACCCAGATGCTCGGTGTTCCCGAGGAACACCGCCAACAGATCCGGCTGTGGATCGACGAGTCGCTGCACCGCGAGCCCGGCCAGATCGACATCTCCGAGAAGGGCCAACAGGCGCTGGCCAACATCTTCATGCTCTACTACGACCTCATCAAACAACGGCGGGCCGACCCGCGCGACGACATGATCAGCGCCCTGATCGCCGCGGAGGTCGAACGTGAGGACGGGCAGCGCACCCGGCTGAAGGGCTCCGAGATCGCCGCGTTCGCCACGCTGCTCGGCGGCGCGGGCGCGGAAACCGTCACCAAGCTGATCGGCAGCGCCGTCGTCGTTTTCGCTCGCCACCCCGATCAGTGGCGCGCCATCCGCGACGACCGGGACAAGGTCCCCGCCGCCATCGAGGAGGTGCTGCGTTTCGATTCGCCGGTGCAGTACAACGTGCGCCGGTGCATGCGGGACGTGACGTTGCACGGTGTCACCATTCCCGAAGGGTCGCCGGTGTTCCTGCTCGGCGCGTCGGCCAATCGCGATCCCGACGCCTGGACTGACCCGGACACCTTCGACATCGACCGTGACCGCACCGAGGCGCAGAACCTGGGCTTCGGGTACGGCATCCACAGCTGCCTCGGCGCGGCGCTGGCCCGGCTGGAGAGCCGCATCGCGCTGAACCGACTGCTGGATCTGATGCCGGAATACGAAGTGCAGTGGGACGGCTGCAGGAAGGTGAGCATGCAGAACGTGTCGGGCTGGTCGCACGTGCCGGTGCGCATCCAACGATGACCGTCGAGCACCGGCCGACCTTCTGCCGCATCTGCGAGCCGCTGTGCGGCATGGTCGCCACCGTCGACGACGGTCGGCTGGTCGCGCTGCGACCGGATCGCGAGCACCCGCTGTCGTCGGGGTTCGCCTGCCCGAAGGGCATCGCGTTCGCCGAGGTGGTCAACGACCCGGATCGCATCACCCATCCGATGCGACGCCGTGCCGACGGCTGCTTCGAGCCCATCAGTTGGGACCAGGCACTCACCGAGATCGCAGCCCGCGTCGACGACATCCATCGCCGCCATGGCTCGGCTGCATTCGGTTGGTACATGGGCAATCCCGCCGCGTTCAGCTACGCGCACCTGTTCGCGGCGCTGACGTTCATCAAAGGCATCGGGCGGCACTCCCACTACTTCACATCGTCGTCGCAGGACACCAGCAACCGGCTGCTGGCCAGCCAACTGCTCTACGGTTCGCCGCTGTCGGTGCCGATACCGGATCTGACGCGCACCGACCTGCTCGTGCTGATGGGGGCGAACCCGTTCGTGTCACACGGCAGCTTCCTGACCGCGCCGCGGATCAGGGACCGGTTGACCGACATCGTCAAGCGCGGCGGGCGCGTGGTGGTCGTCGACCCCCGCCGCACCGAAACCGCCGCCGCCTTCGAATGGCTGGGCATCACCGCCGACACCGACGCCTAGTTCCTGCTGTCACTGCTGCAGGTGATGTTCGCCGAGAACCTGGTCGACCGGCACCTGGTGGAAGCCCAGTCAACCGGACTGGATTGGCTGCGCGAACAGGCGGAGGACTTCGCGCCGGAGGTTACGGCCGGCATCACCGGCATAGCCCCGCAGACCGTGCGCACGTTGGCGCGCGAACTGGTGCGCACCCCGCGTTCGGCGGTGTACGGGCGACTCGGCACCTGCGTCGGGCGGCACGGGACCCTGACCGCCTATCTCATCGACGCGGTGAACCTGCTGGCGGGCAGCCTCGACCGGCCCGGCGGCAGCGTGTTCAGCACGCTCGGCATACCGGGGCAACGGTTCTCGGCGATGGTGATGGGCGCGTCGCTGCGCCGCTCGTTCCGGCGCAAACGCACGCGAATCGGCGGGTTTCCCAGCGTGATCGGCGCCGAGCCGGCGGCGCTGCTGGCCAAGGAGATCACCACCCCGGGGCCGCGACGGATCAGGGCGCTGTTCGTCAGCGCCGGCAATCCGGTGCTGTCGGTGCCCAACGGCGCCGAACTGCGCGCCGCACTCGGGGAGTTGGAGTTGATGGTCGGTCTCGACCTCTACCTCACCGAGACCACCGCGCACTGCGACTACGTGCTGCCGGTCACCACGATGTACGAACGCGACGATTTCGCGGTGACCTTCCAGACCTTCCAGGCCACCCCGTTCCGGCAGGCCACCGACGCGGTCATCGCGCCGGTCGGCCAGGCGCGCACCGAATGGGACATCGTCGATGCGCTGCTGGCACGGATATGGGTGCGCACCCCGGTGTTCGCCGGCCTGGCCGTGCTGCGGAAAGTTCTGGGGGACAGGCTGCACCCACGCGCTGTCGTGGACGCGATGATCCGAATGGCCGACGGGGGCGACCGGTTCGGGCTGCGCCGCGGCGGGCTGACGTTCCGGCGGTTGATCGAACGGTACCCGCACGGGGTGGTGGTGGCCCCGCACATCCGCACCGGCGTGCTCGACGAGATCGTGGTGTACCGGGGCGGGAAGGTGCGGCTGCGTCACGACGAGATCGCCGGCGAGATCGCCAGGCTGCGCGCCCGCAGCACGCCACCGGGTTTCCCGCTGCGGCTCATCGGCATGCGCGAACCCCGGTCGGAGAACTCGTGGCTGCACAACAGCCCGCTGCTGATGCGCGGCAACCCGGTGCAGCGCGCCCTCATGCACACCGACGACGCGGCCGCGCGCGGTATCGCCGACGGTGACGTGATTCAGGTGCGTTCACCGTACGGGCAGATCGCTCTGCCGGTGCGGCTGACCGACGACATCGTGACCGGAACCGTCGCGATTCCGCACGGCTGGGGCCACGACGGTACCGGCGGGTGGCGGCTGGCCAACCAGGCCGGCGGGGTCAACGTCAACCTGCTGATGTCCAGCGACCCCGCCGACGTGGAGCCGCTCGCGGGCATGTCCTGGCTGACCGGTATCCCGGTCGAGGTGTCGCGCGCCTGACTCAGGCGATCGCGCCGCAGTTCTTGAGTTCCTCGATGCGGTCCCAGTCGAAACCCAGTTCCATCAGCACGATCTCGGTGTGCTCGGACGCCTGCGGAGCCCGGGTGGTCTGCACCGGTTCGTGGTTGAACTGCACCGGCCCGCGCACCACCCGGAACGGGCGCCCGCCATCGGCGGCCTCCACCTCGACGATCATGTCGTTGGCGAGCGCCTGCTCGTCATCGGCCAGGTCCACCAGGCTCTGCACCGGAGCCCATTGGCCCTTCATTGTCTTCAGCCGTTCACGCCAGTAGTCGAACGGCTTGCTGCCGATCGACCTGGCGATGAGTTCGGCTGCCTCCGCGGCGTTCTCCATCAGCGGCTGCACATCGCAGAACCGCGGATCGTCGGCCAGCTCGGGCAGATCGAGGTGCTCGAAGGCGTCGCGGATGTAGCCGGTCGGGCTGACGATGCACAGGTTGATGGTGCCGCCGTCGGAGGTCCGGTAGTTGCCCATGAACGGGTTCACGGTGGGAGCCATGGCGTCGGGCATGTGCGCACGCATGGTCTCGCCGGTCTCCATGCCCTGGGTGACGCTGGCGCCGGCCGCCCACCAGGCGGTGCTGAGCAACGACACGTCGAGTTCGAGCGCCTCGCCGGTGCGGTCCCGGTGGAACAGCGCCGCCGAGATCCCACCCGCGATGAACATGCCGCCGATCGAATCGCCGAACGCCGGGATGCCCTGGCTCAGAATCCCGCCGAGCTGCTCCGGGCTCAGGGCGTGGCCGATTCCGCTGCGGGTCCAGAACGCGGTGCCGTCGAACCCGCCGACATCGCGCTGCGGCCCCTTGTCGCCGTACGCACTGCCGCGGGCGTAGATGATGTCCGGATTCACCGCGCGGATGTGCTCGATATCGAACTTGTGCTTCTGGCGTTGGGAGGGAAGGTAATTGGTCAGGAACACATCGGCGGTCCGGGCGATCTCGTAGAGCACCTCCCGGCCCTCGGGTTTGGTGATGTCGATCCCGACGCTGCGTTTGCCCCGGTTGGGGTGCTCGATCAGCGGATGCCGGTTGGGGTCGAGTTGGAAACCGCCCATGTAGATGAACCCGCGCTGGGTGTCGCCACGCACCGGGTGCTCTACCTTGATGACGTCGGCGCCCCAGTCGGCGAGGATCGCCCCGGCGGCCGGAACGAACGTGAACTGTGCCACCTCCAGGACGCGCACGCCCTGCATCACCTTGACCATGTCGACCCTCTCAGCGCTGCGGCTATTACGGTAACTCTTACAGTTGGTCCTCCAGCATAGCCGTGCCAGGCGTCCGTACGTGGGGTCGAAGGGCGGGGCACTCGTGGCGCGCCCCAGTGGCACTCGGCGCGCCCCATTGGCAACGGAATAGCATTCCCGGTCGTGATTCCGGCCTCGTAGCGACCAGGAATGCTATTCCGTTGACGACGGCGGGCGACAGCCGGCGACAGTTGTTGCCGACAGCGGGCGACGGCCGCCGACAGCGCGCTACACCCGTGGGCAGCGATCGTCACCGTGGTTCGAACGTCACCGGCAGCGCGGTGGGGGAGCGGAACGGCTGGCCGTGGATGTGCGGGTCTTCGTCGGTGATCAGCCGGATGTCGGTCAACCGGTCCAGCAGACACTCCAGCGCGACCCGGGTCTCCATCCGCGCCAGGTGCAACCCCATGCAGGTGTGCTCACCGGCGGCGAACGATATGTGCGGGGTGCGCTCGCGGTGTATGTCGAACTCGTCGGGCCGCTCCCACCGGGCGGGATCGCGGTTGGCCGCACCGATGCACACGTCGATCACCGCGCCGGCCGGAATGGGCACGCCGGCCAACTCGGTGTCCTTGGCGGCATACCGCTGAACGGTGGTCAGCGGTGTCTCGAACCGCAGCCCCTCCTCGATCGCCGGGGCGATCAAGCTCCGGTCGGCCTGCACCGCGGCGAACTGCTCGGGGTGGGTCAGCAGCAGGAACAGCAGATTGCCCGACGACCGGTAGGTGGTCTCCAGGCCGGCCGGCAACAGCAGTCGCAGAAACGAGTAGATCGCCTCGTCGGTCAGCTTCTCACCATCGATCTCGGCGTCGACCAGATCACCGATGATGTCGTCGGTGGGTTGGGATCGGCGCAGTTCGATCTGCTGCAGGAAATAGTCCTTCAGCGCGGCCGACGCCTCGAATGCGCGCTGGTAGTCGACCGCGTAGCTGATCAGTTCCACCGCGCGTTTGCGGAACCACGGCAGGTCCTCCTCCGGCAGTCCCAGCAGTCGGGTTATCACCCGGGTGGGGAACTCGAAGGTGAACTCCCGGACGAGGTCGGCCCGGCCGCGGTCGACGAACTCGTCGATCAGCGCATTGACCACCGGTCGAACGATCTCGGGTTCCCAGCGCAGCAGCGATTTCGACTTGAACGCCGCCGACACCAGATGCCGGTGCTGCCAGTGTTTCCTGCCCTCCATCGCCAGGATGGTGGGCCCGAGAAACAACCCGATGGTGCTGTCGTAGATCTGCGAGTTGAACGTGTCGCTGTCCCGGAACACCCGGTTGACCGCGTCGAAAGACACTGCCGCGTAGAGGTGTTCGGGTATGAGCTGTTCGGGTGTCTTGGACAGGTCCAGGACGCTGCCCCGGAACACACCCCCGGATTCGCGGCGTTTGCGGGCGAAGAACGGGTAGGGGTCGCGGAGCAGTTCGTCGAGATCGAAGTCCTGTACGGGGCTGGCCACGGATGTTCCCCCATCGTCGACCGGTCGCGCCGGCACATACTGTAATGGTTACAGTATTCTAGACCAATTCGATCGGCGGCTGTGAGACCAGAGCGGTGATGAAACCGCCGTCCACCTGGACGTCCTGTCCGGTGATCCAGCCGGCCTCGGGCGAGCCGAGAAAGGCGATCACCGGCACGATGTCGTCGACCGTCGCGTGGCGCCCGACGGTGGCCTTGACCCCGTCGAGCATCTCCTTGCCCATGGTCCGCTCGAAGTCGGGCAGGATCGGCGTCTGGACCGGACCGGGGCTGACCGTGTTGACCCGGACCCGGTACTTGGTCCACGCGGGGCCCGCCAGGCGTTTGGTGTAGAGGATGGTGGCCTGCTTGGAGGTGGTGTAGACGGGATAGGTCGGGTCCTGGCGTTCCTGCCACGCCGCGACCGCGTCACCATCGGTGAGTTCGAGCAGTTCGTTGAGTACGTCGATGCGCTGCTCCCAGCCCAGGCCCGCCGTCGAGGCGACCGTCACCACCGCTCCGCCCTCGCGCAGGCGCGGCAGCATGCCCTCGACCATCAACCGCATGCCGAGGTAGTTCACCTTGAGCACGTCGGCGGCCGGTGCGGTGCCCGGGATCCCGGCCACGTGCGCCAGCATGTCCCAGCCGTCGCCGATCTGCTCGAGCGTCGCCCGGATCGAGGCGGCGTCGCGCAGATCGCACCGCAGATACTGCGATGCCGGAGTCCGGTGTTCGCGGATGTCGACGGCGAGCACGTGATCACCGCGGCCGTGGAAGTGCTCGGCCACCGCGGCGCCGATGCCCGAGGCGGCACCGACGACGACGATCCTGCGCGGTTCGGAAGCCATCTGGAGTCGATCCTTCCCCTGTTCGGCCGGTGACGGCCTATCATCGAATGGCCGACAGTAAGCACGACGGTAAACAATTCCGGCCAGCCGGACAACGGCTTCGGCCGACGAAGACGTCTTCGAGAGTGGTGACCATGGACGCGCGCGCGATCTCCGCGACCGTTGACGTCGGCGCTGGCATGCGGGAGATCCTGGATCGCCAACGGGCGGCGTTTCTGGCCGAGGGGCCGCCTCCGGTGGCGGTGCGCCGCGACCGCATCGACCGGTTGTCGGCGCTGGTGCTCGACAACGCCGGCGCGATCGTCGACGCGGTGGCCGCCGACTTCGGCACCCGGCCGCGCACCGCGACGCTGTTCACCGAGATCCTCGGCATGATCTCGGTCATCGAACACACCAGATCGCATGTGCGGCAATGGATGCGCACCACCCCGCTGCTGCGGGCGGCGCGGCTGGTCGGGTTCCGCGCCGAGGTCGAGCCGACCCCGCTGGGGGTGGTCGGCATTATCGGCCCCTGGAACTTCCCGGTGAACCTGGTGGTGCTGCCCGCCACGGCGGCGTTCGCCGCCGGCAACCGGGTGATGATCAAGATGTCCGAGATCACCGCGCACACCGCCGAATTGATGGCGTCGCTCGCATCCCGGTATTTCGACGACACCGAGCTGGCCGTCGTCACCGGTGGTGTCGACGTCGGTGCCGCGTTCGCGTCGCTGCCGTTCGACCACCTGTTCTTCACCGGATCACCGGAGGTGGGTGCGCGGGTGGCGCAGGCCGCGGCCGCCAACCTGGTGCCGGTGACGCTCGAACTCGGCGGCAAGAACCCCGTCGTGGTGTCCCGCGACGCCGACCTGACGCGGTCGGCGACGCGCATCGCGCAGGGCCGGATGATCAACGGCGGTCAGGTGTGCGTGTGCCCGGACTACGTGCTGGTGCCCGAGGAACGCCAGGACGAGTTCGTCGGCATCGTCCGCGCCACCTGGCGCACGATGTTTCCGACGATCGTCACCAACGACGACTACTGCTCGTCGGTCAACCGGGCGAACTTCGAGCGGGTCGTCGGGCTGATCGAGGACGCCCGCGCGGCGGGTGCGACCGTCGAATCCGTTGCGCCACCGGGGGAGTCGCTGCCCGATCCGGTGTCGCGCAAGATCGCGCCGACGATCGTGCGCGATGTCGACGACGCGATGCGCATCGCCAACGAGGAGATCTTCGGCCCGGTGCTGGTGGTGCGCCCGTACCGGACGCTGCGCGAGGCGATCGCGCGGATCAACGACCGGCCCGCACCGCTGGTGGCGTACTGGTTCGGCCCCGACAACGACGAGTTCCGCGAGTTCGTGCGTAGCACCCGCAGCGGGGGTGTGGCGCGCAACGACTTCGCCGCGCAGATGATCCCGTCGGCCGCGCCGTTCGGCGGCGTGGGCCGCAGCGGGATGGGCGCCTACCACGGCAAGGCCGGTTTCGACGCGTTCAGCCACTACCGCAGCGTGGTCGGCACCGACCTGCCGTTCACCATCACCGGCCGCGCGGCGCCGCCGTTCACCGCGCCGATCAAGGCGACGACCGCGCTCGGCCTACGGATGGCCCACCGCCGCACCCGCCGCCGATTGCGCCGCTCGCGCCGCCGCCCTCCGTCTGCAACGGAATAGCATTCCTGGTCGTGAAATCGGCGCCGCAACGACCAGGAATGCTATTCCGGCGATAACTGGGGGCAGCTGCAGCTACTGGCCGGCGATGGCCTGTTCGCGGGCCCAGCGGTAGTCGGCCTTGCCGGCCGGGCTGCGCACGATGCTCGGCCGGAACACGATCGCCTTCGGCAGCTTGTACCGCGCGATCGACTGGGCGGCGTGCTCGATCAGCTCCTCGGGGGTCGCGGTCTTGCCCTCGACCAGCGCGACGACCGCGACCACCTCCTGGCCCCACCGCTCGCTGGGCCGACCGGCCACCACGACGTCGGCCACCGCCGGATGCGACAGCAGCGCGGTCTCGACCTCCTCGACGAAGATCTTCTCGCCGCCGGAGTTGATGGTCACCGAATCGCGGCCGAGCAGCTCGATCGAACCGTCGGCCAGATGGCGGGCCCGGTCGCCCGGGATCGAGTACCGCACCCCGTCGATGACCGGGAACGTCTTGGCGGTCTTCTCCGCATCGCCTTTGTAGCCCAGTGGCACGTAGCCGCGCTGGGCCAGCCACCCGATCCCCTCGTGGCCGGGCTGCAGGATCGCGGTGAGGTCCTCGGACGCGACGAAGGTGTCCGGCCCGGCGTTGAACTTGCCGGTCGACACCGCGCCCGGCGCCGACAGGTGGTTCATCTGGATGCCGGTCTCCGACGAGCCGACCCCGTCCATGACGATCAGGCCGGGTTTGACGTCGATCAGCCGCTGCTTGGCGGTCGGAGTGAGCAGCGCGCCGCCGTTGGCCACCACACCCAGCGACGACACATCGGCGTTGCTGCGCTCGATGGCGTCGGCGATCGGGCGCGCCATCGCGTCGCCGACCACCTGCAGCACGAACACCTTCTCCCGCTCGATGGTCGCCACCACGTCGTCGGGGTCGAGGCGTTCCGGTGCCGCGGAGAACACGATGGTCTGCCCGGTGGTCATCGCGGTGAACGCCGCCCACTGCGCGGCGCCGTGCATCAGCGGCGGCAGGGTGAAGATCTTGGTCCCCGGGCTCTCGGCCACCCGCTTGGCGATGTCGTCGTAGTCGCTGATCAGCTCGCCGGTGGCCATGTTGCGGCCGCCGAACGAGGTCATGAAGATGTCGTGCTGGCGCCACAGCACGCCCTTGGGCATGCCGGTGGTGCCGCCGGTGTAGAGCACGTACAGGTCATCCGGCGACGGCTGCACCGGCGGCGGATCGGCCGGTCCGGACCCGACGATCGACTCGTAGTCGACCGCCCCCGGCAGCAGATCGTTGCCCGAGTTGTCGGCGATCTGGATCAGCACCCGCAGGTTCGGCAGGTCCGGTAGCACCTCGGCGACCCGCGGCGCGAACGCCGCGTGATACACCAGCGCCGACGCGCCGGCGTCGTTGAGCAGGTACTCCAGCTCCTTCTTGACGTAGCGGTAGTTGACGTTGAACGGCGCCACCCGGGCACGCCACGAGCCGAGCATGGCCTCGATGTACTCCGGCCCGTTGTAGGCGTAGACGCCCAGCAGGTCCTGGCCGACCTCGTGGCCGGCCAGCTCGGAGCGTTCGGTGTGGCAGCCCAGTCCGCGGGAGTGCAGGTAGGCCGCCAGCCGGTTGGCCCGCTCGACGACCTGCGCGTAGGTGTAGCGCCGGTCGCCCTGAACGATGAACTCGCGGTCGCCGATCGCAGCGACGACGGTGTCGGCGGCCGCCGGGACGGTGAACTGGGTGGTCGAAACGGTCATCACGCCTCTCACGGCTGGTGGGGGAGCAACTTGATCATCAAGCCGTTGGCCTCGGATAGTACGTGGCCGTCCGCGTCGGTCATCGCGGCCCTCACGAACAGCTTGCGTCCCTCGATGCGCTCCACCCATGCGCGCGCCTGAAGCGGCACGTCGATGGGGGTGATCCGGCGGTAGTCGACGTGCAGATAGGCGGTGCGGCTGTCGGGCCGCCCGGCCGCGGTCACCACCATGCCGAAGTGCCAGTCGTAGAACAGCGGGATCACCCCGCCGTGCACGGCGTCGTTGCCGCCGACGTGTACCCGGCTGAACTGCCCGCGCATGGTCACCCCGTCCGGGCCGGACTCGCTCACCTGCCACGGCGGCAGCATCGGGTGGCCGTTGCCGGGCAGGTTGCGGGCGCGGCCGGCCGGGGCGACCCCCGCCGGAGCCGGGTCCCGCTCCAGCCGGGCGCAGACCTGTTCGAGCAGCGCCGCGCTGTCGGCCCACACCGCCGGGTCCGGGTCGCTGGCCACCGTGAGGTCCTGCAACCGGCGCAGCGCGGCCGCGAACCGGGCCAGTTCGGGGCCGGCCTCGGTCGGCTGGATCCGGGCGAAGTCGCGGATGTCGTCGCTGACGTCCTCGGTCATGAGCGCCGTCGGCCGGTCACGCGGGGGCCGCGGCCTCGGCGGCGACGGGAACCTCGTAGAACTGCTTGGCCCACCTGCGCAGCGCCATGTACGGCTTGGCGTCGGTCTTGGACAGCGCCGGGTTCTCGACGTACTCCTGATAGCGCCAGATGTTCAGGTCGTCCCACACGGTGCGCAGGTACTGACGCTCGACGCGTTCGCGGACCTCCGGCGGCGGCACGTCGGAGGTGTCGCCGGGCAACCGCGGCCACCAGATCGAATAGAACATGTCCGACAGCCCGTCCTCGACCGGGGTGCAGGCGAAGATCAACCGGTGGTTCGAGGCCCCCTCGAACGCGCTGATCGCGAAACCGAGCCCGGACAGGTGGCTGTGGATCTTGAGTGCCATCCTGTTCGGGTCGTCGCTGGAGGTGTCCGGCCAGCCGGTCAGAAAACGCCACTCCTCGTCGGCGATCTCCCAGTGCAGGCACACCGGGGTGACCGTGGCGTGGTGCACGTAGTAGAAGTGCGCGCTGTCCGGACCGTTCTCGGCGACGATCTGCGGATGCACCGGCTCGCGTTCGGCTTTGCGCGAGAACTCCGGATACGGGCGGTAATACGCCGCGGGATCGGTGGGGAACTGCGGGAACTTGTGGAACAGGTCGGGCAGCTCCCATTTCGGCGGCTTGCCCTCGGGCTGATGCCAGACGAACACGCAGCCGTACTGTTCGCGCACCGGGTAGACCCGCAGCCGCAGCGCCTTGTTCGGCCGGTCGGGCTGGTAGGGGATGTAGCGGTTGGTTCCGTCGGGACCCCAGCGCCAACCGTGGAAGGGGCATTCGACGCAGTCGCCCACCACCTTGCCGCCGTGGCCGATGTGCGCGCCGAGGTGGCGGCAGTGCCCGGACAGCACGTGCAGCTCGCCGTTCTCGTCGCGGTAGGCCACCAGGTCGTCGCCGAAGTAGCGCAGCGGTTTGACGTCGCCGGGCTGGAACTCCGCCGACCAGCCGATCATGAACCAGCCGGTGACCTTCCAGGTGAACGGAACCTTCACGTCTTCCTCCAAGCGAGCCGGTCAGGCGATAGAGAAAATTACAGTAGCTATTTCGGGAATGCCGCCGGATCGGGTGCGTTCGACGAAATCGCCACCGCTCTCGGAGACAATACTGTAATAGTTTCAGTATGCCTTCGCCGACTCGAGGTGCATGTCCGTGAGCACATCCCCTGCCGTGCGGTTGGAGACGCTGGTCATCGGCGCCGGGTTCTCCGGTCTGTACGCGTTGCACCGGCTTCGCGAACTCGGTGTGCGCACCCTGGTGGTCGAGGCGGCCGAGGAGCTCGGCGGCACCTGGCTGTTCAACCGCTATCCCGGCGCGCGCTGCGACATCGAGAGCATCGAGTACTCCTACAGCTTCTCCGAGGAGATCCAGCAGGAGTGGGTGTGGACCGAGACCATGCCCGCCCAGCAGGAGATCCTGGCCTACCTGAACTTCGTCGCCGATCGCCTCGATCTGCGCCGCGACATCCGGTTCAACACCCGCGTGGTGGCGATGCGGTTCGACGAAACGGCGGCCGAATGGGTGGTGACGACCGACGTCGGGCAGACCTACATCGCGCGGTTCGTGGTCGCCGCGACCGGCATCCTGTCGGTGCCGCTGAACCCCGACATCCCCGGCATGGACTCGTTCGCCGGGATGTCACTGTTCACCGCCGCCTGGCCGCGCGAGGACGTCGAGTTGGCCGACCGGCGGATCGGGGTGATCGGCACCGGGTCGACCGGGGTGCAGCTCATCCCGGTGGTGGCCGAGCAGGCCGGACACCTGACGGTGTTTCAACGCTCACCGGCCTACACGCTGCCGTGGCCGGTGCGTAGGTTCGAGCCCGGCGAACTCGACGAGCTCAAGAGCCGCTACCACGAGATCCGCGCCGCCCAACGGGCTCATCCGGTGGGAGCGGCGCGGCTCAGCGCGTTCTCGGTCATGCTCGAGATGCTCGCCAAACCGCCGATCAAGTCCGCGACCCGGGAAGAACGGCTGCGCGCCATCGAGGAGCACGGCGTGCTGGGCGCGCTGAACTGGGGCGACGTCTTCTTCGACATCGAGGCCAACCGGATGGCCACCGAACTCTACGGCGAGGCGGTCGCCCGCATCGTCAAGGACCCGGACACCGCCGCCGCGCTCACACCCAGTCACCCGTTCGGCTGCAAGCGTCCGATCATCGACCAGGGCTACTACGAGACCTTCAACCGCGACAACGTCACCCTGGTCGACCTGCGCCGCGACCCGATCGTGGGAATCGAACCGGCCGGCATCCGCACCGAACGCCGGCTGCACGAACTCGATGTGATCATCTACGCCACCGGGTTCGACGCGATGACCGGTGCGCTGACCCGCATCGACATCCGCGGCCGCGACGGGATGTCGCTGGCCGATTTTTGGAACACCGAGGGTCCGTACACCTATCTGGGGCTCGCGGTCGCCGGGTTCCCCAACCTGTTCATGATCCAGGCACCGGGAAGTCCCTCGGCAGCAACGAATTTCGTGGCAGCACTGGAGCAGCACGTGGAGTGGATCGGCGACTGCATCGCCTACCTGCGCGCCCACGGCCACCGCACCATCGAGGCGCTGCCCGAGGCGCAGCGCGAGTGGATCGAACACACCACCTCGCTGGTGGAACCGACCGTGCTGGTGCACCCGTCGTGCAACTCCTGGTACAACGGGGGCAACGTTCCGGGCAAGAAGCGGATGTACATGGGCTACACCGCCGGCATCCCCGAGTACCGGCGGCGCTGCGACGAGATCGCCGCGGCCGGCTACACCGGGTTCAAGCTAGGATGAGGCTTGTCGATCGGGTGTGGCGGATCGCCTCCGACGCGGCCGGGATCCTGCCGCGGGCCTACACCGCCGTCGCCGACGGCGCTTTGCCGTTGTCGCCGGCCCGCGCCCGCAGCGTCGGTGAGGTCGTGCTCGACGAACTCGCGTTGACCGCGATGACGCTCACCGCGCCGCCGCCCCGGTGCGACCGGTCCGAACCGGAGTGCGCGGCCGTCGCCGCCGAACTGTCGAAACTCGGTGTGGCCGAGGCCCATACCGAACCGAAACCGTTGCAGATCCAGGACCTGAGGCCACGCAGACTCGGGTCGCTGCGCTACCAGGAGCTGGTGTACGAGCACGATCCCGGCCTGCCGGACGCGCTGGCCGAGTTCGGCGGCCCGGCCACGGCCGTGGTACGGCTGTGCCGGACCGGCGAACAGCAGCGCCCCTGGCTGGTGTGGGTGCACGGCGCCGGGCAGGGCCAGCCGATCGATCTGCTGTTCTCCCGCGCCCGGCGACTGCGCGACGAACTCGGCTACAACGTCGCGCTTCCGGTGCAGCCCGGGCACGGGCCGCGCCGCACCGCCTGGCCGGCGTATCCGAACATGGATCCGCTCAACAACATCGCCGGTCAGATGCGGGTGGTCTCGGAGGTCCGCGCCGTGGTGCGCTGGCTGCGGCCGCAGGCCGGCGCGGTCGTGGTGGCCGGGGTGTCGATGGGCAGCCCGGTGGCGGCGCTGGTCGCCCACCTCGAACCGGTCGACGGGGTGGCGGTGTACACGCCGATCCTCGGGCTGAACACCATGATCGCCCGGCACCTGGGTCGCTGGGGCCCCTCGGTGCGCGAGACGGCCGCGCTGCTGGCCTCCGAGACGGTCGCCGCCGCCGCGTCGGTGGTCGACCACACCGTGGTGGAACCCACTGCGCCACAACCGAACCGGCTCGTCGTCGGCGCCTGGCACGACCGGATGGCGAGGCGCGACCCGGCGCAGCTGCTGCACCGGCGCTGGGGCGGCGAGTTGTACTGGCACCGCGGCAGCCACGTCGGGCACCTGTTCGCGCCCGGCGTACAGCGGGCGTCCGAGCGACTCCTGCGGAGGGTGATCGATGGGCAGTGAGGTGCCGTCGAACATCGACGCCGTCACCGCGGAATGGCTGAGCGACGGTCTCGGTGCGCGGGTGCGCGGCCTGCGGTCCGAACGGATCGCGCAGGACAGCGGGCGCGAGCTGACGTTCTACCGTGACGTCGCCGGCCGTGCGCCGCTGCCCACCCCGTCGGCGTACACGGCCCGGATCGCCGGCGCCGATTTCGTGCTGGTGCTGGAGGATCTGGCCGGGATCGACGCGCTGGAGGTGTTCGCATGACCAGGTCGGCCCGCGAGGTCGTCGAGCTGTACAACCTGGTGGCCTGGAACCAGAAGGACTTCGCGCTGGCCGAGGAGCTGCTGGGGGAGACGGTGATCCGTCACGAGGTGGGGCGCGCGGACACGCTCACCCGCGCGCAGGCGGTGCAGCGGCTCGTCGACATGTGGGCGATCGCCGAGCGACTGCGGTTCGATCTCAAGCTCGTCATCGCCGGCGACGACGGCGAACACGTCGCGATCGTGTACGAATCGCCGATCAGGCTGAAGGACGGCACCGACACGTCGGTGGCCGGCATGGAGATCTTCCGGGTGGTCGACGGCAGAATCGTCGAGGTGTGGAACTGCGGCTACGGACAAGGAGTCTGGGTGTGACCGGAGACGGCGAGGATAACGGCGAGGTGTTCGACGAGCTGGGCTACTACCTGCTGGCCGGTGCCGGCGGGGAAGGACCCGCGACGCTGATGGACGAGGCCCGCCGCGGCGAGCAACTCGGTTTCGGCACCGCGTTCATCTCCGAACGCTGGAACGTCAAGGAGGCCTCCTCGCTGACCGGTGCCGCGCTCGCGGTCACCAGCCGTATGCGGATCGCCACCGCGGCAACCAATCACAACACCCGCCACCCGCTGATCACCGGGTCCTGGGCCACCACCATGCACCGGTTGTCGGGCGGCCGGTTCACCCTCGGCCTCGGGCGCGGGGTGGCGGCGATGTACGCCGCGTTCGGCATCCCCGCGGTGACCACCGCCGAGCTCGAGGACTTCGCCCGGGTGATGCGGCGGCTGTGGCGCGGGGAGATGATCTTCAACCACGACGGCCCCATCGGCAAGTACCCGCTGCTGTACCTCGATGCCGACTTCGACGAGGACATCCGGCTCGCCATCGTCGCGTTCGGCCCGAAGACGCTGGCACTGGGCGGGCGGTTGTTCGACGACGTCATCCTGCACACCTACTTCACCCCCGAGACGCTGCGGCGCGCGGTCAGGACCGTCAAGGACGCGGCGGAGCAGGCCGGCCGCGACCCGGACAGCGTGCGGGTGTGGTCGTGTTTCGCCACCGTCGGCGACCACCTGCCGGAGGAGGTGCGGCTGAAGAAGACCGTCGCGCGGCTGGCCACCTACCTGCAGGGCTACGGCGACCTGCTGGTCAGGACCAACGGCTGGGATCCCGCGGTGCTGCAACGGTTCCGCGACGACAAGGTGGTGCAGTCGATTCCGGGCGGCATCGACCACAAGGCCACCCCGGAGCAGATCGAGCACATCGCCACGCTGATTCCCGACGAGTGGCTGGAGCCGGCCGCGACCGGGTCACCGCAGCAGTGCGTCGCGCGGATCCGCAAGGAGTTCGACTACGGTGCCGACGCGGTCATCCTGCACGGCTGCACCCCGGACGAGCTCGAGCCGATCGTCGCCGAATACCGCCGAAACCACGGTTGATGACGGATTTTCGCGATTTCTCGTCAGCAAGCGTGGTTTCGGCGAGCCCCGGGTGGGCGTCCTACGGGGTGATCACCGTGCGGGCGACGGGTTCGGGCGCGGCCTGGCGGCTGTAGAGCGCCCGCTGCAGCGCCCACAGCAGCACGTTGCGGGTCTCCTCGGGATGGATGAGCTCGTCGAACCCGAGGTGGCCGGCGGACCGGAACGACGCATCGACCTCCATCTGGCGCAGCTTGGCCTCCAGGTCCTCATCGGCGTGCGAGGCCTTGCTCAGCGCCGAGGCGCTCATCGCGCCCATCGTCGCGCCCGGGTAGGCGAACGTCGCGCTCTGGTTGTCGAATCCCAACAGCGACATGACCATCGAGCCGAACCCGTAGGCCTTGCGCAGCGTCACATGCAGTTTGATCGTGGTCGCCGCGGTCTGCGCGGCGAACATCCGCGCGCCGCTGCGCAGCACGCCGGCGCGCTCCGAGCGGCTGCCGGGCAGCATGCCGGGATTGTCGGCGAGGAACACGATCGGCAGATGGAACGAGTCGGCCACCATGATGAAGTGGGCCGCCTTGTCCGCGGCGTCGGCGTCGATCGAACCCGCCAGCGACAACGGCTGATTGGCCACCACTGCTACCGGGTGACCACCCAGATGCGCCAGCGCGCAGATGATCGCCGGCCCGAACCGCGGCTGGATCTCGAACCAGCCGCGGTCGTCGAACACCACGTCGAGCACCGCTCGCATGTCGTAGACCCGCCGATTGGTGCGCGGCACGATGTCGAGCAGCTCGGGGGTCGGACGCGGCTGGGCCGCGTCGTCCTCGGGCAGCGACTCGGGGTAGGACCACGCGCTCGACGGGAAGTAGGACAGGTAGCGGCGGATGTCGTCGAGCACCGCCTCGTCGGTCTCGGCGTAGTTGTGGATCACGCCGCTGGTCAGCGCGACGTCCGGCCCGCCGAGCTCCTCCTTGGTGACGTCCTCGCCGGTGGACTCCTTCACCACCGGTGGCCCGGCGGTGAAGATCGCGCCCTGGGCGCTCATGATCGTCCAGTCGCACACCGGCGCCACCAGGGCGCCGTGGCCGGCCGACGGACCCAGCAGACCGGCCACCATCGGCACCTTGCCCGAGCACTGCGTCTGGGAGAGCAGGTCGGTCGGGGTGCGGCCGTAGTGTTCGCCGCTGGGCCGGAACCCCGCACCCTCGAGCAGCATGATCAACGGCACCCGGTCGCGAAGCGCCAACTCGGCCAACCGGTATCGCTTGGCATTGCCGCCCGGCCCGATGCTGCCGGCCAGGGTGGTGAAGTCCTCGGCGCCGACCATCACCGGTCGGCCGTCGATCAGCCCGGACCCGGCGACGATGCCGTCGGCGGCGATGTCACCGCCGACCAGGGTGCCGAACTCGCGGAACGTGCCCTTGTCGAGCAGGTGGTCGATGCGCGCCCGGGCGTCGAGCTTGCCCTTGTCACGGTGTTTGGCCAGCCGCTCCGGCCCGCCCATGCCGTACGCGTGCCGACGACGGCGGTCCAACTCGTCGAGCGTTTCCTGCCAGTCCCCGGACGTGGTCATGCACAACTCCTGTCGCTCGCCCGATGGTCGCATCCGATTGCCGCGTTGACCATACTGAATTGCTTACTGTAGCGTCTACGACCATGGCGGGCGATGCTGGCCTGAAGGTCGACAGTGCGGTGTCAAGCCAACTCGCTCACGTCGCGCCCGCAGCGCGCACCTTCGAACAGCGCGGGTTCGACGGCTGCTGGACCGCCGAAGTGGCCCACGATCCGTTCCTGCCGCTGGTACTGGCCGCCGAGCACACCTCGACCATCGAACTCGGCACCAGCATCGCGGTGGCCTTCGCGCGAAATCCCATGACCGTCGCCAATATCGGCTGGGATCTTCAGGACTATTCCCGGGGGCGGCTCAACCTCGGGCTGGGCTCGCAGGTGCAGGCCCACATCGAGAAACGGTTCAGCATGCCGTGGGGCAGGCCGATCGCGCGGATGCGCGAATTCGTCCTGGCGCTGCGGGCGATCTGGGACTGTTGGCACAACGGCACCCGGCTGCGGTTCGAGGGCGACTTCTACACCCACAAGCTGATGACGCCGATGTTCGTGCCGGAGCCGCATGAGTACGGCATGCCGAGGATCTTCCTCGCCGCGGTGGGTGAGGCCATGACCGAACTGTGCGGCGAGGTGGCCGACGGCATACTTGCCCACGCGTTCACCACCAAACGGTACCTGCAGGAGGTGACGATCCCGGCGCTGCTGCGCGGCATGGCGCGAGCCGGCCGTTCCCGCAGCGACTTCCAGGTGTCGGCGCCGCTGTTCGTCGTCACCGGCCACACCGAGGAAGAACTCGCCGACCGTGCCGAGGCGACCCGCAAGCAGATCGCCTTCTACGGCTCGACACCCGCCTACCGCAAGGTGCTCGAGCTGCACGGGTGGGGTGATCTGCACACCGAGCTGCACCGGTTGAGCCTCGCCGGCGATTGGGACGCGATGGGACGGCTCATCGACGACGAGATGCTGCACGCGGCCGCGGTGGTGGCACCCGTCGAGGAGCTGGCCGCGCGGATCCGGGACCGCTGCGACGGGGTGATCGACCGGGTGCTCGTGGGCTTCCCCGCATCGTTCGACGAGGACACCATCGCGTCCGTCGTCGCCGACCTGCGCCGGCCGTTCACACCACCGAGGAGCAGCTGATGACCGCCCGCATCATGGACGAGGCAGCCAAGGTGTTCGCCACCCCGACGGCCTACACCGACGAGCGCAAACTGCATGAGGCACTGACCCATCTGCGCGCCAACGCGCCGGTGTCCTGGGTCGACGTGCCCGGCTACCGCCCGTTCTGGGCCATCACCAAACACGCCGACGTGATGGACATCGAACGGGACAACACGCTGTTCACCAACTGGCCGCGACCGGTGCTGACCACCGCCGAGGGCGACGAGCAGCAGCAGGCCCTCGGGGTCCGCACCCTGATCCACATGGACGACCCGCAGCACCGCGACGTCCGCAAGATCGGTGCCGACTGGTTCCGGCCGAAAGCGATGCGCGACTTACAGATCCGGGTCGACGAGCTGGCCCGGATCCATGTCGACAAGATGGCCGAGCTCGGCCCGGAATGCGATTTCGCCCAACAGGTGGCGGTGAATTTCCCGCTGTACGTGATCATGTCGCTGCTCGGCATCCCCGAGGCGGATTTCGGTTTGATGCTCAAGCTCACCCAGGAGCTGTTCGGCAGCGACGACGAGGAGTTCAAGCGCGGCACCAGCACCGAGGAGCAGTCGGCGTCGCTGCTGGAGATGTTCGAGTACTTCACCGCGCTGACCGCCTCGCGCCGGGAGAACCCCACCGACGACCTGGCCTCGGCGATCGCCAACGCCAAGATCAACGGGGAGCCGTTGTCGGACATCGACACCATGTCCTACTACCTGATCGTCGCGGCTGCCGGTCACGACACCACCAGCGCGACCATCTCCGGCGGGATGCTGGCGCTGATCGAGCACCCCGACCAGCATGAGCGGTTGCGCGCCGACCTCGGGCTGATGCCGCTGGCCACCGAGGAGATGATCCGGTGGGTCACCCCGGTGAAGGCGTTCATGCGCACCGCCCAGCGGGACACCACGGTGCGGGGCGTGCCGATCGCCGCGGGGGAGTCGGTGCTGCTGTCCTACGTGTCGGCCAACCGCGACGAGGAGGTCTTCGACGACCCGTTTCGGTTAGACGTCTCGCGAGATCCGAACAAGCACATCGCGTTCGGATACGGGGTGCACTTCTGCCTGGGCGCGGCGCTGGCCCGGATGGAGATCAACAGTTTCTTCACCGAACTGCTGCCGCGGCTGCGTTCCGTCGAGCTCGCCGGTGATCCGGAGTTCGTCGCGACGACCTTCGTCGGCGGGCCCAAGCACCTGCCGATCCGCTATCGGCTGACCTAGCCCGATCAGCAGCAGCGGGACTGCGGGTTGGACTCCGCCGCCGCGTGCCGCATCCGCCAGTACTCGCGTTCGGACAGGATCGGCTCGCCGGGGTGGGTGCGCCGGCGGTGCTCGACGTAGCGCCGGTAGTGGTTGTCGCCCATCAGGCTGGCGAAGTACCAGCGGATGTGGCGGACGGCGTCGCCGATTCGCGCAGCGCGTCCCACTGCTTCTGCACCTCCTTCTCGTGTTTGGTGGCGATCAGCCCGGACGGCCCGAAGATGCGCGACGGCACCGGTTCGTCCTCGGTGGTCGGCGGGCGCTCACCGCGCAGCACGCGGATCACCATGACGAACCCGGTGACGAACACGATGACAACGAGCACCGCGAACACGATCGACAACGACCCCTGAATGAAGGTGTTGCGCACGATCTTGTCGACGTCGTCGGCGGTCTTGGCGGTCAGGCACAACCGGTCGGCCTCCTGGGCGGCTCGACAGATGCCGTGCTGGGTCCAGTAGCCGACCTTCGGATCGCCGGAGAAGATCTTCTGCCACGACGCGGTGAGCGTGACGATCAGATCCCACAGCAGCGGAACCGCCGGTATCCACGCCCATTTCAGGTAGCCCTTCTTGACCACCACCGCGGTGACCACGGTGAGCGCGATCGCGGCCAGCAACTGGTTGGCGATGCCGAACAACGGGAACAGCGTGTTGATGCCGCCGAGCGGATCGGTGACCCCCATCAGCAGGATCGACCCCCACGCCGCGACCACGATCACGCTGCACACCCAGGCGCCCACCCGCCAGCTCGGATCCTTGAGCCGCCGCAGCGGTCCGCCGAGATTGCTCAACCCGTCGGAGAGCATGAAGCGCGCCACCCGGGTCCCCGCATCGACGGTGGTGAGGATGAACAGCGCCTCGAACATGATCGCGAAGTGATACCAGAACGCCTTCAACGCGTCACCGCCGAAGACCTTCGCCAGCACCTCGGACATGCCGAACGCCAACGTCGGGGCGCCGCCGGTGCGCGAGACGATCGACTCCTCGCCGACACTCTCGGCGGCCTGGGTGATCTGCTCGGCGGTGATCGGTGCTCCCGACAGCGGCAGCAAGTTGACGTATTCGGCTGCGGTTTCGGCGGTTCCGCCGGTCACGGAGGCCGGTGCGTTGAGGGTGAAGTACAGGTGCTGGTTGAGGATCGCCGCGGTGATCAGCGCCATGATCGCGACGAACGACTCGGTCAGCATGCCGCCGTAGCCGATCAACCGCATCTGGCTTTCCTTCTGCAGCAGTTTCGGCGTGGTGCCCGACGAGATCAGCGAGTGGAACCCGGACAGCGCGCCACAGGCGATGGTGATGAACAGGAACGGGAACAGGCTGCCCGCGAACACCGGACCGTCACCGCGGGTGGCGAACTCCGAGATCGCCGGCGCCTGCATGAGCGGCCGGGCCAGCAGGATGCCGACCGCCAGCAGCGCGATGGTGCCGACCTTCATGAACGTCGACAGGTAGTCGCGCGGCGCGAGCAGCAGCCACACCGGCAACACCGACGCCGCGAACCCGTAGATGATCAGGCACCACGACAGGGTCACCGGCGACAGGTTGAACAGCGAGGCGCCCCAACCTGTTTCGGCAACCCAGCGACCACCGGCGACGGCCAGCAGCAGCAGCGCCACCCCGATCAGCGACACCTCGGTGACCCGGCCCGGGCGCAGGTAGCGCAGGTAGACACCCATGAACAACGCGATCGGGATGGTCATCGCGATGGAGAACACGCCCCAGGGGCTCTGGGCCAGCGCCTGGACCACGACCAGCGCCAGCACCGCCAGCAGGATCACCATGATGACCAGCACGCCGATGATCGCGGCCGCACCGCCGATGGGGCCGAGCTCGTCGCGGGCCATCTGACCGAGCGACCGGCCGCGCCGGCGGGTCGAGATGGACAACACCAGAAAGTCCTGGACACACCCGGCCAGTACCGCGCCGATGATGATCCAGATGGTGCCGGGCAGATAGCCCATCTGCATCGCGAGGACCGGCCCGACGAGCGGGCCGGCGCCGGCGATCGCGGCGAAGTGGTGGCCGAACAACACCCGGCGGTCGGTGGGCAGATAGTCGGTGCCGTTCTCGAAAAGTTCGGCGGGGGTGGCGTGATCGTCGCGCGGCTTGACGATCTTCAGTTCGATCAGCCGCGCGTAGAACCGGAACCCGACGATGTAGGTGCAGATCGCGGCGATTACGAACCACACCGCGTTGACGGTCTCACCGCGGAAGAACGCGATGATCGCCCACGCGATGGCGCCCAGGACGGCGATGATGCCGAAGATGATGCGGTGCCGCACCGTGATCGGTGAGCGATCGATGATCGCCACCGGTGGCAGGTTCTTGTCGGTGCGGATGTAGGTGACGTCGCCGCGGGTCTCCTCGATGCGTTCGGCGGCAGCCGTGGGTGTTGCCATGCCGGAGATTTTTTCATCGCCGCCGTGACCGGGTGCGAAAACGGGTCCATTAGACCCGGCGTGGTCGAGCGGCGATCAAGCCCCGCGCTCGTAGATCGCGCGCACGGTGTCGATGGTGTCGGCCTCGGCCGGGGTCTTGTCGTGGCGGTAGCGCAGCACCCGGGCGAACCGCAGCGCGAGACCACCGGGATACCGGGACGAGCGCTGCACCCCGTCGAAGGCGATCTCGACGACCTGCTCGGGCCGAACCCGCACCACGTAACCGTCGGTCGGCCCGTCGGCCAGGTCCAGGAACCGCGCCGTCTGCCACTCGAGCATCGCGTCGGTCATCCCCTTGAACGTCTTGCCCAACATGACGAAGCCGCCGGCCGGGTCGCGGGCGCCCAGATGAATGTTCGACAGCTTGCCGGTGCGCCGACCCGATCCCCACTCCACCGCCAACACCACCAGATCGAGGGTGTGCACCGGCTTGACCTTCAGCCAGCCCGCGCCGCGGCGGCCCGCCTCGTACGGGGCGCTCGGCGACTTGGCCATCACGCCTTCGTGGCCGGCGGCTAGGGTCCGGTCGAGGAATCGCGCGGCGGCGTCGTGGCTGTCGGTGACCAGCCGGTCCACCCGGTGCGCGGACGGCACCAGTGCATCGAGCGCCTCGACGCGCCGGCTCGTCGGCAGGTCCAGCAGGTCGGTGCCGTCGACGTGCAGCAGATCGAAGACGAACACCGACAGCGGCTGCGCGGCGCGGGCGGCCGCGACGTCGAACCGGCCGCCGCCGCGACCACCGCCGCGCCCGAAGCGCGACGCGGTCACCTGGAACCGGTGGGGGCGCCCGTCCGGCCGCAGCGCGATGGCCTCGGCGTCGGCGATCAGCTCGTCGACCGGGAGGGCGAGCGCCGCCTCCACCACCTCCGGCAGCCGGTGGGTGACATCGTCGAGGCTGCGGGTGAACACCGCCACCTCGCGACCGGAACGATGGATCTGGACGCGGGCTCCGTCCAGCTTGGCCTCGAACACGGCTGTGCCGCCGAGGCGTTCGAGCGCGTCGCCGACATCGGCGGCGGTCTGGGCCAGCATCGGGCCGACCGGGACGCCCACGGTGAGCGTGAAAGCGGCCAGCGCGGCCGCACCACCGGTCAGGGCCGCGGCGGCGACCGTGGGCAACGCGCCCCCGAGCATGGCCGCCCGGCGCACCGTCGCCGCCGGGACGTCGGCGGCCACGGCGACGGCGTCGGCCATCACGCCGATCAACGCGCCCTGGCGCAGCTCCCCGGCGAGCAGTCGGCGCAGAAGCGTCTGCTCGATCGCGGTGGCGCGGCCGAACAGGTCGGCGAGCAACGCGGCCCGCCGGGCCTGCGATCCCTGCCCGGTGACCGCACGGATCTCGCTGAACCGGTCGTCGACCTCGAGCACCGACAGGCCCGGCTCCTCGGCGGGCTCGGGCAGCGATCGCAACGAGGCCCAGCCGACCCCGATCTGGCGTTGCAGCAGCTCTCCGGACAGCCAGGCCACCACCACCGAGATCAGCCGCGGGTCGTCGTGGTCACCGGCCCGGCGCAACAGGTCGGCGAGCCGGGCGACCTTCCTCGAGCGCGCCGAGGCCGCCCCGACCTCAGCCGAGGCGGTGGCGACGTCGAGCAACCGCACGCCTCCAGCCTGGCACGGCGGACCGACATCGACCGGCCCCCGGGGACGCTCAGCGCACGGTGAACGCCACCGAATGCCAGCCGGTGGCACCGTCCGGGACCGGGCCGGCCTGCGCTTCGGTCTGCACAACGCCGTCGTTGTCGACCGCGCGCACGGTGACGGTGTGCCGACCCGGGCGAGTCGCCTGCCAGCGCAGGCTCCACAGTCGCCAGGTGTCGCCGGAATACGACGCGCCGAGTGCGGCCGGCAGCCACTCACCCGGTTGTCCGTCGGGCCCGGTGATGCGCACCTGCGCCTCCCGCACGCCCCGGGGCTGGGCCCAGGCGACACCGCCGAGGACCACCGGGCCTCGCTCGACCTGCTGACCGTCGCGCGGCACGTCGATGCGCGACTGGGTCTTGATCGGCCCGCGCTCGGACCAGCCGTGCCGCGTCCAGAAGGCCCGGGCCCGGTCGAAACGGGTGACCTCCAGGTCGACGACCCACTTCGTCGCCGAGACATAGCCGTACAACCCGGGCACCACCAGGCGCGCCGGATAGCCGTGTTCGGTGGGCAGCGGCTGACCGTTCATGCCGACCGCCAGCAGCGCGTCGCGGTCGTCGACGAGCGCCTCCAGCGGGGTGCCGACGGTGAATCCGTCCACCGATGTCGACAGCACCATGTCGGCCTCCGGACGCACGCCGCAGGGCGCCAACAGGTCCCTCACCCGGTAGCCGAGCCAGGTCGCGGTGCCGATCAGGTCCCCGCCGACCGGGTTGGACACGCAGGTCAGGGTGATCACCTTCTCGACCGTGGTGAACGCGTCCAGATCGTCGAAGCGGTACGTGATCTCGCGGTCGACCAGACCATGGATGCGCAGCCGCCAGTCGTCGCGGCTGAGCTGCGGCACCGCCAGCGCGGTGTCGATCCGGTAGAACTCGCCGTTGCCGGTGATGAACGACGGCAGCGCAACACCTTTCGGCTGCACCTCCGGGGGAACCGGTGGCGCCGCGACGTCGACCGGCGGCAGCGCGACCGCCGCCCGCTCACCGGCCACCGACGCGCGCCGACGGGCGATGACCGTGCCCAGCGCCCCGCTGAGCGCCCCGGCGCCGAGGAAGCCGAGCGTGACCAACGACAACCGCCGCCCGCGGTCCGGCCCGTCGTCGCGTGCGGCCGGTGCGTCGACGACGCGGCCGGAGACGAGCAGCCGCAGCACCGCGATTCCGCAGCCGGCCCCGACGACGGTGGGAACCACGTCGGCCGCGGTGGCGCCGGTGCGCGACAGCACCGCCGCACAGCCGATCACCGCACCCCCCGCGATCGCGGTGCTGCCGATCGGGAACCGCCGGGTCTCCCAACCGGCCGTCGCCGCCGCGATCACGACGACCACCGCGACCACCAGCACCGACAGCACCAGCTTGTCGGCCGTGCCGAAGGTCTGGATCGCCCATTCCCGGACCGGGGCGGGCGTGCGGTCGATGACCGCTGCCCCCACCGCGGCGTGGGCATCGGCCGTGGGACCGAGGAACGCGGCCAGCAGCCGGGCGACGCCCAGCGCGACGGTCGCCGCGGCGATGCCCGCCAGCGCCTTGGCGCCCCGCGTGATCATGCCGCCAAGCTACCGAGGATCCGACCCGGACGCCCCGCAGCGCGAGCGCATCGGCTAGGTTGCTTTACGGTTTGGGCGACTTTTGGAAAGGAAGCCATATGGAGATCGAGGGCAAGAAGGCAATCATCGTCGGTGGTGCGTCCGGCTTCGGCAAGGCGACCGCAGAGCTGTTGAGCAAGCGCGGCGCGTCGGTTGCGATTCTCGACCGTCCCCAGTCAAAGGGCCAGGAGGTCGCCGACTCGATCGGGGGTTCCTTCTTCGCGGTGGACGTCACCGACTTCGAGGGCACCGAGAAGGTGCTGCAGCAGGCGGTCGACGCGCTCGGTGCCCTGCACATCATCGTGACCACCGCGGGCGGCGGTATCGCGGAGCGCACCATCAAGAAGGACGGGCCGCACAGCCTCGACTCGTTCCGCCAGGTCGTGGATCTCAACCTCATCGCCACCTTCAACATCAGCCGGCTCGCGGCGTGGCAGATGAGCAAGCAGGATCTCGTCGACGATGAGCAGGAGGAGCGCGGCGTCATCATCAACACCGCCTCCATCGCGGCCTTCGAGGGGCAGATCGGGCAGGTCGCCTACACCGCGGCCAAGGCCGCGATCGCCGGGATGTGCCTGACCATGGCCCGCGATCTCGGCAGCCTCGGCATCCGTGCCCTCGCGATCGCGCCGAGCCTGTTCGCCACCGGTCTGACCCAGGGCATTCCCGACGAGTTCGCCAAGGCGCTGACCAAGGACGCGGCGTTCCCGAAGCGGCTGGGCAAGCCCGAGGAGTACGCCAAGCTGGTCGCCGCGATCGTGGAGAACCCGATGCTCAACGGCCAGTGCCTGCGGCTGGACGCCGGGCAGCGGTTCGCCCCCAAGTGATCGGCGGCCGCGACTGATCCTCCGACGGTGCGCTACCGGTCTTCTTCGGCCGGTAGCGCACCGCATTCCCGGCTAGGGTTGAACCCGTGTCGACCGTCGCCGACCAACTCGTCCGGGTGCTGCACCTCAGCGGGGTGCGTCGGGTGTACGGGCTGCCGGGCGACAGTCTCAACGGGTTCACCGATGCGATTCGCCGGTCCGGGGTGCTCAGCTGGGAGCATGTGCGCCACGAGGAGACCGCGGGGTTCGCGGCGGCGGCCGATGCGGCGCTGACCGGGCAACTGGCGGTGTGCGCCGGCAGTTGCGGGCCGGGCAATCTGCATCTGATCAACGGGCTGTTCGATGCGCAGCGGTCCGGGGTACCGGTGTTGGCGATCGCCGCGCACATCCCGCGCGCCGAGATCGGCTCCGGGTACTTCCAGGAAACCCACCCGCAGGAGCTGTTCCGCGAGTGCAGCGTGTACTGCGAGTTGGTCAGCACCGCGCAGATGGCGCCGCGCATCATCGCGATGGCCATGCGCGCCGCGCTCGAGGAACGCGGGGTGGCGGTGGTGGTCATCCCGGGGGAGATCTTCTCCGAGCGCGCCGCGTCCAGCGGCTGGAGCACCCGCCCGATCACCGCGTCCCGGTCGATCGTCCGCCCCGACGAGGCGTCGCTGCGGGCCGCGGCGGAGATCCTCAACGCCGCCGAGGCGGTCACGATCCTGGGCGGGGCCGGGGTGGCCGGTGCCCACGACGCGCTGATCCGGCTCGCCGGCACGCTGCAGGCGCCGGTGGTCCATGCGCTGCGGGGCAAGGAGTTCATCGAGTACGACAACCCGTTCGATGTCGGCATGACCGGTCTGCTCGGCTTCGCGTCGGGCTACAAGGCGATCAAGGAAGCCGACACGCTGCTGATGCTGGGCACCGATTTCCCGTATCAGCAGTTCTATCCCGACGACGCCAAGATCATCCAGGTCGACATCCGCGGCCGCCACATCGGCCGGCGCACCCCGGTCGACGTCGGGCTGGTCGGCACCGTGGCCGACACCCTGGCGGCCCTGGAGCCGCTGCTGGCGCCCAAGACCGACCGCACCCACCTGGACCGGGCGCTGCGCCACTACCGCACCACCCGCAGGCGTCTCGACGAACTCGCCGTCAACGACCGCGACCGCACCCCTATCCGGCCGGAATACGTTGCCGCGCTGGTGGATCGGCTCGCCGCCGACGATGCGGTGTTCACCTGCGACGTCGGCTCGCCGGTGATCTGGGCGGCCCGCTATCTGACCATGAACGGCCGCCGGCGGCTGATCGGCTCGTTCAACCACGGCACCATGGCCAACGCGCTGCCGCACGCCATCGGCGCCCAGACCGCGCAACCGGACCGCCAGGTCGTCGCCCTGGCCGGTGACGGCGGACTGACCATGCTGTTCGGCGAGCTGGCCACCCTGATCCAGAACCGGTTGCCGGTCAAGATCGTGGTGTTCAACAACGCGTCGTTGAACTTCGTCGAACTGGAGATGAAGGCCGCCGGCATCGTCAACTTCGGCACCGATCTGACCAACCCGGATTTCGCCGCGGTCGCCAACGCCATGGGCATCCTCGGCCGCCGTGTCGAACACCCCGCCGACCTGCAGCCCGCCCTGGCCGAGGCGCTCGGCCACGACGGCCCCGCCCTGCTCGACGTGCACACCGCCCGTCAGGAACTGAGCATCCCCCCGACCATCACCGCCGAACAAGCCAAGGGCTTCTCGCTCTACGCCATCCGCACCATCCTCGCCGGCCGCGGCGACGAACTGCTGGACCTCATCAGTACCAACGTCGCCCGCCGCATCCTGGACTGAACCGCGAAGGCTATCCGCGAAACGAACGCGACAGCCGATGTCCCCACACGCGAGTGACCGGGCGGGTGGCCGCGACACCGTCGGCGGCGGCGGTCAACGCCTTCTGCTGTTCGACCTACTGTTCGACCGAGGACGTCGTCGCCCGGGACGCGCAGCTGTTGCTGGCCGCTCTGCGGCAGCGGTTCGGCGACTTCGTGATCCCGGTGGTAGCTGGCGCACGAGTGGGCACGCCGTGCAGGCCCGGTCGCATTTCACCGCGCGTACCGTCACTGAGAAGCTGCCGGCCGACCGCTGCGCCGGCGCGTGGGACCGACATGCCCGGTATCCGGGTTCAGCCGAAGCGGCCGGGCTGACACGATGACAGCATGCCCGACGATGTGCAGCAGCTGCCGACACTGAGCGACGACGACCAGGCCGCCCTCACCGACTGGGTGCGCCGCCAGGGGCTGGGGGAGACGGTCGGTGACGTGGAACCGCTGACCGGCGGCACCCAGAACATCGTGGTGCGGCTGCGTATCGACGACCGCACCGTGGTGCTGCGCCGGCCGCCGCTGCATCCGCGGCCGACCAGCAACAAGACGATGCTGCGCGAGATCGCCGCGCTGCGCACACTGGCGGGCACCCCGGTGCCGCACCCCGAATTCATCGCCGGCTGCGAGGATCTCAGCGTTCTGGGCGTGGTGTTCTACCTCATGGAGGAGGTCGACGGGTTCAACCCCGGCGACCGCATGGAGGACGCCTACGTGCGCAACCCCGACTGGCGGCACCGGGTCGGGCTGTCCTACGCGGCCGGCCTGGCCCGGCTGGGACAGGTCGCCTGGGAGCACACGCCGCTGGCCGAACTCAAACGCCCGGGCTCGTTCCTGCAGCGGCAGGTTCCGCAGTTCCTGCGGCTGCTGGACAGCTACCGCCACGACCGCTACGACCCGGCGACACTGGCGGTCGGCGAACTGGCCGACTGGCTGACGGCGAACCTGCCGCCGGACGGCCCGCTCGGCGTCATCCACGGTGATCCGCATCTGAGCAATGTGCTGCTGCGCCGCGACCGGCCCGAGCTGGCGGCGTTCGTCGACTGGGAGATGTGCACGATCGGCGATCCGCTGCTGGACCTGGGCTGGATGCTGATCTGCTGGCCGCTGGAGACCGACACCATCGGCGCGGGTGCGCAACTGGCCGCGCTGGGCGGGCTGGCCGGCCGAGCCGAACTCCTGGAGGCCTACCTGAGCGCGGGTGGCCGCGAAACCGACCACCTGGACTGGTATCTCGCGTTGGCGTGTTTCAAGCTCGGCATCGTCATCGAGGGCACCTGGTCGCGTTATCTGGCGGGTCAGGCCGGCCGGGAGGCGGGGGAGCGGCTGCACACCTCGGCGCAGCACCTGATCGACATCGGTACACGGATCACCAAGGGCGACAACCCGTTCGGGCTGGCGTGATCAGAACGCATCGATGGCGAGCCTGACCGCGAGCGCCAGGCCGGCGATCCCGATCGCCACCCGCATCGGCCCGGGCGGCGCGTGACGCACCACGACCGGCCCCAACCGGGAGCCCACCAGGCAACCGAGACCGAGCGGAACCACCGCCGCCCACGCGACCGGCGCGACCACCACGAACACCGCCGCAGCCACCACGTTCGCGGTGCCCAACAGCAGGTTCTTGGCGGCGTTGGCATGCGTCAGCGGGGCGCTGTCGTCGGTCCGCAGCAACAACGCCAGCAGCAGCACGCCCGCCGCCGCGCCGAAGTATCCGCCGTAGACCGCGATCACCAACACCCCGGCCGCCTCGGCGAGAGCGGTGGCCGGATGCCGTCGCCGCGGATGCGGCTTGTCCTCACCGCGCGGCAGCAGGATGGCCAGGGCGGCGAAGCCGAGCAGGAACGGCACGGATTTCTCGAACCCCTCGGCCGGCGTCGACAACAGCAGCACCGCGCCCAGGATCCCGCCCAGCGCCGCGGCGGGTGCCAACCGGGCCAGGGACCGGGTCTGATCGGCGAGTTCGGGGCGGGAGCCGGCCACCGAGCCGATCGCGTTGAACACCAGCGACACGGTGTTGGTCATGTTCGCGGTCACCGGCGGCAGACCCACGAGCAGCAGCGCGGGGTAGGTGGCGACCGAGGCGAGTCCGGCGATGCTGCCGGTGAGGCCGCCCACCACGCCGGCCGCGGCGAGGAAGGCCGCCTCCCACCCAGTCATCCGGGACATTGTTGATGTCCCGCGCCGGAGGCGCAAAACGAGTCCAGCCGGAGGCGCAAAACGAGTCCAGCCGGAGGCGCAAAACGAGTCCAGCCGGAGGCGCCGCCGAGTGGCGTGACCTGGGGCGCACCGGCCGATCGATGACGAAACGTTGCCGAAAAGTTGTTTGCGCGGTGTCGGTGCGAGGTCTACTATCGCGAACGTGCCGAGGCGACTCGTAGTAGCAATCCACAGCGGGGTCTGATCCAGACCGACCCCCCGCTGTGGGTCGTTGCTATTCGCTCATTTGTCGGTCGCCAACCCTCGATCCAGAGATCCGGCACATGACAATCACTCATCCACATTCGTTGGCATCCGGTACGGAACTCCCTAGCGGTATTGGCGTCGAGATGGACGTTCCCCTGCCCCGAGGTCTGCGTGAAGAGGCTCACGCGCCGACGTTTCAGGCCTTCCTGGCCCAGTACCCGCCGAGCCTCGGTCCGCTGCAGCTGAACCGGTGGATCTGCGTCGATGAGGGCCGTCCCGCCACCCGGTGGGGCCCCCAGGCCCGCAACTACCAGGCCACCCTGGCGTTCGGCGACCGGGTCAGCACGTCGTCGGCGACCGCCTGCGGGCCGGTGGCAGCGCTCACCGAGATGCTCTACCAGCGCGGGATCGCGGTGGAGTTGACCGCGTTCCACCAGCTTCCGGCCGGCGAGCACACCGCGACGTTTCTCCGCGGCTCCGACGGCGGGCGGTCGGAGTGGGGCCTGGGCCTGGCCGACGACCCGACCAGCTCGGCGCTGCACGCGGTCATCGCGTGTGCGAACCGGTTGCTGTCGTCGTAACGATCCGGCAACAGAATGCAGGACGAAAAGTAAAGCGCCGAAACAGAATTCCGGCCGAAGCCGGGTTCTGTTTCGGCGCTGTCCGGTCGTCGCTCAGCGCAGCGGGCGCAGCACGATCGGCATCCCGTCGATCGGCACCGGCATCCCGGCGTAGTCGTAGCGCGGCTTGTAACCCGGCCGCACCAGCTCCAGCCGGTACTGCCGCAGCAACCGGTGCATCACGGTCTTGATCTCGAGCTGGCCGAACACCATGCCGATGCACTTGTGCGCACCGCCGCCGAACGGGGCGAACGCGTAGCGGTGCCGCTTGTGCTCGGCGCGCGGCTCGGCGAACCGCTCGGGATCGAACTTCTCCGGATCGGTCCACAGCTCCGGCAGCCGGTGGTTCATGCCCGGCCAGGTCACCACGTTGGTGCCGGCCGGCAGGTAGTAGCCCAGCAGATCGGTGTCGCGGACCGTCTGGCGGACGTTGAACGGCAGCGGCGTGACCAGCCGCAGCGACTCGTTGATCACCAGGTCGTAGGTCTCGAGTTTCTCCAGCGCCTCGATGTCCAGCGGGCCGTCGCCGATCCGCTCCGACTCCTCGCGGCAGCGTTCCTGCCACTCCGGGTAGGCGGCGAGGTAGTAGCCCATGGTGGTCAGCGTCGACGTCGACGTGTCGTGCGCGGCCATCATGAGGAAGATCATGTGGTTGACGATGTCCACGTCGCTGAACCGGTTGCCGTCCTCGTCCTCGGTGTGGCACAGCACCGTGAGCATGTCGGTGCCGGTCGCGTTGCGGCGCTCCTGGACCCGCTTCTCGAAGTAGTCCTCGAGCACCTTGCGCGCCTTCAGGCCCCGCCACCACTTGAACGGCGGCACGCTGGTGCGGATGATCGCGCCGCCCGCGCGGGTGGTGATGGCGAACGCCTCGTTGATCTTGGTGACCAGCTCCTTGTCGGTGCCCGGCTCATGGCCCATGAACACCACCGAGGCGATGTCGAGGGTGAGCTCCTTGAGGGCGGGGTGCAGCAGGAAGCGCGGGTCGTTGGCCGGCCAGTCCTCGGCCACCACCTTCGAGGCCACCTTGTCGATGTGCTCGACGTAGCCGGACAGCCGAGTGCGGGTGAACGCCTCCTGCATGATCCGGCGGTGGAACATGTGCTCCTCGAAGTCCAGCATCATCAGCCCGCGGTTGAAGAACGGGCCGATGACCGGATGCCAGCCCTTCTGGGAGTAGTCCTTGCGCTTGTTGGAGAACACCTCCTGGGTGGCGTCGGGGCCGAGCGCGGAGACCGACGACAGCGCCGGGGAGTAGGCGTAGTGCACCGGGCCGTACTTGCGGTACACCTGCAGCACATAGTCGGGGCCGCCGCGGAACGCCTCGATCATGTGCCCGATGATCGGCAGCCCGGCGTCGCCCAGGACCGGTTTGAGCCCGCTGCCCGGGGGCGGCTCGGCCAGGACGAACTGCTTCCAGTCGCGCTCGTTGAGCCGCTTCTCCACCAGGCCCAGCCCCGGGATCGTGTTCAGGGTGGGGGTCAGCCGCCGCTTCGCCTGGTCGAGCAGGTAATCCTTGGTGCTGATGGTGGTCGGCATCTGGGCTCCTCAGAACTGACTGTGGCCGTTGTCACTCGCATGCCCATCCTGTACGGCAGACTTGACGGACGTCAAGTTTGGTTGCAGCGTGGCGTAATGCGAAGGTCTACAGCCATGACCGCCGAGTCAGCCCCAACGGGCGCCCGCCGCAGCCGAGGAGACCGTCAGCGCGACGCGATCATCAACGCGGTCCGCGAGTTGGTCCGGGAACAGTCCTTTGCCGACCTGTCGGTCAGCGCGATCAGCGAACGGGCCGGGGTGGCCCGGTCCGGCTTCTACTTCTACTTCGACTCCAAGTACGCGGTGCTGGCCACGATCCTGGCCAGCGCCAGCGAGGAGCTCGACAAGCTCACCCACAACTTTGCGCCGCGGGAACCCGGCGAGACACCCGAGGAGTTCGCCCGCCGGATGGTCGGCAGCGCCGCGGCCGTGATGGCGGTCCAGGACCCGATCATGGCCGCCTGCGTGGCGGCGCGGAATACCGATCCGCAGATCCGTGATCTGCTCGACGACTTCGCCGACGGGATCATCAACAAGATCATCAGCATCGTCGAACAGGACGCCGATGCCTGCCCGATCAGCGATGACCTGCCCGCCCTGGTGCGGACCCTGTCCGCAACGACCCTGATGACGCTCAGCCGCGACAGCGCGTTCATCGGCCGGGGCGAGGATCCGGCGCGCGCCATCCGGGTGGTCGAGCAGCTGTGGCTCAACGCCCTGTGGGGTGGGCGGGCACGCTCGACCGAATCGGCCTGATCCGGCTCGGCGCCGGTATTCTCACCGCCATGGCGCGATGGAGCGGTTTCGCCGGCAAGCACTGTCTGCTGACCGGGGCCGCCTCCGGCATCGGCCGGGCGACCGCCCTGCGGCTGGCCGACGAGGGCGCGGTGCTGTATCTGACCGATCGCGACGCCGAGGGACTGGAACAGACCGTCGCCGACATCCGGGCCCGCGGCGGTCGGGTCGCCGAGTACCGGGCGCTCGATGTCGCCGACTACGACGCGGTGCAGGCCTTCGCCGCCGACATCCACCAGCGGCACCGGCCGATGGACGTGGTGATGAACATCGCCGGGATATCCGCCTGGGGCACCGTGACGACACTGACCCATCAGCACTGGAAGTCGATGATCGACGTCAACCTGATGGGCCCGATCCACGTCATCGAGGCGTTCCTGCCGCCGATGGTGGAGGCCGGGCGGGGCGGGCACCTGGTCAACGTGTCCTCGGCGGCCGGGTTGGTGGCACTGCCCTGGCACGCGGCCTACAGCGCCAGCAAGTTCGGTCTGCGCGGCATGTCGGAGGTGCTGCGGTTCGACCTGGCGCACCACCGCATCGGGGTGTCGGTCGTGGTGCCCGGCGCGGTGCGCACCCCGCTGGTGCAGACCGTGCAGATCGCCGGGGTGGACCGTGAGCATCCGCAGGTGCGCAAGTGGACCGAGCGGTTCAGCGGTCACGCCGTCTCGCCCGAGCGGGTGGCCGACCGGATCGTCAAAGGGGTGCGGCGCAACCGGTTCCTGATCTACACCTCGGCCGACATCCGGGCGCTGTACCTGTTCAAGCGGCTGGCCTGGTGGCCATACAGCGTGGCGATGCGCCAGGCCAACGCGCTGTTCACCCGGGCGCTGCGTCCGGCGCTGCGCGACTAGCGTCTGCCCCAGTCCCACGCCGGGGTGCTGAGCAGGCCCTGCCCGGCGATCCGGGTCTCGCCGAGGTCCTTGTACAGCCGGAGCTGCACCGCATCTCCGGCCGCTGTGTCGTCGCCGATCGGGGTGGCGCCCAGACACTCGATCAGCGCGGGGGAGTGGGTCACGACGACCACCTGCGTGGCGGCCGCGGCGGCGCGGATCAGCGACGCGAGGGGACGCACCAGATCGGGGTGCAGCGAGGTCTCCGGTTCGTTCAGCACCATCAGCGACGGCGGTTGCGGGCTGAGCAACGCCGCCGCCCACAGCAGGAAGCGCAGTGTGCCGTCGGACAACTCGGCAGCCCGGAGCGGACGCAGCATGCCGGGCTGGTGCAGCCGGAGGTCGAACAGTCCATCGTGCACGGCCACCGATACCTTCGCGCCGTCGAAGGCGTCGGCCACCGCGCGGGGCAGGTCGTCGAACCCGGCTTCGATGATGGTCTGGATCGCGGCGGCCAGGTCGGCACCGTCGTCGGACAGCACCGGCGTCCGGGTGCCGACCTGCGGCCGGCGGCACGGGGCCGCGGCGTCGACGCGGAAGCCGTCGTAGAAGCGCCAGTTCCGTAACCGGTCGCGCACCGCCGCGAGTTCCGGGTGCGCGCCCGGGTGGGCGAACTCGGCGAGCACGCTGCGGTAGGGCGGCAGCGACGCGGACAGTCTGTCGAAGCCGCGCCCGGATTCCGCGGCGGTCTCCACGTAGTCGCGGGTGCGCCGGACCAGGGTGGTGCTGCTGCGCATCACCGGGCCCACGAACACCACCTCGCGTTTGACCTCCGGGTCGCGGGCGAACAGGGAGGCCGGGCCCGCCGTCTGGGGCAGCCCCAGGTCCACGAGATAACCGAAATCGTCCGAGGCGAAACCCATCTCGAGCGACACCGGGCGGGTGCGGGTGGTGCCCTCGACCCGTCCGCTGCGGCGCGCGCCCGCGGGCTGTTCGGGGCCGGCCCACAGTACCGATTCCAGTCCGCCCTCGCGGGCCAGCGAGCCGATCACCTCGCCGCGTCCGCAGTCGGCCAGCAGTCGCAGTGCCCGGTACGCCGACGACTTGCCCGAGCCGTTGGCCCCGGTCACCACGGTCAGCCCGGCCAGCGGCAGCACGATGTCGCGCAGTGAGCGGTAACCGCGGATGGCGATCGTGTGCAGCATTCTCAGTACCCGCCCTGCGGTGGTGTCAGTTCCAGGCGCACGCCCAGCAGTCGCACCGGCCGGTCGATGTCGAACCGGCTGAGCAGTTCGAGCGCGGTCGCGGTGATGACCCCGGCGTCGACGGTCGGTTCGGGCAGTTTACGGATCTTCGTGCGGGTGTAGAAGGTGTCGGTGCGCACGGTCACCGCCACCCGGGCGGCGACGCGCTGCTGCGCGACGACGTCGGCCAGCGTGCGATGTGCGAGATCGGCGACCGCGGAGGCCATTTCGCGTTGATCGGTCAGGTCGTGAGGAAACGTCACGACATGGCTGCGGGACCGGGGAATCCACGGCTCGGCCCTGATCTCGGAGTCGCCGCCGCCCTTGGCCAACAGCAGCAACCACAGGCCGGTGCTGGGGCCGAACGCCGCCGTCAGCACCTGCGCATCGGTGGCCGCCAGATCGGCGACGGTGTCGATGCCCAGCGCCGCAAGCTTTTTCGCGGTCTTAGGGCCGACACCCCACAGCGCGTCGACGGGCCGGTCGCCCATCACCGCCATCCAGTTGGCGCCGGTGAGCACGAACACCCCGTCGGGCTTGCCGAAGCCGGTGGCCACCTTCGCGCGCTGTTTGTTGTCGCTGATGCCGATCGAGCAGGACAGCCCGGTGCCCGCCGCGACCGTGTGGCGGATCTGTTCGGCCAGCTCGACCGGATCCGCGTCGGCGTCGAGCTCGGCGCCGACGTAGGCCTCGTCCCAGCCCCACACCTCGACCGGATGACCGAAGTCGCGCAGCAGTGCCATCACTTCCGCGGAGGCGGCATCGTAGGCGGCGGTGTCGAGGGGCAGGAAGACCGCTTCCGGGCACTTGCGCGCCGCGGTACGCAGCGGCATGCCGGCGCGTACCCCGAACCTGCGCGCCGGATACGACGCGCAGGTGACCACCTTGCGGGGCTCGGTCGGGTCGCCGTTGCCGCCGACGATGACGGGCAGCCCGGCCAGCTCGGGGCGGCGCCGCACCTCGACGGCGGCCTGGAACTGGTCGAGGTCGACGTGCAGCACCCAGCGTCGACGGTCGTCGCTCATCGTCCGATCAGGTCCCGCACAGTTTGCGCGCCACGCTCTCCCAGGCGTCGCCGAGCGACTGCACGGTGTGGCCGTTCTCGGTGAGCTGGTGGTGCACGTAGTGCACGTCGAGCAGCGCCAGCAGCGCGCTGGCCTGAGCGTCGACGTCGCCGGTGGTGCCGGCCTCGGCGAGCAGCACCGAGACGTGGCGGTGCTGCACCCGGGCCGGGGCGTTGAACCTGGCGTACGGGTCGCGGTTGACATCGGCCATCAGGGCGCGATGGGCGACCACGAAGTCCAGTCGTCGGCGCCCGTAGGCCAATAACCGCTCCAGCGCCGGTGCCCCCGGGCCGAGCGGCGGCGGGCCGAACATAATCTCCTGCTGGAACGCCTTCTCGTCCTCGTCGAGCAGTTCCATCATCAGCCCGGCCCGGTTGCCGAAGCGGCGGAACAGGGTGCCCTTGCCCACCCCCGCGGCCGCGACGATGTCATCGGTGGTGACGGCTTCGGCACCGCGCTCGGCGATGAGGCGACGCGCGGCGTCGAGCAGGAGGTTGCGGTTGCGTGCGGCGTCGCCCCGCTCATGCGGCGCCTGACCGGAAACGGGCAGGTAGCGCGGCTGTGGGCGAGCGGCCATGGGCCGAGTTTAGATCAGCCGGAATAAATCGGACCGCAGTCCGGTTAAGCGATGGCAGGATCATCCCGATGCCCGACGACGGAAAGGACCTGAACATGTCGGATACCACCGTGCTGGTGCTGCTGGGCAGCCTGCGCGCCGCCTCCATCAATCGACAGCTGGCCGAGCTCGCCATCGAGTCGGCGCCCGAGGGCGTCGAGCTGAAGCTGTTCGACCGGTTGGGTGAGGTGCCGTTCTACAACGAGGACATCGACGTCGACACGCCGGACCAGCCGCTGGCCGAGCCGGTCGCCGCGCTGCGCCGGGCCGCCGCCGAGGCCGATGCCGCGCTGGTGGTGACACCCGAATACAACGGGAGCGTCCCCGGTGTGCTCAAGAACGCGATCGACTGGCTGTCGCGGCCCTACGGAGACGGGGCGCTGAAGGGCAAGCCGGCGGCGGTCATCGGGACCTCACTGGGCCGCTACGGCGGGGTGTGGGCGCACGACGAGACCCGCAAGACGCTCGGTATCGCCGGGGTGCGGGTGCTCGAGGACCTGAAACTGTCGGTGCAGTCGACAGTGTTCGACGACCGGCATCCGCGCGAGAACGCCGACGTCGCCGCGAGTGTGCGCGACATCGTCGGCAAGCTCGCCGCGGAAGCTTGACGGGCGGCTCGGCCGCCGAAGCTTGACGGGCGGCTCGGCCGCCGAAGCTTGACAGGCGGCTCGGCCGCCGGGGCAGAACCGCCGCCGCATGCCGGCGGCGGTTTTTGCTGTCGGGGTGGTGGGGCGGGTCCGCGGCTGGGCGGGTGCCCAGGGTCGGGGGAGTTGTCGGTGCCCTCTGATAGAGAGGACCCGAGGGCCGGCGCGACACGCCGAAGTGTGAAATGCGACACGCCGAGGACACGCCGTCGGAGAAGCTTACGACCTGGGAATTTCAGAAATGTGATTCAGAACATCTGGTGTCCCTTCGCTTTGTCGGCCACAAGGTGTAGTGTTTCGAGCACCGACAGACCACCGGATTCCGGGGGTCGGCCGGAGCCTCGAGGTCCGGCGTTGTCGGAGGACAACACCATCGGGTTGACAGGCCCGGTGACCCGGAGTTCACCGGGATCGCCGGCCCAGCCGAGTCTCAACGAAGCGCAGTTTTTCGGAGCAGTTGCCAGTCCAGTCCACAGAGGAGCCGTGCCGATGACCGTCACCGTGTACACCAAGCCCGCGTGCGTGCAGTGCAACGCCACCTTCAAGGCGTTGGACAAGCACGGCATCTCCTACGAGAAGGTCGACATCACCGTCGACAGCGAGGCGCGCGACTACGTCATGGCGCTCGGCTACCTGCAGGCTCCCGTCGTGGTGGTCAACCAGGACGAGCACTGGTCGGGGTTCCGCCCGGACCGGATCAAGGCGCTCGCCGCGATCTCGGCCACGGCGTAGGGGTACCCCCACTCGACCAGGAAGGAGGGGGACGTGACCAACCTCGTCTACTTCTCCAGCGTGTCGGAGAACACCCACCGATTCGTCGAGAAGCTCGGCCTACCGGCCACCCGCATCCCGCTGCACGGCAGGATCGAGGTCGATGAGCCGTATGTGCTCATCGTGCCGACCTACGGCGGCGGGCGGGCAACGCCCGATATCAACGTCGGAGGCTACGTCCCCAAACAGGTCATCGCCTTCCTGAACAACGAGCAGAACCGGTCGTTGCTGCGCGGGGTGATCGCCGCGGGCAACAGCAACTTCGGCAAGGAGTTCGGCTATGCGGGGGAAGTGATCTCCCGCAAGTGCAACGTGCCGTACCTGTATCGCTTCGAACTGATGGGAACACCGGAGGACGTCGAAACCGTCCGCGCCGGGCTAGCCGACTTCTGGAGGGAGCAGACGTGCCACCAACCGTCACAGCTGCAGAACCTGTAACCGACGCCGGCGCGTCGGCCGCCGAGACGACCCAGGGCGCGGGCACGTCGCACGCGCGGCCGGGTGGCGAGACGGATTACCACGCGCTCAACGCGATGCTGAATCTGTACGACGAGAACGGGCGGATTCAGTTCGACAAGGATCGCGAGGCGGCGCGGCAGTTCTTCCTGCAGCACGTCAACCAGAACACGGTCTTCTTCCACAACTACGACGAGAAGCTCGACTACCTCGTCGAGAACGGGTACTACGAGGAGGAAGTCCTCAACCAGTACTCGCGTGACTTCATCAAGAGCCTGCTCGACCGGGCGTACGCCAAGAAGTTCCGGTTCCCGACGTTCCTGGGTGCGTTCAAGTACTACACCTCGTACACGCTCAAGACCTTCGACGGCAAGCGCTACCTCGAGCGGTTCGAGGACCGGGTCGTGATGGTGGCGCTCACCCTCGCCCAGGGCGACACCGACCTCGCCGAGAAGCTGGTCGACGAGATCATCGACGGCCGGTTCCAGCCGGCCACCCCGACGTTCCTAAACGCCGGCAAGAAGCAGCGCGGCGAGCCGGTGAGCTGCTTTCTGCTGCGAATCGAGGACAACATGGAGTCGATCGGCCGGGCGATCAACTCGGCGCTGCAGCTCTCGAAGCGCGGCGGCGGGGTGGCGCTGCTGCTGAGCAACGTCCGCGAGTTCGGCGCGCCGATCAAGAACATCGAGAACCAGAGCTCGGGCGTCATCCCGATCATGAAGCTGCTCGAGGACGCGTTCTCCTACGCCAACCAGCTCGGGGCCCGGCAGGGTGCGGGTGCGGTGTACCTGCACGCCCACCACCCGGACATCTACCGGTTCCTCGACACCAAACGCGAGAACGCCGACGAGAAGATCCGGATCAAGACGCTGAGCCTGGGCGTGGTGATCCCGGACATCACCTTCGAGCTGGCCAAGCGCAACGAGGACATGTACCTGTTCTCGCCGTACGACGTCGAGCGCGTCTACGGCAAGCCGTTCGCCGACATCTCGGTGACCGAGAAGTACTACGAGATGGTCGACGACCCGCGGATCCGCAAGAGCAAGATCAACGCGCGGGAGTTCTTCCAGACCATCGCCGAGATCCAGTTCGAGTCCGGCTACCCGTACATCATGTTCGAGGACACGGTGAACCGGGCCAACCCGATCGAGGGCAAGGTCACCCACTCGAACCTGTGCTCGGAGATCCTGCAGGTCTCGACCCCGTCGGAGTTCAACGACGACCTGTCCTACAAGGTTGTCGGCAAGGACATCTCGTGCAATCTCGGGTCGCTGAACATCGCCAAGGCGATGGACTCGCCGGACTTCGGCCAGACCGTCGAGGTGGCGATCCGGGCGCTGACGTCGGTCAGCGACCAGACCCGGATCGACTCGGTGCCGTCGATCGTGCGCGGTAACGACGAGTCGCACTCGATCGGCCTCGGGCAGATGAACCTGCACGGCTACCTCGGCCGGGAGCGGATCCACTACGGGTCCGAGGAGGCGATCGACTTCACGAACATGTACTTCTACACGGTGTGCTACCACGCCATCCGGGCGTCGAACAAGATCGCCATCGAGCGTGGTAAGGCGTTCGTGGGCTTCGAGAAGTCGAAGTACGCCACCGGTGAGTTCTTCGACAAGTACATCAACCAGGTGTGGGAGCCCAAGACCCACAAGGTGCGGGAGCTGTTCGCCAAGGCCAACATTCACATCCCCACCCAGGACGACTGGCGCAAGCTCAAGGAGAGCGTGCAGAAGCACGGCATCTACAACGCCTACCTGCAGGCGGTGCCGCCGACCGGGTCGATCTCCTACATCAACAACTCGACGAGCTCGATCCACCCGATCGCATCGAAGATCGAGATCCGCAAGGAAGGCAAGATCGGCCGGGTCTACTACCCGGCGCCCTACATGACCAACGACAACCTCGAGTACTTCGAGGACGCCTACGAGATCGGTTACGAGAAGATCATCGACACCTACGCGGCGGCCACCCAGCACGTCGACCAGGGGTTGAGCCTGACCTTGTTCTTCAAGGACACCGCGACCACCCGCGACCTGAACAAGGCGCAGATCTACGCGTGGCGCAAGGGCATCAAGACCCTCTACTACATCCGGCTGCGCCAGATGGCGCTGGAGGGAACCGAAGTCGAGGGTTGCGTGTCCTGCATGCTGTAGGGCATCGCTCGTGAGTGGCGCCGCCGACGGGATTCCGTCGGTGGCGCTTCTCATTTGGCCGCGTTCGCAGGGGCGCCCAAACTACGCTTGTTGACGAAAAATCGCGAAAATCCATCAGCAAGCGTAGTTTCGGCGGTGCAGGGTCAGCGGTCGACGTTCGCCCGCTGCGCCTTGCGTTCGCGCCGCTCACGCAGCATCTGCCGGTAGCTCTCGCGCTCGGCCGCCAGCCACTCCGGGTTGTCGGCGATGATCCGGTTGATCTCGGCAGTGGTGAGCGCGGTGCCGACCCCGTGGCGGGCCAGCGCGGCGATCGAGACCCCCAGCTTGGCGGCCACCAGATTCTTCGGGTGCGGGCCGTTCTTGCGCAGGTCCTTCAACCACTGCGGCGGGTCGGCCTGCAGCGCGGCCAGCTCCTCGCGGGTGATCGGATTGGCCTGGAACTCCGGCGGTGTCGCGGGCAGATACACGTCCAGCTTCTTCGCCGCGGTCGCGGGTTTCATGGACTGTGTGTTCGCCCTGCTCATGCCACCAGCGTATCGGTAGCCTAAGGCGGTGACCCCGCAGTCCCTCACGCTCGGCTACATGCCAGGTGGGACGCCGGCCAAGTGGGCGCGGATCTGGGCGCAGCGCCACCCCGACGTGCCTCTGCACCTGCATCCCGTTGCGGCGGCCGACGCCGCGGATGCGGTGCGTGGCGGCGTCGTCGACCTGTCCCTGCTGCGCCTGCCCGCCGACACCACCGGGCTTGCGGTCATCCCGCTCTACGAGGAGACGACGGTTGTCGTGGTACCCAAAGACCACGTCGTCACCGCCGCGGACGAGGTCACCGCCGCCGACCTCGACGACGAACCCACGCTGATCCCGCTCGACGACGTCGTCGGCTGGCCCGACGCGCCGGGCGTCGCGGTCGAGTACCGGCCCGAAACCACCGGAGCCGCAATCGAACTCGTCGCCACCGGCATGGGGATGCTGATCGTCCCGCAGTCGCTGGCGCGGCTGCACCACCGCCGCGACCTGACCCACCGGCCGATCGTCGACGCACCGACCTGCGCGGTCGGGCTGGCGTTCCCGGAGGGGCAGCCGTCGGTGCTGGTCGAGGAGTTCATCGGGATCGTGCGCGGGCGCCGGCCCGGCTCCTCCCGCGGGACCCCGCCGCCACCGAAACGCACCGCCCGGGAGAAGACACTGGCCAAGCAGGCCGCCCGCGCCGCGGCCGGGAAGATCCCGCGCCGGCCGGCGAAGCCCAAGCGGGGGAGGCGCTAGGTGTTCTTCACGGGTAGGTTGTGAACGCGTAGGCGGTCGATAGGTGTCCTTCCGCCGATGCCGGTGTGGGGTCGGTGGTGATTGTAGTGATGCAGCCAGTGCTGGTGGGTTCCGGCGCGTTCGGCCTCAGAGCGGTAGGTCTGCGCATAGGCCCATTCAGTGGTCAGGGTGCGGTTGAATCGCTCGACTTTGCCGTTGGTCTGCGGCCGGTAGGGCCGGGTCCTCTTGTGGGCG
>Ga0310830_100274_pt1 | contig 58758 bp, 62 predicted proteins | sample WT_ome_5_FD_201301 | JGI IMG/M metagenome (GOLD analysis project Ga0310830, IMG submission 201301) | Sorghum-adapted microbial communities enriched on wild type (WT) sorghum from Joint BioEnergy Institute, Emeryville, California, United... ... | reverse complement strand
AGACCATCTACAACCGCCGCCGGCGCCACAGCGCCCTCGGCCAGATCCCCCCGGTAGCCTTCGAGGACCGGACCACCGCGGCCTCAGAAGCCGCCTAACCGATGTCCACCAAACGGGGTCAACCCCACCCTCGGCGGCCCGTTGTCGGGAGGGCGCAGGCTGGGAGCCAGGCCGAGCCATACGTGCCGCAGCGGCAATCAGGAGCCCGACGTGGGCCGACCCCCAGCCGCCGCCGTACCTGACCTCGGATGTGTTTGTCGCGAACGCCGGTGCGGGGTCATGGCTGCTGACGGTGGTGGAGCCCCCGGCGGCCATGGGAAGAGGTGATCGAGCTGCCGCGACCGCGCAGGCTTCGGCGTTGGTCGCCGCAGCGCAGTCGGCCCAGCGCTGCCAATGGTTGCCCCGTCACGCGGGAGCGGAAGTGTTCATCGAGATTGAGGGGATGGAGCGACTTGACGGCCGGCGCCAGTTCGAGGATCGTCCCACTCTTGAGCAGGCTTCTCTTGATTTGCGCTGCTCGCTCGGCTTCGCCGGTTACGGCGCTGTCCGCGGCCACTATGTGAAAGCGCCCGCCATGAAGCACCTGCCCCGCCTTCTCACGACATCAATAGTCCTGGCCCTCTTGACTCCCGTCGCGTGGGTGGCAAATGCCAAGACGACTGCGGGTGTCGCCGTCGCGACCACTCAGTCCGACTGGCGTGAACTGGGCGTTGAGACGCTGGCCGCACCCCCGGAGGTCATCGCAGCCCACACGTCCCAACGAGGGGTGGTCCGAGTAGTCACCGTGGCAGAAGAGGCAGATCGACCGGAGATCACCGTCACCGAGGTCCCTGGTCGGGAGGCCGCGAAGCAGGCCATCGCCGAGGCACAAGCCGACCCTGACGTCCTGGCCGTCGAGATCGACGGCCAGGTGTCAGCGCTGCAGTCGTCGCCGTGGAACGACCCGTGGCGCGACCTCCAGTGGGGACTGGACCGGCTGTCCGCGGAAGAGGCCAACTACCGCGTGGGGGCGCGCGCGTCCCCGTGACGGTGGCGGTCATCGACAGCGGTGTGCAGGCCACGGTGACGGACCTGTCCGGGCTCGTGCTCAACGGCTTCGACTACTACGTGCCGGAGCGGCTGGGCAAGCTCGACGACTACGGGCACGGCACCAACGTGGCCAGCATCCTGGGCGCGCACGCGAACAACAACGTCCACATCGCCGGCTACAACCAGACCGTCCGGATCCTGCCGGTCAAGGTGCTCAACAGCACCGGCCAGGCCACCAACTCCACCGTGACCCAGGGCATCATCGATGCCGCCGACGCCGGCGCCAAGGTCCTCAACCTCTCCCTGGGCGGGTCGACGTACAGCCCCGCCATGGAGATGGCCGTCGCCTATGCGCGGGAGGAGGGCGCTGTGGTCATCGCCGCCGCGGGCAACGACAAGCTCGAGGGCAACCCGGTCATGTACCCGGCCGCCTACCCCGGCGTGATCGCGGTCGGAGCCACCAACCTCAACGACGGCAGCGGCGCGTTCTCCAACACCGGTCCCTACCTCGACCTCGCCGCCCCCGGGGTCGGGATCCTCGTCGTCGGGCCGGGCGACGGTCTCTTCATCGGCGACGGCACCTCGTTCGCCGCCCCGTATGTCGCCGGGCTGGCCGCCCAGCTGCTCGCGGTCAACCCGGCGCTCACCCCGGACCAGGTCGAGAACCTGCTCACCTCCACCGCCACCGACCTGGGCCCGGTGGGCTGGGACGAGACGTTCGGCCACGGGATCATCAACCCGCTCGAGGCGCTGTGCGGCGTCGGCGCGTGCGAGGTCGTCACCGCCCCGAGCGCCCCCACGTCGCCCACGGCGGTGCCGGGCAACCAGCAGGTAACGGTGTCGTGGGATGCCCCGGTGAACAACGGTGGGTCGCCCGTCACCGGTTACACGGTGACCGTCTCCCCCGGCGGCCAGGTCGTCGACGTCGGTGCCGGAACCACGTCGACGACGGTCACCGGGCTGAGCAACGGCACGGCATACACGTTCGCCATCCGAGCGGTGAACAGTGCCGGTGAGTCACCGGCGGTCAACGTGCAGGCGACCCCGCGGACCGTGCCCGGCGCCCCGCAGAACGTCAACGCCTCCCCCGGCAACGGCCAGGTGACCGTCTCCTGGGCAGCGCCGGCGAGCAACGGCGGCTCCCCGATCACCGGGTACACGGTCACCACCAGCCCCGGCGGGCAGAGCGTTTCCGTGGGCGCAGGCGTCACCTCCACCCCGGTGACCGGACTGACCAACGGCACGACCTACACGTTCGAGGTGGGCGCGAGCAACGCCGCCGGGCAGGGTGCCGCGGCGTCCGTGCAGGCCACCCCGGTGGCGGTGCCCGGGGTGCCGGGCAATCCGACCGCGACCCCCGGCGACGGGCAGGTCACCGTCTCCTGGACCGCGCCGGACCCGGGCTGGTCTCCGATAACCGGCTACAACGTCACCACCACCGCGGGCGGGCAGGTGCAGGAAGTCGGCCCCGACGTCACCTCGACCATCACCGGGCTGACCAACTGCACGACCTGCTCCTTCGCCATCCGCGCCGTCAACGCGGTGGACCAGTCCACTGCGGTCAACGTGCAGGACACCCCACGAACCGTGCCCGGTGACCCGGGCGACGTGACCGCGGTCCCCGGCGACCAGCAGGGCGTCGTGTCCTGGACTACCCCGGCCAGTGACGGCGGTGCTGGGATCACCGGGTACACCGTCGCTGCGTCCCCCGGTAGGCAGAGCCTGACCGTCGGTGCCGCCGCGACGTCGGCAGTGGTCACCGGGCTGACCAACGGCACGGCATACACGTTCGAGGTGCGGGCGACCAACGCCGCCGGGCAGGGCCCGACCGCGACCACCACCCCCGGTCACCCCGACGCGCTGGTGGTGGCCGAGAAGGTGGTCCGGCTGGCCGGGGCGAACGGGTACGCCGTGGCGGCCGAGATCACCCGGCAGTTCCCCACCGGGGTGCCGGTGCTGTATGTCGCGAGCGGGCAGAACTTCCCCAAGGTCCTCACGGGCGCGGTGCTGGATGGGTCCGGCGGCGCCCCGGTCTTCCCTTCCGTGCCACCAGCATCCTGACCGCCTCCGGCAACGCGTTTACCGGCCTGCAGCCGGAGCAGATCGTCGTCCTCGGCGGCGAGGTTTCGGTGAGCGAACAGGTCGCGAGCCGGCTCGCGTCATACGTGCGGTAGCGACGCGAGTCAGCGGGCGTCGGCGGTGATGGCGCCGCTGACCCGCTCGCGCAGCTCGGCGAACTCGGGTGTGTTGCGCAGCTCGGCCGCAGGCAGGGGGCGGCCGTAGGCCTGGCTGATCGCGACCGGCTGGTCCAGGACCACCCGCCCGGGGCGGGGCGACATCACCAGGACCCGGTCGCCGAGGATGATCGCCTCCTCGACGCTGTGCGTGATGAAGAAGACGGTCTTGCGCCGCTCCCGGCTGATCTGCAGCAGGTCGGACTGCAGCCGCTCCCGGGTCAGCGCGTCCAGCGCCCCGAACGGCTCGTCCATGAGGATGATCTGCGGGTCGTTGGCCAGCACCCGGGCGATCTGGGTGCGCTGCTGCATGCCGCCGGACAGCTCGTAGGTCTTGTGGTCCCCGAACCCCTCCAGCCCGACGAGGGCCAGGACCTCCTCGGCGGTCTGCCGGCGCGTCTTCGCGTCGACGCCTCGGAACTTCAGGCCGAGCTCGACGTTCTTGCGGACCGTGAGCCAGGGGAACAGGTTGGCGTGCTGGAACACCACGCCCCGCTCCCACGACGGCCCGGTGATCGGGTCACCGTCGACCTTGGCCACTCCCCCGGTCGGGGTGAGGAAGCCGGCCAGGATCCGCAGCAGCGTGGTCTTGCCGCAGCCCGACGGGCCCACGACGCAGACGAACTGGCCGGGTTCGACGACCAGGTCGGTGTCGGCCAGGGCGTGGACCGCCTCACCGCTGTCGGTGACGTAGCGGTGGGAGACGCGCTCCAGGGTGAAGCTCACTGACCGGCGACCTGCCTGATCGCGTCGGAGAACACCGCGCCCTCGTAGGACTCGGCGACCTCGTCGATCTCGTTCTGGGTGACGAGGAAGTCGGCGGTGTCCGCGAGCGCCTGGGCCATCTGGCCGTCGAAGTACTGCTCGGCCTGCTCGGTGGCGGTGAGGTAGACGTAGCCCTCCAGCTGCGGCAGGACCTCGTCGGGGGTGATGCCCAGCTCGACGGCGATCGACTCCGCCGCGGCCTCCGGGTCGTCCTGGATCAGCTGCACCGCCGCGTCCTGCACCGCGGTCCAGGTCTGCATGAACTCCGGGTTGGCCTCGATGAACTCCGTCGTCGCCGCGGCCAGGTCGAAGGTCGGCGCGCCCGCCTCGGCGGTCTCGGCGGCGGACAGGATGAGCGTGCCGGTCTCCTGCAGGCGCGGCAGCGTCGGCGCCCACACCCACGCGGCGTCGATCTCGCCGCGGCCCCAGGCCGCGAGCATCGCGTCGGGCGCCATGTTGATGAGCTCGATGTCCTGGGCGGTCATGCCCTCCCGCTCCAGCGCCGCCAGCAGCGAGTAGTGCGCGGTCGAGGCGAACGGCACCGCGACCCGCTTGCCGGCCAGGTCGGCCAGGGTCTCCCCCGCGCCCTCCTGCACCACGAGCGACTCGGCCTCGCCGATGACGTCGTGGATCCAGATCACCTGCATGTCCACGCTCACCGGCGGGGAGGCCGCCTTGGTCGCCGGGCTGGAGCCGACCAGGCCCAGGTCGACCGAGTTGGACCCGAACGCCTGGATGACCTCGCCGCCGGAGGCGAACTGGATCCACTCGATGGACGCGTTCGGCATGCACGCCTCGAGCCAGCCCAGGTCCTTGACGACGAGGTCGCCGTTGGGGATCGGCTGGAACGCGATGCGCACCGAGGTGTCGATCTCCTCGTCCACCTCGACCGGGCACTCCGCCCCGCCGGCGTCGCCGGAGGCGTTGCCGCTGTCCCCGCCGGCGGGCTCGGGCGCCTCGGCCTGCCCGGCACCACACCCGGCCAGGGCCAGGGCGAGGGCGGCGGCGCCGCCGGCGAGCGTCATACGGGTGCTGCGGGTCATGGTGCTCCTTCGGGAGGGGGCAGGGTCAGGCCTTGCCGTACCAGGGGACGAGTATGCCGCCCAGCCGCTTGATGAGGGCGTCCAGCGCGACGGCGGCCAGGCCGATGACGATGATGCAGGCGATGGTCAGGGCGGTCTTGAGCTGCTGGCCGGACACGTACGCCAGGCCGCCGATGCCGGGGATGCCGGCGTTGAGCTCGGCGGCGACGACCGTGGTCCAGGCGAAGCCGGTGGCGATCCGGATGCCGCCGATGACCTCCGGCAGCGCCGACGGCAGCACCACCTGGGTGGACACCTGCCAGCGGTTGGCGCCCATCGACTGGGCGGCGTGGATCCGGTCCTCGCGGATGCCGCGGATCCCGTTGATCGTGGCGATGACGACCGGCGGGAACGCGGCGAGGAACAGCAGCCAGTTCTTGGACAGGTCGCCGATGCCGAACCAGATGATCAGCAGGCCGATGTAGCCCAGCGGCGGCAGCGAGCGGAGGAAGTTGAGGTAGGGCTCGAACGCGGTGCCCATCCACTCGACCGTCGCCAGCAGGTAGCCGACGACCGGGCCGAGCAGGATCGCCACGCCCACGCCGATGCCGATCCGCTGCAGGCTGGCCAGCAGGTGGCCCCACAGGTAGTAGCCCTGCTCACCGCAGATGATCCGGTCGCTGCCCTCGGCCAGCGGGTAGCAGGTGTTCGCGCGCACGAACGCCTCCCACACCGCGCCCGGCGACGGCAGGTACAGCGGCGGCACCAGCTCCAGGGCGGTGACCAGCCACCACAGCGCGACCACGACGACCAGGACACCCGCCTGCAGCATCCGGCGGCGGGTCCGCCCGCGCCGGGTCGAGCGACGGTGGTCCTCGGCCACCTTGAGGGTCTGGCCGAGGTCGTCGTCCTGCTGCGGCGCGTGCCCCGCCGGGGGCACGGCGGCGCTGTCGCCGCCACCTGCTTCGCTCACGTGTCGTCCGTCCCGCGGGGCCTCGGTGACCCCGTTCGTAGGCCGTGGGGGAGTCTAACGAGCGCGCGCCGCGTCGCGCCTGCTCCCGTATGACGCGGCCAGGGTGGACACTGTCCTCGCGGGTCCGCATCCGGGCCCGTCCCCGTGGCACGAGGCAAGTGCCCTGCTCGAAGGACCGCCATGAGGATGCTGCCCCGCATCGTCGCCGGGCTGGCCGCGCTGGCGCTCACGGCACCCGCCGTGGCCCCGGCCCTGGCGGCGCCCGAGCCCGACCGCACGGCGTCGGCGGAGGCGGTCGTCGCCGACGCGCCGGTGCGCGGCCCGGTGCGCATCGTGACGGTCGTGGAGGCCGACGGCAGGCCGCGGGTCGAGGTGACCGAGGTGCCCGGCCGGGACGCCGCAGTGGACGTCGTCGCCGCCGCGCAGGCGGACCCCGACGTGGTGGCCGTCGAGGTCGACACGCGGGTCTCGGCGGTCCAGGTCGCGAACCCGCGGTGGAACGACTTCTTCCGCGAGTTCCAGTGGGCGCTGGACCGGCTCTCCGCCGAGGACGCCCACGCGCGGGTGGGGCAGCGCGACCCGGTGCTCGTCGCGGTCATCGACACCGGCGTCCAGGCGGCGGTCACGGACCTGGTGGGCCGCGTCGTGCCGGGCTTCGACTACTTCGTGCCGGCCAACCGCGGCCGGGTGGACGACAACGGCCACGGCACCAACGTCGCCGGCATCATCACCGCCCGCGCGGACAACGGCGTCCAGGTGGCCGGGTACAACCAGGCGGTCCGGATCCTGCCGATCAAGGCGCTGGACCACGAGGGCAACGGCTGGAACTCCGACATCACCCAGGGCATCTACGACGCCACGCACGCCGGTGCCCGGGTCATCAACCTGTCCCTCGGCGGGCCCGACCACAGCCAGGCGCAGCGGCAGGCGGTGGCCTACGCCCGCTCCCGCGGGGTCACCGTCGTCGCCGCCACGGGCAACGAGAAGCAGTTCGGCAACCCGGTCTTCTACCCGGCCGCCTACCCCGGGGTGATCGGCGTCGGCGCCACCGACGAGGACGACCGCATCGGCCCGTTCTCCAACACCGGCAACTACGTCGACGTCGTCGCGCCCGGCGTGGACATCTGGGTGCTCGAGCCGGACGGGTACGGGTCCTTCGGCGACGGCACGTCATACGCGAGCCCGTATGCCGCGGCGCTGGCCGCCCAGCTGCTCGCTGCCCGGCCCGGCCTGCCTCCGTCGCTGATCGAGACCGTGCTGACCACCACGGCCGCCGACCTGGGCCCGGTGGGGCGGGACAACACGTACGGGAACGGCATCATCAGCCCGCTGGACGCGCTGTGCGCCGTCGGGGTGTGCGGTGGCGACGACCCGGTGTCGCGGCTGGCGGGGACGGACCGGTACGCGACGGCCGCCGAGATCGCCCGGCAGTTCCCCCGCGGCGGGGACGTGGTCTACGTGGCGAACGGGCAGAGCTTCCCCGACGCCCTGGCCGGTGCCGCGCTGGCCGGGTCGCGGGGCGCGCCGGTCGTGCTGGTGCGGGGCACCAGCATCCCCTCGCCCACCGCCGCGGCGCTCAGCGAGCTGCGGCCGCGGCGGATCGTCGTCCTCGGCGGCCGGGCGGCGGTCGGCTCCGACGTGCTCCAGAAGCTGCGCTCCTTCGCGAAGGCCAACACCGCCGACGAGGTGCGGCGTCTGGCGGGGGCGGACCGGTACGCGACCGCCGCGGCGATCGCCGCCGAGTTCCCGGCGGGCGGTGAGGTGGTCTACGTCGCGAGCGGGGAGAACTTCCCGGACGCCCTCGCGGGCGCCGCACTGGCCGGGTCGCAGGGCGTGCCGGTCGTGCTGGTGCGGAGCACCGGCATCCCGTCGGCCACCGCCGCGGCGCTGGCCCGGCTGCGGCCGCAGCGGATCGTCCTCCTCGGCGGCACCGCGGCGGTCCGCGAGCAAGTGCGCGAGCAGCTGCGCGGCTATGCCGCGACCGGCGAGGTGACCCGGCTGTCCGGTGTCGACCGGTACGCGACCGCCGCGGCCGTCGCCGCGCAGTTCCCGCCCGAGCGGCAGGTGCTCTACGTCGCCAGCGGGCAGGACTTCCCCGACGCCCTCGCCGGTGCCGCGCTCGCAGCGTCGCGGGGCACAGCGGTCGTCCTGGTCCGCCCCGACGGGATCCCCTCGTCGACCGTGTCGGCGCTGGACCGTCTCGACCCGGAGCGGGCCGTCATCCTCGGCGGCATCGTGTCGGTGAGCCACCGGGTGGCGCGGGGGCTCGCGGCATACGTGGACTGACCGTCTGCGCTCCTCGCCTGACTGGCTCAATGAGGTCCCGCACCCTGCGTATCGTCGAGGCAATGCGAGAGGGTCATGGCATTGACGTGGAGAAACACGGACAGGTTGCTCAAGCGTGAGCCAACTCAAGGGGCTGAAGGGCTACGTCACCAACATCCCGGCCACGCTCATGCCCGCCTGTGAGGTGATCGGCTCCTACCACGACCTGTGGCACGTGGAGCAGTCCTTCCGGATGTCCAAGACCGACCTGCGCGCCCGGCCGATGTCGTGTTCACCGCCCTGGCGGTCTCCCGGGAGGTACAAGCCCGCACCGGGCTGGCGATCCGCAACGTCACCCGTCAGCTGCGTCCGCTGCGCTCAGCCACCATCGCGATCAACGCCACGGCTCAGACCTTCGCCCCCGAGATCCCCACCGACAAACAGCACATCCTCGACGCCCTCCGCAACGGGAAAGTCACGCACTAACGAAATGAGCCAACTCGGGTGCGAGAGGGTCATGGCATTGACGTGGAGAAACACGGACAGGTTGCTCAAGCCAAGGATCCCTCCCAGCGACTTGTTCAGCTCCGCGACCGATCCAGCCGGGTAGACGACCCCAAGACCCGCGGCTCCGAGGTGCGCCATAGCATCGAGGTGGCGAGACTTTTCGCGCAGGACGAGATCGTGCTCCCCTGCTAAGAAGTCACCTCAGCGGTGTATCCACATGACGACCCGCGCTGTACGTCTCTTGACCCTGGCCACCGCCGTCGCTACCGGCTGCTGCACCGCGCCCACGTAGTCCTCACCGAGGGCACCACACCACGCCTGGCCGAACCTTCCCTTGACACAGCAAGCCACCAGATCGACCTATTGGCCGCCGGGGCCAAGGATGTTCTCGGGGAGCATCGTTCGAAGGCTTTGCCTTCCTGGTCGGAACTCGGTCAGGAGACTCTGCTCGGTATCGTTGAGCAGTTCGCAGGCGACGAGCCGAGCCAAGAGGGCCGCGAGAGTCACTCCGCTGTGTGTGGCAACCTCGTAGATCCGAGGCTCCACCGGGCTGAAGCCAGCCACGGTGCGTCCGTCGCGTGGGAGTGCGCGTAGACCTACCTGCAGGTGCCGCACCCGGGCAACGGAGTGCGTGACCAGGACCTCCTCCAGCCGGTGCCTGAACACCGCAGATAGCGGATGCCCGACCCCATATGTCTCCTCAGGGTTGACACGCCTGTCGAGATCCGAAGCATGCAGTAGGAGAGAGCCATCTCCTGCGGGTCGTATATCGAGAGAGGGGCTCGTCACGACGCGACCTAGCGAGGTGGGCACCGGGTCGGTCACTGCCACCATGCCCACGGCGGGACCTCCGGGCTTCGGCGGGACGAGGATCGGCTCGGCCTCTCCGTACAGACGTCGCACACGGTCCGTCCAGCGGCCGGCGCAGACGACGATCCGGTCCACCTGCCTCCGCTCGCGGCGGCTGCGGACCGTCATCACACCAGCAGTCCGGTGGATGTCGATGACTTCGTCGTCGAACAGGAGTTCAGCGCCTTGTGACCGAGCCGACGCCAACATGGCCCCGATGAGGCGGGCCGGGATGACGTACCCCTCGTCGGCAAAGAATGCGACCCGCTCGACGCCAGGGGGAACCCGCAGGTCCGGTTCCAGCTTGGAGACCTCCCCCTGGGCCATCCACCGCACCCTGCCGCCCCAGGCGACATGTGTGCGAGTCCGCTCGAGCAGCTCGTCCTCATGTCCGGCATCGGCCCACACGATGTTCCCGCTCGGGACGTACCACGGGGCCGTTGGTGCTAGCCGACGCTGGAGCTCCTCGTGCTCCCGGCAGCCCGCCTGGTTGAGTTCGAAGTAGGCGCGAGGGAACTTGGCGTGAGCGTTAGTCCAGGCGAACGTCGTGGCCGACGTCCCCTGCGCTGGCCCGCCTCCGTCCCACAAGACGACGCGTGCTCCCCGGCGCTGCAGCTCCGCCGCCACGCACGACCCGACGACACCGGCCCCGATGACTGCGACCCGAAGAGCCATGGTCATCCGGCTTCGGGGGCACGGAACGCGGGGCGGGGCGCACCGCCGACGACGGTCTCCACGGCGTGCGCGGCTCTCAGCAACTCGTACTCGCTGAACGCGCCACCGAGCAGAGACAGGCCGACTGGCAGCCCAGCGACCGTTCCGACAGGTACGGTGATCACCGGGTATCCGGCAACGGCCGACGCCTGTAGTGGCGACACCATGCGGCGGAGGTCTGGCCCATCCCCCAGGACGAGGTCCACCTTCCAGGCGGGTCCGAAGCCTGGGCAGGCGATGAGCTCGACCTCGTGGTCAACCAAGGCTCGATCAATGCCTTGGTCGCGGCCCCAGGATCGAATACGGCTCAGGGCCGCCACGTATTGCTCCTCATTCCTATCCCCCTTGGCTGCCGCCCTTTCCAGGACGTCCTGCCCGAAGTGGACGAGCTCGGTATCAGGGTGCCGACTGTTGAACTCGATGACGTCGGACAGAGTGCGGATACCAGGGTGTCCTCGGCCTCTGAGGTAGTCCTCCAGGTCCCACTTGAAGTCGTAAAGCAGAACCTCGAACTCGTCGGGACTTTCTGCGAGAGCTTCCAGCGAGGGGAGACGGACGTCGGGAACGAGCCTTGCGCCGGCACAAGCGAGCGCCTCGTAGGCGCGTTCGAGGACCCCGGCAACCGCAGGCGGTAGGTCAGATTGATGCGGATCAAGTACGCCGACGCGCATGCCTTCGATACCTCTGCCGGAACAGGCATGAACGTAGGGCTCGTCACCCGGTGGACGGGGCGCAAGCACGTCCATCACCTCGGCCGCGTCCCGGACAGTGCGAGTGATCGGTCCGGCCGTGTCCTGATTGTAAGAGATAGGCACTATTCCCTTTCCGGGTAGCAGGCCTACTGTGGGCTTGAGACCCACAACTCCGCAAAGTTCCGCAGGGGCGATGATCGATCCGTCGGTTTCCGTGCCGATGGCTACTGAGACGATCCCGGCAGCGACAGCGGCGGCCGAGCCAGAGCTGGATCCTCCCGCGGAACGGTCGAGGGCATGCGGGTTCACCGTCAGACCGCCAACTGCACTCCACCCTCGAGTAGATCGCAGCGAGCGGAAGTTGCCCCATTCAGACAGGTTGGCCTTGCCGACGACCATAGCTCCGGCATGCTCTAGCCGCTCCACTATGGGGGCGTTCCTGTCTGGTGATCGGCCGCTCAACGCCAATGAGCCAGCCGTGGTAGGCAAGGGGGCGACGGTGTCGATGCTGTCCTTAACGAGGACCGGAACGCCGTAAAGCGCCCCCTGGGGGTCCCGACGCCGTTCGACGAGCGCCTCGGGATCAGGGTGTCGAGCAAGGACGGAATTGATCATCGGCTCGACCGCGTCCATGCGCTCGAATACCCGGGCGATCTCGGCATGCGGCGAACTGGACCCATCCTGGTAGGCCCGTCGGAGCTCCGATAGCGACGGGGCGGGGCGACCGGCTGTCATCGAAGCCCGCCCAGCCAGTGCGGCCCAGGGGCTAGGGCTGGTTGAGCCGGCAACTTGACCGTTGTGGGCGCCAACTCGGTCATGACAAGCGCGCCGGTCAGTCCAAGAACGACGGCTGGCTCGCTATCCGGGCCGATGGACAAGTCATCTGATCCGTCACACATGGCGGCATAGGTCAACCATCTCGAGTCCCAGTCGAGCCGCCCCACATCGGCGCGCGCCCCGGGCCACTCTCCGGTCTTGCTTGCCACCCCAACCGTGGCTGGGATACCTGTCGCGTCGATATATCGACTGCAGTCGAGATAGCGGACGAACTGATCGAGGTACTGCTGTCTGGACATCATCTGCAATATGGTGGCGCTTGCGTCTGCATCGACCACGCCCCCGGTGCTAACCAAATGCATGAAGAGACTTAGGTCGGCCGGGCTGGCCTGTCCGAAGAGGCTTGGGTCTTCCGCCAGCCGCTGGTGGTCGACACGGCACCACATGGAAACGGAATCCAGTCCCAATCCCGCAGCCATAGACGTGACCGCGGCGGGTCCCCCGATAAGGTCCAGCAGGACGTTCGTGGCGACGTTGTCGCTCACGACAATCATCAACCGACAGAGGTCGGACACCGTCAGCTCCGCCCCGTCGCGCACGTCGGACAGGACGCCCGACCCGGGCACGTGGTGCTCCGTGCCCACCGCGATCCGTTGGCTCATTTCTAGGTCGCCGTCACGGTCGGCCTTGAGCGTTCTGGCGAGCACCAGCGCCTTTATGGTGCTGGCGGTGAGCATGGGCGTCTCCGCTCGGTAGGCGACGACGGGAGCGCCGGTCTCGTCCCGGCAACAGACGGCCAAGCGCCCCCCGAACCGCTCCTCAAGCTGTGCCAGCGAACGCTCCACCCGTGCCCTCATATCACACACTCGCCAGACGAGCCGGGTCCAGGTGGCCGATGTCCACCCCGGGCTCCTCGCCGACAACCAGGGCGGCCAGTGCACTGCCAAAGAAGGGAGCCAGCTTGAAACCGTGCCCGCTGAAGGCAGCGGCGACCAGCACTCGGGTACTGCTCGCCAGATGACCCAGGAATCCGTGATGGTCCGGGGAGAACGCGTCGGCATACACCGCCGAACGGACTGGATTGGGATTCAATCGCGGCAGCCGGGCGATCACTGCCTGGTGGGCCAGGGCCACAAACTCGGGATCCACCTCCCGCTCGATGTCTCCCATCCGAGGGACCTGCGGGAACCGAAGCTTGTTGCCGTCCCCGTCGAGCGCACGATCGTGAAGGTTGACCTTGGTCTCAGAGCCGTCGAAGGCGGGAAAACAGCTGAATGCGTGCTCTCCTAGCTGGATAAGCCCGGGGTTTTGGTGCGCGGTGAATTCCGTGCCAGGTCGAGGGGCGAACCACAGGGACGTAACGACCCCGATCGTAGCGCGGAGCTCGTCCAGAATACCCAGATCGTGCATCCACGGGCCGGGCGCCACTACGACTGCGTCGTAGTCCTGAACCCCTTCTGGGGTCCGGACCCGCACATGGTCGAGACGGTCCTCCACATCCAATACGCGCTCGAAGGATCGCATCCGCGCCCCCTTTGCCTCAGCTACCTCAACTGCGGCAAGGATGGCCGTACCCGCCCGCAAGATGCCCCCCTCCGGATCGAAGAAGACCGTCTCGTCCTCATCGACTCGGAAGCCGAATCGCTGCGAGGCTTGGCCAGGCTCAATGCGCTCGAGTGGGGTTCCGGACTCTGCAGCGGAGGCTACGAGCTCCCGAGCTACCGGGTGGTCTGGACGGCCGACCGTCGCCACGCCGCACGGGATGAAGATTTGCCGGCCTGACTCATTTTCTAGGCTCGACCACAGGGACCGTGCCGATCTGAGCGCAGCGTTATACTCACTTCCCTCCGCGTACGCCATTCGAAACAGCCGAGAGTCCCCTCCGGCCGCGCCCCGATCGTGCCCAGGCGCATATAGGTCGTACCCAGTCGCAGTGATGCCACGCTCAGCCAACTGCCACAAGGTCATGGCCCCGATGGAGCCCGTACCGATGACAGCAACACGGATGTCAGACAAGATATCTACCTTCCTTACGGACTTACGAATTCGGACGCTTTACCGCAGGAGAAGATCCGGCAGCCACAGAGAGATCGCTGGCACGTAGGAAACCAGCCCCAGTACGACTAAGACGGAGACCAGCAACGGCCATGTTGCTTTCGTGTACTCCCACACTCCGGTCTTGGTGATGGAAAGAACGGTGAACATGACGACCCCGATAGGCGGTGTAACACCTCCAATCGCCAAGTTCAGGACGATAATGATGCCGAAGTGCACGGGGTCAATGCCTAGATCGGCGGCCAAGGGTGCCAGGATTGGGGCGACCAAGATCATCAAGGCCAGCGACTCGGTCAACGCGCCAAGCACCAAGAGTCCGACGTTAATGATGATCAATACAACTATCGGATTGTCCGTGATGGCGAAGACCCCCTCGGCGAATCGTTGCGGAATGCGTTCGTGCGTCATCACCACCCCAAACCCGGCGGCTGCGGCAAGGATGAGCATCACCACGCCGGTGGCACCTGCTGCCTCCTGCAGATGCGCTCCAACGTCTCGCCAGGAGATCTCCCGATAGACCACAACGCCGACCACCAGGGCATAGACGGCTGCCACGGCGCCCAACTCAGTGGGCGTGAAGACGCCAGCACGGAGTCCCAGGATGAGAAGCACAGGCATCATCAGGGCCCAAAACGCCTTGCCCGTCGTCGAAAGGCGCTCTTTGAACGACGCTGCCTTCGAGCGGCTGGCCGGGAGACGTCCGCGACCAGCCATCACGCGCACGCACACCGAAAGGGCGACGGCTAGGAGGATCCCTGGCCCCACTCCCGCGATGAACAACTCCCCCACGGACACCTGCGCCACAAGCCCATAGACGATCAGCCCAATGCTTGGCGGGATGAGAACGACGATGACACCGCTTACCGAGGCAAAGGCGGCAGCCGTCCCACGCTCGTAGCCCTTGCGGATCATCTGCGGAACGAGGACTTTCGCGTCAACTGCGGCGTCCGCGGTGCTGGAGCCGCTCATGCCACCCATGAGCAGACTGTTGAACACGCTGACCTGCGCCAAACCGCCGCGAAAATGCCCTACGAACGCATCAGCAACGTCGATGATGCGCCGCGCTATGCCTCCATGCGACATCAGCACGCCGGCCAACATGAAGAACGGGATGGCCAGAAGGGGAAAGGACGCAAGGCTCGCAGTCAGTTTCTGGGTCAGAGCCTCGACTGGGACCGGTCCCGTGAGGAAGTACAGCAGTGACGACCCAATGAGGGCGTAGGCCACCGGGACGCCCAAGAACATCGCAGCAGCTAAGAAGACCACCGCCTCAACCACTGGACCTCCTAAGCGCTTGAATCTGGGCGATGCCATCGCGCAAGAGGTGGTAACCCGTCAACACCATTCCGACGGGCAGCGCACTGAAGGCCCACTCCCAACCGATACCGATGGTGTAGAAGACTCGGTGCACCGTCTCGAGGAAGGTGAGCCCTAGATAACCCAGAGCCAACACCACGACTAGGCCCACAACGTCGACGGCCAACCGGTGTATGTGGTAGGCCCGCCCACGCAAGGAGTCCTCGACCAGCGTGATGCTGACATGCTCCCGCCTCCGAGCCGCACCCGCAGCGGTGAGGAATACCACCCAGATAAAAAGGACAGTAGCCAGCTCGTTCGCGAAGTCGATCGGCCTATCGAGTACATAACGGCTGAACACCGCCGCCGCGATTGTGCCGGTCATCACGGCGAGCATGACTGCCGGGATGACGTCCTCGACGATCCGGATGAACACCCGGAGGCTCATGGCGACTGGGTGACCCTGCCCTGGGCGAGGTACGGCTAGGGCTTGCTTCGTCGCGGTCATGCTCTTCAGCCGATAATCTCCAGGATCCGCTCGTAGAGACCGTCAGGCCACTCTGGGAAGCGGGTGTACCAGTCGCGGGTCGCCTCAACGTATGCGTCGTGGTCTGCCTCGACGAAGGTGACGCCGTGCTCCGTCTCGAGACGGTCGCGCAGATCCTGCTCCAAGGACATCACCTCGGCGGTCTGCTCATTCCCCGCCGTGACAAACTCTTCGACCAAGATCTCTTGCAGGTCCTCGGGGTAGCTGTTGAACAGCTCGGCGTTCATTACCCACAGGCTGTTGTTGTAGATGTGTCCCGTCAGAGTCATCGTGTTCGCCTGCTCGTAGAAGGAGCCGCTGTAGTAGGCCCCGAGCGGCATCTCTGCCGCGTCGATGACCCCCTGCTGCAGGGCGGAGTACACCTCCGCCCACTCGATCGGTGTCCCCGTGGTCGGCAAGACGTCAAAGAGCTCGATGTAGGCAGGGACGGATGGGACACGGATGCTGACACCTTCGAGGTCCTCGGGACTTGGGAACCCGCGGTCGGAAATGATGTGCCGGGCACCGCTGTGCCAGTTCCAAGCCATGGTCTTGAAGCCGGCCTCTTCCTCGAGACCCGTCTGCCACTCCGTCATGAGGTCGCTCTCGAGGATCTTGAGGTAATCGTCGTGGCTCTGGTACAGGAACGGACCAGCGAGGATTTCGATCTCAGGGAAGCCGTACTCGGCGGCGAAGCTGGTGTTTTGCTGGGAGAGCAAGTTCGAGCCGCTCGAGATCTGCTCGAGGGTGTCGTTGAAGGTGCCCAACTGGCTCTCTGGGAAGACTGTGAGCTTGAGCCGGCCCTTCGACCGCTCGGTCACCCTCTCGGCCGCCTTCTCTGCCCAGACGTGGAGCGGGTCTGCAACGGCCAGGGTGTGTGCCACTTTCAGCTCGAAAGTCTCACCTTCACCGGTGTCTCCGCCGCCGGTCGTCTGGGCACTGCCCTCGGTAGAAGAACAGGCGGCCAGAGCGATCAAGAGACTGGCAGAGGCTGCGGTCATCAGAGCACGTTTCATCTGGTAGGACCTCATTGAGACTCGGGGCCGGGGGTGGCCGCGCGGGTGCCACGCCTTGTGACGCGATGGGGTCAGTAGAGCATCAGAACCGTATGCGGTCCAATACTGTATGTTGTCGACCCCATACGTTCTAGGCATAGGATGGGCATGGACCTGCGACAACTGCGCTATCTAGTCGCCCTCGCCGAGGAGGGCAGCTTCACCCGGGCAAGCCAGCGCCTGCACGTAGCGCAACCTCACGTGAGCCGCCAGATCGCCGCGCTCGAGCGAGCGACGGACGCCGTGCTGGTCAATCGCGGTCCGCGTGGCGTCACCCTGACCCCTGCAGGGGAGGCTCTGGCCACCTACGCGCGCGAAATCCTGTGGCGAATCGAGGATGCTGGCAGAGTTACCCACGACATCGCGTCGGGTGCAACGGGACAAATCTCGGTGGGATCCGTCTCATCAGGCTTCTCCTACATCGTCCCGACGGTCCTGCGAGCGATGTCCGAGAAGATGCCCGGCATTGTGCCACTGGTCTATCCCATGGAACCGGCTATTCAGGTGGACGCACTGCGCGATCGGAGAATTGACGTGGGGTTTCTCCGGGACTCGCCAGCACACTCCGGGCTAGTATTGGAGCAAGTCCTCGACGAGCCGCTGTGGGCACTCCTGCCAGAGCACCACCCGCTGGCGGCTCACCCTGGGGTGAAGCTGGGTGAGTTGGCCCACGAGAACTTCGTGCTCTTCGCGCGCCACGTAGCGCCTTTCGGCTTTGACTTCATCGTGGGGGCGTGCCTGGAGGCCGGCTTCTCACCGAGAATTGTGGCCGAGGCGCCAAATGATCATGTGAAAGCCAGCCTGGTAGCTGGGGGTCTGGGCGTATCACTGGTGCTATGGTCCGCCCGACACCTCCTGCTACCTGGCGTCACGTACAGGCCCATTGTTGGGGGGCCGTCCCTACCGATGTATCTCGCGTGGCGGCAAGGCAGCGACAACCCATTGCTAATTCGTTTTCGGGACCTCTGCCGTACCCATCTACGAGTGACTGTCATGTAGCCACGAGGGACTGTCGATTCCCGCTAATCCGGACAGGATGTCGGCATCAGTCTCAGCGAGCTGACTTTGCGTGCCTTGAGAGACACCTCCCGATCTCAACGTCCACATTCCTGTTCCGCCCACGGTGCCGAGCACCAGCCGCTCCAGGACTGCGGCCCGTACCGACTCGTCCAGCGCCCATCGCTTGCTCGGCATGTGGCCAGGGTCACACGGGAGTAGAGGCAGTGTCCAGCAAGAGCCAGGCATCGGCAGCGTTCGCCACCTCATCGGTCATGCCAATCGGCAGGGTCCGTAGGCGACGGGGTGGGAGCCGGCTGAACTCGAGCTGGCTGGGGATTCCGTCGATAGTTGTGCCATTCGACAGATCCTTGGCCAGCGGTGGCTCTGCGCCTCTTCACCGAGACGGGGGATCGTACTTCGGTGCGTGGTGAGATGGCTGACTCGGGGCGGGTGTGATCCCCACCTTCACCACGTTCCGGACAGAGCCCCGCTGAGTGGTGGGCTTTGAGGATGGGTCCTCGGTGCCCTACTCGCCGCCGGTGAGGGCGGTGATGGGTTCATTATCGCGTTCGGGGTAGAGCTTGGCCATGGATGTTTCGGACAGGTAGCGGCGGTCGGCGACTTGCCATTCGTCGTGGGCGTCGGCCAGGACGGCTCCGACCAGGCGGATGACGGCGGCTTCGTTGGGGAAGATGCCCACGACTCTGGCGCCTCGTTTGATCTCCTTGTTGATCCGTTCCAGCGGGTTGTTGGACCAGATCTTGGTCCAGTGCGCGCGGGGGAAGTGGGCAAAGGCCAGCACCTCGGTCTTGGCCTGGTCCATCAGCGGGGCGATCTTGGGGAAGCGGGCCGCCAGTTCATTGCGCACGTGGTCCCAGGTGGCGGCGGCGGACTCGGCGTCGGGTTGGGCGAAGATCGTCCGGAAGACCGCGGCGACCATGTCCTTGTGCGTCTTGGGGACCAGGGCCAGCAGGTTGCGGGCGAAGTGGACCCGGCAGCGCTGGTGGGCCGCGCCCTGGAAGCAGCGGCGCAGCGCGGCGACCAAGCCGGTGTGCTGGTCGGAGATCACCAGCTGGACGCCGGACAGGCCGCGCTTCTTCAGGCTGGTCAGGAACGCGGTCCAGAAGGCCTGGTCCTCACTGTCGCCGACGTCCAGGCCCAGGATCTCTCGGCCGCCGGTCGCGGTGATGCCGGTGGCCACGATCACCGCCATCGAGACCACCTGCCCGGCCGGGGCCGAGCGTACGTGCAGGTAGGTGGCATCCAGGTAGACGGAGGGGGACTCGATATGTCCCAGGTGGCGGTCCCGGAACGCTGCGACGGCCTCGTCTAAACCCGGCGCAGATCCTGGACACCTCGGACTTGGAGATCCCCGCCTCTGAGCCCAGTGCGGCGACCAGATCATCGACCCCCCGGGTCGAGACGCCGCCGACGTAGGCCTCCATCACCACCGCGTACAACGCCTGGTCGATCCGCCGGCGCGGGGACAGGACCGAAGGAAAGAAGGACCCCTTGCGCAGCTTGGGGATCCCCTGTGCGTCAGGATGGGGTGAGACACCAGCACTGCTGACCTTCGCACTGCACGGGGCGAGAACGGACCAATACTGAGATGTCGATGACGGTTGCTGACGTCGGCACCGATGATGGGGCTATGGCTCCTCGTGCTGACCGGCCCAAGAGGCGGACGTTCACCGCCGAGTTCAAAGCGGCGATCCTGGCCGAGTACGACGCCGCGGACCGCTCTGGGCGTGGGGAGATCCTGCGCCGGGAGGGCCTGTACACCTCCCACATCATCGAGTGGCGCAAGGCCGCGGCCGCCGGCTCGCTGTCCGGGCTGGGCAGCAAGCCGCGGGACCGGCGCGAGCGGGAGCTGCAGGCGCTACGGGCCCGGGCGGAGAAGGCCGAGGCCGAGCTGGCCAAGACCAGGGCGGCGCTGGACCTGATGGGAAAAGCACACGCGCTCTTGGAGACGCTCTCCGAGAGCGCGGACAAGCCGCCGCAGTCGCCGCGGTGATCAACCCGGCCGTGGACGAGGTGGCCGAGCACGTCGGCACCGCCAAGGCATGCGCGCTGCTGGGCCGCTCCCGTGCCAGCCACTACCGGGCCAAGAACCCGCCACCGGCCCGGCCGGTGAGGCCGCGGCCGGCACCGGCGAACAAGCTCGCGCCGGCCGAGCGGGCCCGCGTGCTGGCCGTGCTGACCAGCGAACGGTTCGCGGACAAGTCGGTCGCCCAGGCCTGGGCCAGCCTGCTGGACGAGGGGACCTACCTGTGCTCGATGTCCACGATGCACCGCATCCTGCGCGAGCACGACATGGCCGGGGAACGGCGCCGGCAGGCGACCCATCCGACCCGCACCCGTCCCGAGCTCGTCGCGACGGCGCCGGGCCAGGTGTGGAGCTGGGACATCACCAAGCTGCGCGGCCCGGACCGGGGCGTGTTACTACGACCTGTACGTCGTGCTCGACATCTTCTCCCGGTTCGTCGTCGCCTGGACCGTCGCTGCCCGCGAGGACGCCGACATCGCCACGGCGATGCTCGAACAGGCGATGGGCGTGCACGGCGTCCCGGACGCGGTGCACGCCGACCGGGGCACCTCGATGACCTCCAAACCGGTCGCCCAGCTGCTCGTCGACCTGAGCGTGGCCAGGTCCCACTCCCGACCGCACGTGTCCAACGACAACCCCTACAGCGAGGCGGCGTTCAAGACGCTCAAGTACGCCCCGGTCTTCCCCGAGAACTTCGGGTCCATGGCCGACGCCCGCGCCTTTAGCGAGACGTTCTTCGCCTACTACAACCACGAGCACCGCCACTCCGGGATCGGGCTGCACACCCCCGCCAGCGTCCACTACGGCACCGCCGGCCAGGTCCGCGCCCAGCGACAGGCCACCCTGGACGCGGCCTACGCCGCCCGCCCCGAGCGCTTCGGCCACCGCCGACCCCAGGTCCCGACACTGCCCCAGGCCGCCTGGATCAACCAACCCTCACAGGAGGCCCTCATACAGACTGCCTGACGGAATCTGTCTCACCGGCCTTGACACCTTCCGCGGCGCCGCGCCGAAGGACGCAGCAACCGCGAGATCCGACGCTGCCTCAAGCGTTACGTATGCCGAGCGGTCTTTCGTGAACTCCAGACCTGCATCGCTTGACACCAGGCATAGAAGCGTCATTTTCCCGGCAGGTTCGCCTGGGACAGGTAGGCCGCGGCGCGGCGCAGGACCTCGTTCTCCTGCTCCAGCAGCCGGATCCGCTTCTTGGCCTCGCGCAGCTCGGCGTTCTCGGCCGCGGTGGTCCCGGGCCGGGCACCGTCGACGACGTCGGCCGCGCGCATCCAGTTGCGCGGACACGACTCGGCGATGCCGAAGTCGGCCGCGATCTGCTTGATCGTCTGTCCAGGCTCACGACTCCGAGCGACGTTCACGACGTCGTCACGGAACTCCTGGGGATAGGGCTTGGGCACAGTGCACATCCTTCCAGCGACGCCTCCAAGCGTCACAGATCAGATGTCACCTACCCGTGCAGCAGTCCCCACTGTCCAAGCGCGCCGAGGACGTCCTGGCCTACTTCGACCGGCGCGGCACATCGAACGGGCCCACAGAAGCGATCAATGGTCGCCTCGAGCATCTGCGAGGCTCCGCTCTCGGGTTCCGCAACCTCACCAACTATGTCGCCCGAGCACTCCTCGAGGCCGGTGGGTTCAGGCCCCGACTACACCCTGCATTGTGAAGAGCCGGTTTTCCCCCGCGAGCACCGGCGCAAGATCTGGTCCACCAACCCCCTGGAGCGGCTGAACAAGGAGATCAAGCGCCGCGCCCGCGTCGTCGGCATCTTCCCCAACGAGGCCGCCGTCATCCGCCTCATCGGAGCCGTCCTGGCCGACACCCACGACGAATGGCAGGTCGACGACCGCCGCTACCTCTCCGAAGGCTCCATGGCCAAGCTCTACCCGACCAGCAATAATGAACCCGTCGCCCTCGAAAAGGCCCACCGGTAGGCAACGAGCATCACCTCAAAGCCCACCACTCCGCGGGGCTCTGTCCCTCGGCATGGACCCTACCGCCCCGCGCACAAGGAGGAATAGCGCGGTGTCCCCTTACGCAGGAAAATGAGCAGCCAAATCTCACACCCTGTGCTGACGCTACACCTCCCTACTAGCTCTTGCCGAATATCGGCCACCTCGTGTGTGGACGGGGCCAACCGATCGTTCAACCCACCCGCTCGGAACTCCAGGGCATTTGTCGCCACCCGCAATCGACAGCCTCACTTCCATTCGCCAACGCTGCAGCCGCCCAAGCTCAAGCCTTGGCGCTCTACCCTCAGGGTTCCAGCACCAGATGCACTCCGCACGTCTGGGCCACAACCGGGGGAATGTACTCGAAGGTAGTAGGTTTCGTCGCGACAGCGTTAGGATAACGCTCGATAAGCACCTTGAAGAATTCCTGAATCTCCATGCGGGCCAATACCGAGCCAAGGCACACCGTCATTCCCCCACCAAACATCTGGTGAGGCGGCGGCGCCTCCCGGTGAATATCGAAGGCATTGGGGTTGCGATAGATGAATGGATCCCGGTTCGCCGCGAGCACTGACAGGAAGAATTCCGTCCCCTTCGGGATACTGAAACCTTCCCACTCAAGATCCTCCAACGCAACACGGCTATTACTCAGGCTTCTCGGCCGGTAACGAATCGCCTCATCCACGGCCTTGGTCAGGATCTCGGGGTGTTCCTTTATAAAGCTCCATTGGTCTGGGTGCTCCATAAACACCGATGTCACCATGGCCATTTGGTGCGACGTGTTATCCGTACTTGCCTCCAACGTCAACACGATCATGTCGAAGGCTTCCTGTGCGGTCAGGACGCCTGCATCTCGTTGCCTCAAGACGTGCGAAAGAAAATCGTCGCTCAGGACCTGCTCGCGTTCTGAAATCTTCCCCTCGACGTACTCAAAGAGCTCCTGATAAGCACCCTCAATCTCTTCCCGCAAACTGAGATCAGCGCGGAAGATCTTTAGAATCGAATCGCTCATCCGGGCCACGAAGTCCTCATCGCCGTAGTCCCCGCCGATCAGGTACAAGTAGGTGAGGGCTGGGATACGCTTGCAGACGGTGTCGTAGAGTTCGATCTCGCGATCAGTTTCCACCTCATCGAAGATGCGATGGATGAGAGCGTTGATATCCTTGCGGATGTGCTCCACGTGCTGGACGCCGAAGAACTGAGCCACGCTGCTGCGCAACCTCACATGCGTGTCCCCGACAGTGGCAATCATGAAGGAAGTCCTGAAACGCTTCACGTCTGGATCCTGGATTCCAGCACGTTCCGCCACAAGGTGGTGTTCTTGCGACAGCTTCCGATTCCTCAAGAGGTTTTGGTGTGGCTTGTAGCGAACGATCTCATAACCTTTATCGTTCCTGTAGATCCAGTCGCGCTCAGCAACCGCCGCGAAGTTGCGGTATGGGTCGATCCACCAGTCCGACGATAGGGACGGAACGTACGCCAGGTCTTCCAGTGTCCTCTGCATGACGCAACTCCTTCAGTTCTCCAGAATTCGGATGGCTCCAACGGGACAGCTGACGATCGCCGACTCCACATCAGCTTCGTCGCCCCGATCCAAAGCCTCGCTCAGTATGATGAGGTTTCCTTCATTATCGATGTCGAAATACTTCGGTGCGAGTGCGGCGCACATGCCGTTCCCGATGCACTTCTCCCGATCCACCTGGACCCTCATGTGACTACTCCTCCTACTGTCATGTCGTAACCTTCGGCCGCCAACTAGATTGAGGCTGGCTGCGATGCACCGTCCTGTGCGTATCCCGAAGCCTCTGCCAGACCTCGAAGAGTCTCTTCTGCGCTATACCAACTTGATTTGCTTTGGATGAATCGTCTCAGACTCATCACATGCCGGATACTGTTGATCCCAGCCACCCCGACTACGCCCCCACTCTTACCAAAAATGCCAACCGCGGAAACTTCGTCCCCGGACTTCCTGAACCAGAGCGCCGAATCGAATGCAGTTAGGTCGCCCATAAACTGGATGCGGTACCCGTGCTGATCCGACCAGAAGTACGGGATTCCTCGGTACGCCTGTCGTTGGTCGTAACCCACGATGTTTCGCGCTACGAGGCGACCCTGCTCCGATGCGTTGGTCCAGTGCTCCACCCTCATCCGCCGACCAAAGATCTGATTTGGCCAAGACGCAATGTCGCCGGCCGCGAAGATGCCGGGCGCGGCGAGCAGCGTGGAATCCGTTTCGACGCCATCACTTACTGTCAGGCCCGACCCACGCAGCCACTCCTGGTTGGGCTGAGACCCCACGCCAACTACGACGAGAGGAACGGAGAGTCGCGTCCCATCATCCAACTCCACTTCCTCGACGTCGCCGCGACCGAGAAAGCGAGACACTCTCCGGCCTAGTAGGAGCCGGACCCCATTATCGCGATGAATCTTTAAGAGGCGCGACGAGAACTCACGGCCGAACTGAGCGTAGGGCTCAGGCGAAGAGTCGACTACAGTCACGTCAAGCCCCAAGCGTCTCGCGCTCGCAGCTACTTCACACCCAATGAAACCGAACCCCACGACCAGGACTTCCGAATGGCGTCTGAGAGCCGAACGGACAGCCTCGCTGTCTTCGCGCGACCGGATCGTGTACACACCGCCCAGACCACGCGCGTTCGGAATTTGCCGAGCCCTCGACCCGGTGGCTATGACGAGATAGTTGAAGTCGTACTCGTTCGCGCCCGCGTAGACCGTCCGTCTGGCAAGATCGAGACCAGTTGCGCGCTCCCCGAGACGAAGCTCGAGCATGTTGTCCTGCAACTCTTCTGGCGTGAGCAAAGCGTACCGTGACCAGTCTTCCACGCCGGTGAGGATGTCCTTGGACAGAGGCGGCCGATCGTATGGCTCGTGCGTTTCGTCACTGATGAGTGTGATGGGGCCCGCATAGCCCTCCGCCCGCAAGCCCTGGATCGTCCGAGCGGCCGCCAAGGAGCCCCCCACGATCACCACTCGTTCCCGGCCGGTACGCGCTTTCACATACTTCCCTTTCATCCCGGATTCCTGACAAGTGCTTCACCTCTGCGCGAGCATCCTTGTTGGGAACCGCTGGTCTGATGTTCTCGTCTGCCGCTGGGCTGGGGCAATGCCTTCGGAGCCAATTACCCTCTTCGCCACCTGTGCAGACGCACATTGCATTTATGTTGTTAATGCGACGTACCGCGTTTCCAAATACTCCTCGAGTCCCTCGTGACCACCCTCGCGGCCAAGTCCTGATTCTTTGACGCCCCCAAAGGGGGCCGCTGGATTTGACACGATGCCACGATTGATGCCAACCATCCCGCACTCGAGTTCATCCACGGCCCTAAAGGCCCTGGCGAGCGACCGCGTGTAGACGTATGACGACAGGCCATATGGCGTCAAGTTAACAGTCCGATAGAGAGAGTCGTCATCACGGAACGGATGGATAATCGCCACGGGGCCGAAAATTTCCTGACCCGTGATCGCGTCAGCGGAGCCGTTGGTGGATATCACTGTTGGCTCAAAGAAGTACCCGGACCCCTCCAGCCGGTGACCTCCAAGGACAAGCGAGTTTCCGCTATCCTTGACAGCTAGGTCCACAACTTCGGCCACTCTTGAGCACGCCTTCTCGTCGATCAACGGGCCAATCTGAGTCCTCGGATTTAGACCGTGCCCGACGGGCATGGCGGACATGGCATCTGCGATGGCTTGGATGAAGTCCCTAGCGACCGACTCATGGACATAGAAGCGGTTCGCAGCAGTGCAAGCTTGGCCCATGTTCCGCATCTTTGCCTGGAGGGCACCTTGCACGGCGGCGCTAATCTCTGCGTCCTCGAAGACGATGAACGGAGCATCGCCGCCCAGCTCCATAGAAACCCGTAGCAAGCGTTCCGCAGCGACTGCCGTAAGACGACGGCCCACGCCCGTGGAACCAGTGAAGGTGAGCTTCCTCGTCATTGTGTTGCGGAGGAGCGGCTCAACAACTTCCGCGGGCCGCGTGGTCGGGATCACAGACAGAACGCCCGGCGGGAGGCCCGCTTCGAGAAACAAAGAAGCCAACGCCAACATCGTCAATGGTGTCTGGTGGGCGGGCTTGACAATCATCGTACATCCCGCCGCAACTGCTGGTGCGATCTTGCGCGCCCCCATCGCGAGCGGAAAGTTCCACGGCGTTACCATTATTGTCGGTCCCACCGGTTGCTTGGTGGTGATGATGTGGCCGCCTCCCTCAGGGAGGCGAGACATCCTGCCCTCCGCACGAACTGCCTCTTCAGCAAACCACCTGAAGAATCCTGCTGAATAGTCTACTTCGCTTCGGGCCTCCTCGATTGGCTTACCCATCTCAATCGTTATGATCGTGGCGAGCCAATCCCTTCGCTCCACGACGGCTTCGTAGACTCGGAGAAGGATGTCAGACCTAAAGCGTGGAGAGGTTCTCCCCCAAGAAGGCTGCGCATGGTGCGCTGCTAACAGCGCCGCTTCTCCATCCTCCGGCCCGGCGTCAGCGACTGTTGCGACGACCTCCCCCGTCGCAGGGTCCTCGACACCAAAGCGCTGCCCGTTTGCCGCCGAACGCCAGGATCCGCCTATGAGAAGCTCCCTCTGGACGTCAGGAAGTTGCACGGCCTCCACCGCCATCGACGCCATCATGATTTCCTCCGAACCACATACTTTGAGGACCTTGACCACTGCGCTGCCTAACCGCTCACGCCGAGGTAGACGCGCTGAACCTCGTCGTTCTCACTAATGGTTGATGCGGCGCCCGAGAGTTCGACTAATCCACGCGAGAGAACGTAGGCAAACTCCGACACAGCCAGCGCCAGATGCGCGTACTGTTCAACCAACAGAATTGTGGTGCCACCGTCGCGAAGTACGCGCAAGGCTTGGTAGATCTCTTTGGTGAGCCGTGGAGACACGCCCAGCGATGGCTCGTCCAGGATCAGCAGCTCTGGCTTCGACATGAGCGCCCGAGAGACTGCCAGCATCTGTTGCTGGCCCCCTGAGAGGGTCCCACCCAGTTGCCTGGTGCGTGCTTTAAGGTCAGGGAAAAGTTCAAAGCACATGTCCACCTGTCCGCGCTTGTCCGCCGGGGAGCAGGTAATTCCTCCCAACTGGAGGTGCTCCATGACCGTTAGCCCTGGGAAGATGCGACGACCCTCCGGCACCAGTGACACGCCTCGCCTAGCCATCTCGTCAGGACGGCAACCCGTGACATCGCTCCCGGCGTAACGTATGGATCCTTCACGGGGCACGTTCGCCCCCATCACAGTATTAAGGAGAGTGCTCTTTCCCGCCCCGTTTGCCCCGAGGACACAGGTGATGTTTCCCGCACTAACCTGAATTGAAACGCCATCAAGGGCCCTGACCTTGCCGTAGGTCACGACGAGGTCCTTGACCTCCAATATTGCTGTCACAGGTCTGCTCCCAAGTAAGCTGTCAACACCCGGTCGTCCGAGCGGATGGAGCTGGGTGTGCCCTCAGCAATAACGGCACCCTGGTCAAGAACCGTAATCATGTCGCATGCCTCCATAACCACATTCATGTCGTGCTCGACCAGCAGGACCGTCACAGCATCTGACTTCATCTCACGAATGAGTGCGGTGATCTCCGCTGATTCGTCAGATGTCATGCCCGCCACTGGTTCATCGAGAAGCAGCAGGCGGGGCTGGGTGAGAAGGCATCTCGCAATCTCTACCCTCCTTTGAATCCCGATTGGTAGGTCCCCAGCAAGAGCATCGCGGTATCGACCTAATCCCAGGCGTTCAATGACGGCCAAGGTCGCGCTCTGCGCCTCAGTCTCCTGTCGACGCGCTGCACGAGTTCTGAAGAAGCTGGAGAGGTACGCTGTCCCAGATTGACTGATTGCGGTTGCGTACAGATTGTCGAAAACGGAGAAGTCGTTGAGCAGTTTGATGTTCTGGAACGTACGCGCAATGCCCGCAGAGCTGCGACGCGAGGTCGGCCAAGGGGTCACGTCCTTGCCGTTGTATTCCACACGTCCTTGGTCGGCCGGCGTGACCCCTGCAACTATGTTGAAACAGGTTGTCTTACCCGCGCCGTTCGGCCCAATGAGACCGTGCACGGTGCCCGACTTCACTGAGAACGACACGTCGCGAACGGCATTCACGCCGCCGAAAGACTTGCTTACATGTTCCAGGCCCAGCAGGGGCTCAGTAGACACTTTCAACCCCCTCTCCATCGTTGACCACCAGACCTGGTGCCGTCTTGCTACGCCGCAGGTTGCCAAGCCGAGAAACCAACGAGTCCTTAGCCCCGGCCAGACCATCAGGCATGAACAGGATGATGATGACCATGATGCAGCCAAAGGCCAGCAGGCGGTAATCGCTGAGGAACCGAAGATACTCCGGCAGGAAACTGAGGAGCACGCCTGAAATTAGGACCGCGGGGACCGACCCCCTGCCACCGAGTAGGACCATCACGAGGAGCGTGGCGCTGACAGGGAGGCCAAAAGTTCTAGGATCCGCGACCCCCACCGAGTGGACATAGAGGCTTCCGGTTCCGCCGGCGATGCCTGCGCAAATCAGAAAAGCGACAATCTTCCGGGCATTGACTGATATTCCGATCGATGACGCGACTGCCTCATCGCGGCCGAGCATTCGCAGCTCCCAACCGTACCGGGATCGCTGAAGATGAATCGTTATCGCCACAACGATGAGGAGCCAGAGCGACGCAACCACGAAGAACGGGACGCCCCTCCGAATCGTCATGTCGAATATTGTCAACGGTGGAACTCCAACTAGACCGCCCGGCCCACCAGTCACCTCACCTCCCTTGTTAAGGAGAGAGATGACCATCATCTGCAGTCCGATGGTTGCAATCGCGAAGTACGGTCCCCCGATCCGCACGGACGGCGCAGCGATAAGGAAGCCTACTGCTGCCGTGACGCAAACGGCCGCAATGAAGGCAACGGATGTGGGAACTCCAACGTGCACGGTCAGGATGGCTGACGTGTAGGCGCCGATCCCGTAGAGAGCCGCCTGGGCAAATGAATGCAGGTGGACCCACCCAACCACGATGTTCAGGGCGAGGACGAGTGCGCCTATGAGCGCAGCTGTAGACGCGAGTTGGAGCGCATAGGCATCCTGACCAAATGCCGCAATCACAGCGACGGCGATCAAAAGGACTCCGCCAAGGAGTGCTACGTCCCCTCGTTCATAGATGCCTGGCTTTTTCCCTGTACTTTCGATCACGGTCATGCGACACGCCCCAACAGTCCCTGTGGCTTGAACAACAGAATAAGTAGAAGCAGGGTGAATGCGATGACCTCATTCATCCCAGAGAGCACATATCCGTCCACGAGTGCCGTCACGATTCCGAGCGAAAGCCCCGCGACCACAGTGCCCCAAATACTCCCTAGTCCGCCGACGATGACCACGGCGAACGCCATGATCGCTGTATGGAAGGCAGAGGTGCTCTCCAATGTGTACGCCGGAATGATTAGGGCCCCAGCCGCACCCGTCAATGCTCCGCCGATGCCCCAGGTCACAGAGCTCAGCAAGCCTACCCGGACACCCAGCATCTCGGCCATCGTCTGGTCTTCGGCAAGTGCTCGGATCTGGAGCCCAAGACGGGTCTTGTTGAGCGCCAGGATGAGCAGCCCGACCAAGACTGCCGATCCCATTACCGCGAACGCCAACTGAGCGTTCACATACACGGGCCCCAACTGGACTGTGTTTGCCGTGAGCGGGGATGGGATGGAGTATGGCGCTGCCCCCCAAATGAAGCGGATAACCTCCTCGATTATCATTGCCAACCCAAAGGTGAGGATCATCGAGGCACCCAGATCCCGCCCACTCAACCATCGAAGCAAGATCGGGTAAAGCAGTGCGGAGAAGCATCCCGTTAGAAGTATGCTCAAGGCCAGGCTTGGCCAGTAGGCGAGCCCTGCACTCGACATGAAGGCGAACGCGATGTAGCCGCCTAGGACGTAGAGGATTCCGTGCGCGAAGTTGATCACCTTGAGCACGCCGAACAGAATCGTTACGCCCAAGGCCATGAGTACGAAGCCAGCGCCCGTAACAACCCCATTCAGTAACTGCTGGGCGAGCTCAATCATGCGACCAACGCCTTATTCCGGAAATCGCATCCGTCTGTTGACACCGACCCGCCTTTGCTTTGGTCATCAGTCCTCCGAAACGCGGCCAATGGTCACCGGAGTACCGTCCGCCTGGAACTGCTGGATCAACAGAGGAGGCTCTACGTCCTGATTCTCCGTCAGGGTGATCTTTCCGTAGACAGACTCAATAGGCCTGTTCTCATCGAGCGCATCCATGATCGCCTGCCGATCGCCGCCGCCGGCAATCGTAACCGCCTGGGCGATCAGTTTGCCCGCGAGGTTGCCCTGCGCCGCGTAGAGGGTTGGCTTTGAGTTGTGCCGCCCTTCATACTCCTCGATGAACGCCTTGCTCACTTCGTTGGTGAACTCGTCGTTCCATGGGTCGAAGGGCGTACTCATGTACATGCCCGCGATTGCCTCTGCGCCGGCATTCTCGAGCATCTGATCGGGGTCAATCGAGTACCCCGCAATTCGCTCCGCCTCCACACCGGCTTGAGTGAGCTGCCGGACGAGAGGAGCAGCTTCGCCACCCAGGGCCGCGACGACAATCCCGTCGTAGTCCTGTCCGCCAATCTTTGTCGCTGTCGTCATGAAATTTGTTGTCCCAGGGGGATATGCGATGTCGAACGCCACCGTTCCGCCACGCTCTTCGAGTTCGGTACGGCTGATGTTGCGGAGATCCTCACCCCAGTCCGTCTCCTGATAAATAAAGCCAACGCGCTCCCAGCCCAACTCTTCCGTGACGTACTGCATCGTAAGTACGGCTTGGAGTCCGTTCCCGGAATTCGCTCGGTAAAAGGTCTTGCGGTCAGCCTCGATGAGATGCGTCGCGGTCGCGCCGGTAGCGATCAGCGGAACGCCCTCTGTCTCCGCGAGAGGCGCCACAGCCGCGGCCACATCGGAGTTGAAGGGTCCGACGATAGCGCTCACCTGGTCGCGATCAACGAGCTTCTGGAATGCTGAAACACCTGTGTTAGCCGTTGACTGGTCGTCCTCGATCAAGAGCTTGATCTCGGGTGCGCCGGCACTCGTTTCGTTGTGCTCGTCGATGGCGATCTGAAGACCGTTCAGCATCTCCTCCGCCACGAAGGCGTTGGGCCCACTCATGGGGTAGATGACGCCGATGCTGACGACGCCTTCTGCGCCTTCCGCCGCCGTTCCACCGCCGCCTCCGCATGCGCTAGCCGTTATCGCAAGACCAGCGGCAGCCGCCACAAGCTGGGTGCCTCGTGCGCGGGTCCACATAAACAAGATCCTTCCTACAAGGGTGCCTGGCGAGGCGTCGCACGGGCTCCATCTCGGGGAGGAGATGGGCCCTGCCACGGACAAGACCTTGGCAGACCAGCAAGGAAGTTGCGCTGTTGACTTGGCCAAGATCTGGGTGCTAGGTTGTGCATGTGCACACGGCGCTTCCCTCTCAATCACTCCATACCTTCTGGCGGCTTCTGGAAGACGTGGATCCTCTGGTCCGTCAGTGCGTCGCTTTGTTGGAGGAGGCCGCGCCGGCAATCCTGCACGGTTCAACACCTGATTCAATCGGAGCAGCCATAGGCAATATGTATCGTGGCGCCGTCCGTAGCATCGAAAAGGGCGTCACGGGCGAGAATGACTTCCTGGACCAAGGCGATCACTTCGGGCGACACGCTGTCGGCGCTGGCATGGCCTTAGACAGCATGCTCAAGATCATCAGGATCAGCCATTACGTCTTCGACAGGGCCCTGGATGAACACGCACCTCCCGACGAGAAGGCTCAGGTGCAAGGAATGCACGGCCGGGTGTTTGCTCTGTTCGAGCGGTACAGCGATCGGGCCACTCGAGCCTATTATGATCACGGGAATGCTCTTCGGTCTCAGGATCGGAGTGGACTCGAAGAACTGTTCGTGATGTTGCTACGTTCCCAGGGCAAGGATCCGACCCTGGTGGCTCGCATTGAACGTTTGCTCGGGCTCAAAGAGAGCCTCTCTTGGGTGACTGCGGTCGGTCTGGAATCAGAAGTGGAGCCCCTTAGACTCGAGGCCCGACGGCTGAACTCGATGGGGTACCAGTCGGTCTTTCTCGAGTTCAACACCCTTCCACTACTCATTACCCACCTGCGTCAAGTCACCACAAACGTGCCGAACGACTGGCTTCGAACCACGGTGTGCGGGTACGCAGTAGCGCGATGTGCCGCCTTGATTCCGGAGGCCGCGTCCATTGCTCGCCACATAGCGCTGTCTCTGCCACCGACCGCTCGCGGTCGGTGGAGCATCAGAGACAACTGGGTGAACATCACCGTCGCCTCCCTCCAGGACTCAGCTAGCTACCTTCTGGCGGAGACCCTTCTTTTGCATGATGCTGACCAAACCATCCTCGAGCCTCGCAGTCTCCGCGTCCTGGAGACCTTCTTGCGGACCGGGTCGGTTAATGTCACGGCCGAGCAGTTGCACTACCACCGAAACACGATCCTGAATCGGCTGCGGGAGTTCAAGAACAAGACAGGACTAGATCCGCAGATCCCGGGCGAGGCCGCGCTCCTACTGATTGCCCTCAACATTCTGAGACAGCAGGGTCACGCCTGAGGGCACGTCATCCATCAACGCGCGTAGCGATGGCAGGTCCCCGACTTGGGACCGGACGACGCCAGTCACGAGTCCGCTTGCGCTTCTTGCATAATCGGTCCCCCGAAGCATGTTTGTCATGCCGTTCGTGCCCCTGAAGGCCGTCTGTGCTCTCGACAGCAGCCATCTCGGACCACAAAGGGAACATTGCTTTTCACGACACTCGCACCTCTGTGAGCAGGGACCGACGAACCGTGCCTCGATTGCGAAGAGTCTGGTCACGACCGGGCGGTCCCCAGCGGGACCGGGGGCCGACGATGGCCAGGGAGGGGGCCACCCTCTGCCACCAGGTCGTTCCAGACCGTACTGCTCGGCGATCTGGCCGTCCTCGTTGAGGATGAACAGGTCGGCGTAACACACCGCCCTCGGACGGCTCGTCGACGAGCGCGACGAACTGCTCGGGGGTCTTGCGGACCCGAGTTGCCCAGCAGCCGGGAGTGGGCCGAGCACTCGCGACAGATCGCGTAGCGGTGGCCATCCCCGGCCGACGCCTGGCACCCGACGGGCAGCCCAGGATTCCGGACGTCGCTCTTCCGAGGCACCCACGTCGGCAACAGGCTGACGAACATGACCGGCTCTTCACAATGCAGGGTGTAGCCGGGGCCTGAACCCACCGGCCTCGAGGAGTGCTCGGGCGACATAGTTGGTGAGGTTGCGGAACCCGAGAGCGGAGCCTCGCAGATGCTCGAGGCGACCATTGATCGCTTCTGTGGGCCGTTCGATGTGCCGCGCCGGTCGAAGTAGGCCAGGACGTCCTCGGCGCGCTTGGACAGTGTGCGTCCGAGCCTGCGCAGTTCGACCAGACCGATGGGGACTGCTTTGCTCAGGGCGTCGATCACCGAACGCATCTGCTCGCGGGCAGCGCTGCGGTCGGGGTCCCGGTAGGCGGTGACCATCCTCTGGTAGATGCCCCAGGTCACCTCGACCGCGACGTGCTCCTCAACCGCGAAGAGCGACTCCAGGCGCGCCTGCTGCTTGTCGGTGAGCAGGTCGGCGCCGGTGTGCAGGGTCCGTCGGGCGGTGTAGAGCGGGTCGCCCTTGCGGCCGCGGTGACCGTGCAGCTCCTGCTGAACGCGGCGGCGGCACTCGTTCAACGCGTCGCCGGCCAGGCGGACGACGTGGAAAGGGTCCATCACCGAGACCGCCTCCGGCAACTCCTCGGTGGTGGCGGTCTTGAACCCGGCGAAGCCATCCATCGCGACGACCTCGATCCCGTCGCGCCAGGCCTGGTCCCGGTCGCCCAGCCAGTCCTTGAACGCCTTCTTCGAGCGGCCCTCGAGCATGGCCAGCAGCCGGGAGGGACCGGTGCCATCCCGGACCGGGGGGTGAGGTCGATGACCACGGTGACGTACTTGTCACCCTTCCTCGTGTGCCGCCAGACATGCTCATCGACCCCGACCACCCGCACGCCCTCCAGGCGGGCGGGGTCAGCGATCAGCAGCCGCTGTCCCTCGGCCAGGACCGCGTCGTTGGCCGTGTTCCACGACACGCCCCAGGCCCTTCGGCGACGCGGGCCATGGACAGGTGCTGGACCACGATCCCGACCAGCCCCCACCGCAGGCCGGCGCGGGAGATCTTGGCCCGTGGCTGCGCCGCTGCGGTGGTGTCCTGACGCCACACGTGCGAGCACTCCACGCACCGGTACCGGCGCACCGTGACCAGCAGGGTCGTGGGCCGCCACCCGAACGGCTCGTGCGACAGTTCCCTGGTCACGGTGTCCCGGGGGGTGCCCTGGCAGCCGCACCGCCGACACCAGTCATCCGGCTCGACCACCCGGCAGGCGAGCACGGCGCGATCGGGCTCGAGCAACTGGCCCGTGACCTCCAGACCGAGGCCGTCCAGACGGGTGAAGATGGTCAGGTCGGGGCGCGTGAAGGTAGCGTCAAGCACGTCGAGGTCTTCCCGGTGGGCAGCGTCAGAACTCCCATCATCGGAAGACCTCGACACCTACCCCCGGACCGACGCGCCACCACCGACTACACCCTCAACTGTGAAGAGCCACATGACCTCGACCCCGACCCACCAGTTCCCCGTCGCCGCTGCAACCTCCGCGGGTGTCAGCCGGCGTCATCTGTTCACCCACTACGTCGAGATGATCCTGGCGATGCTGGCCGGCATGGTCGTGCTGGGCACGCTGCGCGACCTCGTCGGGCTGAGCCCGGCCCTCGACGCCCAGCCCGCCGCTTGGTACCTGCTCATGGCCACCGACATGTCGTTGGGGATGGCCGCCTGGATGCGGTTCCGGGGCCACGGCTGGCCGGGGATCCTCGAGATGTGCGCGGCGATGTACGTGCCCGCCGTGCTGCTGCCGCTGGTGTTCGCGGGCGTGCTCGACGCGATGACGTTCATGGTCCTCGCCCATGTCGCGATGCCCCTGCTCATGCTGGCCGTGCTGCTCCGGCGGCGCCACGAGTTCGGGGGGCAGCACCATTGAGCCGTCGACGTCCGGCCCCCCGCTTGAGACGCGTGGGCGTCATACACCTCCCCGACCACAGGCAGGAGGTGCGGACCCGGTGATTGGACGACGTCATAGCGCGCACCCAGGAAGTCGACGACCTGCCCGACCTCGAGCTGCGACGGCGCCGCCTCGCGGTCGGGGGACCCCGGGCGAGCGATCCCCCGGACTTCGTAGCCTGACCGGATGCATCCGAAGGTCGAGCCGCATGCGTCCGGGCTGCTCGCGATGAGCGACGGCCAACAGGTCCACTGGGAGGAGTCGGGCAACCCCGACGGGCTCCCGCTGGTCTACCTGCACGGTGGACCCGGGAGCGGCCTCGGCACCCGGGGGTACGTCACCAAGGCTGACCCGGCGCGCTACCGGATCATCGGCCTGGACCAGCGCGGCTGCGGCCGGTCGGTGCCGCTGGCGACCGACCCCGGGCACGACCTGGACGCCAACACCACGCCACGGCTCATCGCCGACATCGAGGAGCTGCGCGAGCACCTCGGCGTCGAGCGGTGGGTCGTCAACGGCGTCTCCTGGGGCTCCACCCTGGCGATCGCCTACGCCCAGGCACACCCGGAGCGGGTGCTCGGCGTGGTCTGCATGGCGGTGACCACCACCTCCCGCTGGGAGGTCGACTGGATCACCGAGACCGTCGGGGCGATCTACCCCGAGGAGTGGGACCGGTTCGCCGGCCACGCCGAGGAGGCCGGCGTCGGCTACCGGCGTGGCGAGGGCCGGCTGGTCGAGGCCTACCGGCGGCTGCTGCGGCATACGGACCCGGCGGTGCGGGACGCCGCGTCCCGGGCCTGGGCCCGGTGGGAGGACGTGCACGTCTCCATCGGCGCCGGCGGCTACTCCCCCGACCCCCGGTGGGACGACGACACCCTCCGGCACACCGTCGTCACGCTGGTCACCCACTACTGGGCCCGCGACGGCTTCTGCGACCCGCCGCTGCTGGAGCGGATGGACCGGGTGGCCGGTATCCCGGCCTACCTCATCCACGGCCGGCGCGACGTGAGCTCCCCGGTGCAGACCGCCTGGGAGCTGCACCGCCGCTGGCCGGACAGCCGCCTGGTCGTCGACGAGGGCGAGGGGCACGGCGGCGTCTCGATGGTCGAGGCCTGGCGCGAGGCCAACGACGAGCTGGCCGATCGTCTCGGCACGTGACGCGACGAGGTAGGAAAAGGCCGAGCCCCGACGGCGGGGTTCTCCCTATCTTTGCCAGGTGACCAACCGGACCCAGAACGAACCATCCCGAGCCAAGCGCGTGCTGACCCCGCAGGCCCAGGACTTCCCGCGCTGGTACCAGGACGTCATCGCCAAGGCCGAGCTGGCCGACAACGGCCCGGTGCGCGGCACCATGATCATCCGGCCCACGGCATACGCGGTGTGGGAGCGGATGCAGGCGGACATGGACGCGCGGATCAAGGCGGCGGGCGCGCGCAACGCCTACTTCCCGCTGTTCATCCCGCAGTCCTACCTCGAGCGCGAGGCCGAGCACGTCGAGGGCTTCTCCCCCGAGCTGGCCGTGGTCACCCACGCCGGCGGCAAGGAGCTGGAGGAGCCGGTCGTGGTGCGCCCGACCTCCGAGACGGTCATCGGGCAGTCGATGGCGGACTGGATCCAGTCCTACCGGGACCTGCCGCTGCTGCTGAACCAGTGGGCGAACGTGGTGCGCTGGGAGCTGCGGCCCCGGCTGTTCCTGCGGACCTCGGAGTTCCTCTGGCAGGAGGGGCACACCGCGCACGCCACCGAGGCGGACGCCCGGGCGTACGCGCGGCGCATCCACGAGGACGTGTATGCCGCGTTCTTCCGGGAGACGCTCGCCGTGCCGGTGGTGCTGGGGCGCAAGACCGTGCGGGAGCGGTTCGCGGGTGCGACCAACACGCTGACCTGCGAGGCGATGATGCGCGACGGCAAGGCGCTGCAGATGGCGACCTCGCACGAGCTGGGGCAGAACTTCGCCCGCGCGTTCGGTATCGACTACCTGTCGAAGGACGGCACCCAGGAGCTGGCGTGGACCACCTCCTGGGGCTCGTCGACGCGGATGTTCGGCGGGCTGGTCATGTGCCACGGCGACGACCACGGGCTGCGGCTGCCGCCCCGGCTGGCTCCGGTGCAGGCGCTCGTCATGGTGGTCAAGGACGGCGAGGGCGTGGCCGAGGCGGCGCGTGCGCTGGTGGACGAGCTGGCCGCGGCCGGGGTGCGGGTCGAGCTGGACGACCGGACGGACACGCCGTTCGGCCGGCGGGCCGTCGACGCCGAGCTCAAGGGCGTGCCGCTGCGCGTCGAGGTCGGGCCGCGCGAGCTCGCCGGGGGGTCGGTGACCCTGGTGCGTCGCGTGCCGCGGGCCAAGGCGCCGGTGCCGCTGCGCGGCCTGGTCGCCGAGGCCACCGCCGCGCTCGAGCAGGACCAGCAGGCCCTGTATGACGAGGCGCTCGCCTTCGCGCGGTCGCGGACCGTCGACGTGACGAGCACCGACGAGGCGGCCGAGGCGGCGCGCACCGGCTGGGCCCGGCTGCCGTGGTCCGCCCTCGGTGAGGAGGGCGAGACGCGGCTGGCCGAGGGCGGCGTGTCCGTGCGGTGCCTGACCATGCCCGACGGGTCGGTGCCGGAGAGCGAGGACGACCCGGACGTGCTGGCCGTCGTCGCCCGGGCCTACTGAGGGCTCGTTGCGATGAGTTCCGGGTGCGGGCGCCGTCAGTCATGTCATCGCCCGCACCCGGAGGAGACCCATGCCCCACACCACGCGAACCAGCCGCGAGGGGTTCGACCGCGCGGCCGCGGTGACGCGGTCCATGCTCGGGTGGGGCGTGGTCGCCGGCCCGTTCTACCTCGTCGTCGGCCTGGCTCTCACCCTGCGCACGGACGGCTTCGACCTGGGTGAGCACGCGCTGAGCCTGCTCATGCTGGGTGACCACGGCTGGATCCAGTCGGTCAACCTCGTGCTCACCGGCCTCATGGTGCTGGTGGCCGCCAAGGGGTTCGAGCGTGCTGCCGCGGGCAGCGGCCGAGGCCGGCACCTGTCGGTCCCGCTCGGGATCTACGGGCTGTGCCTGGCGGCCAGCGGGCTGTTCCCGCCCGATCCGGTGCAGGGCTTCCCGCCCGGCAGCGCCGGCGGTGAGGCCTCCGTGACCGGTCTGCTGCACCTGGCCTTCGGCGGCGTCGGGTTCCTGGCGCTCGGCGTCGCGGCGTTCCTCTTCGCCCGATGGTCCCGCTCCCGCGGGGCCACCACGGTGGCGACCCTCTCCGTCGTGGCCGGGGTCGTCGTCATCGTCGGGTTCCTCGCCGGGGCGGCGCTGGCCACCTCGGACACCGGGGTGCTGGCCCTCTGGCTCGCCGTGGTCGTCGGGCTCGCCTGGCTCCTCGGCGCCTCGGTCCACGCCTACCGCACCGTCCCCCACCCCGACCTCCACCGACGGGAGCGCGCATGAGCGAGCACACGGCATACGAGGACGGCGGCGGCTTCACCGTCCGCCGGCGGCTGCAGGGGACCCCCGAGCGGGTCCGCGCGGCGTTCACCGAGCCGGAGCGGCTCGAGCAGTGGTTCGTCGTCGAGGGCTACCGGACGCCGGCGGCCCGGATGCGGGTCGACGCCCGGACGGGAGGCCGGTTCGACGCGGTCATGGTGTCGGAGACCGACGGGACCGAGATCCCGTTCGGCTTCGACTACGTCGAGGTCGAGCCGCTCCGCGTGGTGCTGGCGTTCACCGAGCCGCGGGAGCGGGTGACGGTGACCCTGGCCCCGGTCGAGGGCGGGACGGACCTGACGTACGAGTTCCGCAGCTGGCCCCCACCGTCCGATCCGGCGGCTTCGCGCCGGGGTGTCGAGGACATGCTGGACCGCATCGACGCCGGCCTGCGCGCGGGCACGATCTGAGCCGGCGCAGCGCCCCGCTCTGTCGGTGGTGGCGACCAGACTCGTCTCCTCACGCAGAAGAAGAGACGAGAGGGACAACGCCATGACGAGCATCGACCACACCCACCCGATCCTCGTCCTCGGAGGCACCGGCACCGTCGGCGGCCGGGTCGTCCGGCAGCTGCGGGAGCAGGGGGTCCCCGTGCGCCCGGCCAGTCGTCACACCGACCCGCGGTTCGACTGGGATGACCCGGGCACCTGGGACGCCGTGCTCGACGGTGTGCGCCGCGCGTACCTGCTGCTGCCCGACGACGTGGGCCTGCCCGCCGGGTTCGTGGACCGCCTGGCCGCCGCCGGGGTCGAGCGGGTGGTGCTGCACTCCGACCGCGGCGTCGAGGTCATGGGCGTCACCCGCCTGCAGGAGGCCGAGGCCGCGGTCCGACGGTTCCCCGAGTGGACCATCGTGCGGGCCGACTGGTTCGACCAGAACTTCGAGACGTTCTTCCGCGACGCGATCATCGAGGGCCGGCTGCGCGTGCCGGTCGGTGAGGCCCGGCAGGGCTTCGTCGACGCCGAGGACATCGCCGGCGTCGGGGTCCGGGCGCTGCTCGGCGACGACCTGGTGGGCCGGGTCCTCGAGGTCACCGGCCCCGAGGCGCTGTCGTTCCGCGAGGCGACCTCGATCATCGGCGAGGTGCTCGGGCGCGAGATCGAGTTCGACGGCACCGCCGCGGCCTACCGCGAGCAGATGACCGGCCTCGGCCTGCCCGACGAGGTCGTCGACGGGCTCATCGCCGGGTTCGCCGCCCTCGAGGCGCGCGGGGACACCGGGCCGACGGGCGTCGTGGAGACCGTGCTCGGTCGGCCCGCCCGCAGCCTGCGCTCGTATGCCGAGCAGGCGGCCGAGCGTGGGGCGTGGGGCTTCCAGCGGCCTCGGGTGCTCAGCGCCCACGGACGGATGTAGGCGGTCAGTCCTCGCCGCGGTAGAACTCGGTCCAGGTCCGGTCGGCCTTCGCGTAGAGCTCGGCGATGTCGGCGTCGGCCTGGTCGTCGGACGCGACCCAGTTCTCCGAGGCGGTGTCGTTGCCGTAGTTCCAGATCGGGGACGAGCGCTCGCCGAACCAGGTCCACACGGCACTCGCGGTGTCGTCGTCGACGAGCCCCTGCCTCTGCAGCTCCTTCGCGACGTCCTTGCCGGCCTGCTCCTCGATGGTGGAGGTGGTCTTGATCCGCTGCCCGATCTCGGTGGCCGAGCGCTTGTTGGCCTCGCCCGCCTCGCGGATCCGGGTGAGCTCCTGCTGCCGCGCCTGCGACCAGGCCTGCTCCATCCGCTGCCGCTCCTGGGCCCAGTAGGCGTCGAGCTCGGCGCCGGAGCCGGCGGCGGTGAACTCCCCGCCCCCCGCCTCGGCGATCGCGGCCAGCGCGGCCTGGTCGGCGTTGCCGGTCTGGAAGCCGATGACGTTGACGACCGGCTGGATGTCGGTCTGGGCCAGGCCCCGGGACGCGGCGACGGGGTCGCCACCGCAGGTCTCGATGCCGTCGGTGACGACGTAGACGATGCTGTCGGTCGCCTCCGCCGGGATGTCGCCCTGCGCGTCCTCGATCGCGCGAGCCAGCGGGGTCCAGCCCACCGGGTCCACGCCGGAGAGGGCGTCCGCCAGGCCGGCCTCGTCCTGGCTCTGCCCCTCGAAGACGACCTCACTGGACCGGCACGACTCGTCCTTGCCGGCGTCGGTGTTGTCGCCCTCGTGGCCGTAGATGCGCAGCGAGACGGTGCTGTCCTCCGGCAGGTCCCGGACGAAGGTCTCGATGGCGGCCTTGGCCTCGTCCATCCGGGTGCCGGTCGGGGCCGCGTCGGCCATCGACCCGCTGGCGTCGAGGACCACCGCGTAGTGGTTGGTGCCGACGTCCGCGACCGGCGGCTCCGCGTCGGAGCCGGGACCGTCCGAGCCCTCACCCGTGCTCGTGTCGAAGAAGACCGTGGCCCGCACGTCGTCGGCGTAGTCGCCGTGGACCTGCGCGAGCACCGCGCCGATCCACTCCTCCTCCGTCTGCGGGTCGAGGGCGGCGGCCGCCGCCGCGTCGTCCGCCGGCGCCGACGCCGTCGCGCCGTCCGACGGCGTCTCCGGCGCCGGGTCCTCGTCGCCGCTGCATGCCGACAGCACGAGCACCCCTGCGAGCGCGCACGCCAGACCGAGCTTCATCCACCGACCCCCTTGAGAGACTCCCGAGGTCAAGCACGGTACGTATCGCCCGGACGAACCGCGAATCCGCTTCAGCCGCACTACCGTCTTGTCGCATGGCCGAGCGCAAGAAGGACGAGTCGGGCCCGACGCTGCTCTCCGGCGGTAACCCGCAGATCCCCAAGGGTGAGGGCGACGGTCCGGTGCGGGCCTACATCGCCGCGATGCCCGACTGGAAGCGCGAGGTCGGGCGCCGGCTCGACGACTTGGTGACCAGCACGGTCAAGGACGTGCGCAAGGCGGTGAAGTGGAACCAGCCGTTCTACGGCGCCCCCGGCGACGACGGGTGGTTCCTGTCGTTCCGCTGCTACACGACGTACGTCCAGGTGCAGTTCTGGCGCGGCACCGAGCTCGACCCGGTGCCGCCGAAGCCGTCCAAGCACGCCGAGGTCCGCTACCTCGACATCCACGAGGACGACGAGCTCGACGAGGCACGGCTCCGCTCCTGGGTCGAGCAGGCTGCCGCGATCCCCGGGACGAAGGTCTGACGGCGAGCGGCACGGCATACGAGAATGTCCGCGTGACCCGCGTCATCCGGTTCTTCTTCGACCACGGACACCCGTGGCCGCTGTGGGAGGACGGGTCCGAGAAGTACACGACCGACCCCGGCGACTACGGGCTGTCCGACGACCTCGCCGCGCGGCTGCGGTCGGCGTACGCGCTCTGGGAGAGCCACCGGGACCTCGAGGGGAACTGGAGCTCGGAGCGCGCGCGTGAGCAGTGGCGTGCCGAGTGCGACGAGGCGGTGGCGATCCTGCGCCGCGAGGTCGCCGACATCGCCGAGGTGCGGGACGAGCGCGGCGAGTGAGCCGGTCGCCTAGAGCGGTCGGGACGCCCGCTTGACCCGCTTGGCCGGTTGCGGCTCGGGTCGCTCGAGCGACACCGAGGTGTCCTCCGACGTGATGGCGTACTTCTCGTTGGCGCCGGTGATGAGCTCGTCGCCGACCTGGCGCAGGTTCACACCCCTGCCCCGGGCGTAGCGGACCAGGAACTGGTAGGCCCGCTCCTCGTCCACCTGGTAGCGCTCCATGATGAGGCCGACCGCCTGGCCGATGGCCTTGCGGGTGGCGACCATGTCGGTCAGCTCGTGCTCGCGCTGGGCCCGCTCGACGGCCAGGGAGGCGTGGACGGCGAAGAGCCGCACCATGGGCACGATCAGGGGGTCGATGACCGTCTGTTGCGTCGAGTAGAGGTTGAGGCAGCCGAGCACCTCGCCGCCGAAGACCAGGCGGAGCGACATCTGGGCACGGACGCCGTAGCGGACGGCCTGCGGGGTGTAGTTGGCCCAGCGCGTGTCGGTCGTCAGGTCGTCGACGACCACGACGTCGGTCGCCGAGAGGGCCTCGACCGCGGGGCCCTCCGACAGGGCCTCCTGCAGCTGGTCGAGGTCCCGGACGAAGTCAGCGGTCCAGGCGCGCGGCTCGAGGGTGCCGCGGCGCGGGCTGACGGAAATGCCCGCGTGGTCGATGTCGGAAAGCGAGTCGACCGTGGCCACGGCGATGGAGGTCAGCGTCTCCTCCAGGTCCGGCCGGATCCTGATCTGTCTGGCCGCCTGCGTCAGCGCCTCGGCGACGGATAGGTGAGAGTCCACGTTCACTCCGAACGTTGTGGGAGGCAAGGTGCACCAGCCCAGGCGAGACGTTCGGCGAACGAGGCGTCTGAAGGGGGACACGCGGGCCGGGCAGAGAGCCCGGTCCCCTCACCGTAGCCCCTCGGGCACCCTGAGGGCCACCCCCTGAGGGTCCCGGCGTGCGTGGCCCTGTCGCCCGGGCCCCCACCCGCCCCCGTTCCGTCGCACGAAACGGCTAAAATGTTCTCATTGGGGGACACCGGCAATAGACCCGCGACAGGCATGCATTTGCCAGGGAATGAATCAGTTCCATAGACTGCTATTCGTGACGATGTGGATGCGGCGGAAACGTCGATCCAGCTCCCCGCTATCATCTTCGATCCGTGCGGCACAACGACGTGCGCTAATGCTCACCGCAGGGTCCTGAGCGGGCCCGAACATCCCTCAACCAGTACAAGGAGCACACATGGCACAGAAGACCCGCGTCATCCTCGTCGACGACCTCGACGGCGAGGAGATCACGGACGGCGGTGAGACCATCCAGTTTGGTCTCGACGGCGTGACGTACGAGATCGACCTCAACGACAAGAATGCGGCCAAGCTGCGCGACGCCCTGAGCTACTACATCGCGCACGCCCGCCGCGTCGGGGGTCGCCGCCAGACGTCTCGCGCCGGCGGCGGGGCTGCTTCCGCCAGCCGTTCCGAGCTCCAGAAGATTCGCGAGTGGGCCAAGGAGCACGGCTACAAGGTCAGCGACCGCGGCCGGATCTCCAAGGAGGTCCAGGAGGCCTACGCCGCCGCCCACTGACGCTTCCCCACCAAGCTCCCCCGGACCGGCACGCCGCGACCACGCGGCGTGCCGGTCCTGCTGTGTGCCCCACTGTGACAGTCGGCTTGGATCATCACCGGGCAGACGACCCGGCGCCCGCGGATCGATGTTCTCGGGTCCGTCACCACAGAACCAGGGTTACTGAAATTTCAAAAGTCACGCGTTGGATCTTCTGCCGGTTCGGGGCGAGGAAATGACTGCACCGGCCGCGGTGGACCCTGGGAATTCTCTGAGAGCGCGCACAAAGCGCACCGTTAGCCCGACCCCGGGACCGGAATGAGGCGTTATGGGTGAAACACAACGCCGAGACCCCGGGTGCAGACGGAGAGACCACGTGTGTTATATGGCGCCGTCGTTATCCACAGGGGCTCAGCCGATCGGCCGCGGCCGACGATAGGATCGGCGCGCCAGGGCCCAGCCGACACTGGCCAGACCAACGCACCACGCCACCGCCGACAACACCGTCGGCATATCCACCGCGCCCCCTGCGAGCAAACCGCGCACCGTCTCATTCACCGGGGTGAAGGGCTGGTGCTCGGTGAACCACCGCAGCGCCGCCGGCATCGTCTCCACCGGGACGAATCCACTGCTGAGGAACGGCAGCAGCAACAGCACCATCGGGGTATTGGACGCCGATTCCACCGACCGTGCCGAAACCCCCATGGCGACCGTGAGCCACGTGAGCGTGAACGCCAGGAGCGTGAAGAAGCCGACCAGCGCGAGCCAGTCGCCGGGCCCCGCACCGGGCCGGTAGCCGAGCAGCACGGCCGCCCCGAGGACGACGGCTCCGGCGAGCAGCGTCTGCACCAACGCCCCCACCACGTGCCCGCCGAGCACCGCCACCGGCGCGACCGGCATGGTCCGCAGCCGGGTGACGACACCACCGGTCATGTCCATGGCCACGTTGATCGAGGTGGCCTGCGCGACGGCCGAGGCGGTGAGCACGAGGATCGCCGGGGTGATGTAGTCCAGGTAGGCGGCACGCCCCGCGGCACCCGGGGCCGCACCCGTGCCGACCCCGGCCCCGATGGCGCCGCCGAAGACGTAGACGAAGAGCAGGAGCAGCACCACCGGCATCGCGACGAGCATCACCGTGAGCGAGGGGTAGCGCCGCATCCGGGTCAGGCTGCGCCGGGTCATCGTGACGAGGTCGCGGGCGGGAGCCGGCGCCGGAGCGATGGCGGTCATCAGGCCACCTCCGAGGTGCGGGGACCGGTGCCGTCCGGATCGGTCAGGGCGAGGAAGACGTCGTCGAGCGAGCCGGCGTCGTGCGCCGCCTTCAGCCCGGCGGGGGTGTCGTGCGCGACCAGGCGCCCGTCATACAGGACGGCGACACGGTCGGCGAGGCGGTCGGCCTCGTCGAGGTACTGCGTGGTGAGCAGCACCGTCGCGCCGTCGGCGACCACCTCGCGGACCAGCTGCCACAGGTCGCGGCGGGCGCGCGGGTCGAGGCCGGTGGTCGGCTCGTCGAGGAAGACGACCTGCGGCCGGGCGACGAGCGTCATCGCCAGGTCGAGCTTGCGGCGCATGCCGCCGGACAGCTGCTGGCCCTGCTTGCGTGCGGCGTCGGCCAGGCCGAACCGCTCGATCAGGTATGACGTGCGCTCACCGGCCGCGCGTCGCGGCAGGTGGAACAGGTCGGCCACCAGGCGCAGGTTCTCCGCAACGGTGAGCAGCGGGTCGACCGCGGACAGCTGGCCGGTGACCCCGATGCGGCGGCGCACCTCCTGGGAGTGGCGCGTCACGTCATACCCGAGGATGCGGGCGGTGCCCGCGTCGGCGGGCAGCAGGGTGGCGAGGACCGAGACGGTCGTGGTCTTGCCCGCGCCGTTGGGGCCGAGCAGGGCCGTGACGGTCCCCGTGGGGACGGTGAGGTCGATGCCGTCGAGGACGGTCTGCGGGCCGAAGGCCTTGCGCAGGCCGGCGATCTCGATGGCCGGGGTGGGTGAGGACATGGGTGCTCCTCGTGCGAAGCCGGGGTCTCCCGGCGGCGCCGGGAGCGTCAGATGTCGAGGTCCTCGACCTCGGGTTCGGTGTCGTAGACGGCGAGCACCTCGGCCAGCTCGGTCGGGACCGCGGCCCGCAGCTCCTCGAACGTGTCGTGCACGTGGAGGGAGGCGGTCGCGGGGAGCTCGCCCCACTGCTGCTCGCTGGCGAAGTGCTTGCGCCAACCGGTCAGCTGGCCGTCCTTGCCGGCGGACCACACGTGCTCCTTGCCCCGGGCCAGGTGGACGGCGAACCGGCCGGCGCGGGTGCGGTAGACGCGGTAGCGCTCGACGGTGCCGGTGCTCGTCGTGCGGCTCCAGTCGGCCAGGAGGAGTCCGAAGGAACCGAGAAGAGGAGGACCCCATGTCCGCGCTCCTGAACCTGTCCGCCACCGCCCAGCCCCTGCTCGAGCACGCGGGTGACGAGGTGCACCGCTGGGCCGGCGGCCCGCCGTTCCCGTTCTGGATCTTCCCGATCCTCTGGCTCGTCGTCATCGCCGGCATCGCGCTCCTGGTCGTCTTCGGCCGGCGCCGCCGCGACCGCCAGGTCGGCCGCGTCGCCGGTGAGCAGGTGCTCGCCGAGCGGTACGCCGCGGGCGACATCGACGAGGCCGAGTACCGGGCCCGCCGGGCGGTGCTGCGCGAGAAGAGCTGAGCCCCGGCATACGAGAAGGACCCCGTCCCGGATCTCCGGGGCGGGGTCCTCCCGTGCCGGCCCGTCTCGTAGCGTCTCGGGGATGGGGACCGCCGACGACATCGCCATGTGGGACGCCGAGGCCGCTGCGTATGACGAGCCGGCCGACCACGGTCTGCGGGACCCGACCGTCCGCGAGGCGTGGCGCGAGCTGCTGCTGGACCGCCTGCCCGAGCCTCCCGCCCGCGTCGCGGACCTGGGCTGCGGGACGGGCACCCTCTCGGTGCTGCTGGCGGAGGCGGGGTTCCGGGTCGACGGTCTGGACTTCTCGCCGCGCATGGTGGAGGCGGCCGAGCGCAAGGGGGACGGCGTTGACGGTCTGCGGTTCGTGCGCGGGGACGCGTTCGAGCCGGCGCTGCCGGAGGGGAGCTACGACGTGATGCTCTGCCGGCACGTCCTGTGGGCGATGCCCGACCCGTCCGTGGCGCTGTCGCGGTGGCTGCGTCTGCTCACGCCGTCGGGGCGGCTGGTCCTGGTGGAGGGGCGGTGGTCGAACGGGGCCGGCCTCCCGGCCGAGGAGGTGGTGCGGCTCGTGGAGGAGACGGGGCGGTCGGCGTCGCTGACGCGCCTGACCGACCCGGCCTACTGGGGCGGAGCATCACCGACGACCGCTACGTGGTGACGAGCCACCTCTGAGAGCTTCATCTCGGCCTACAGCGATCGGGCGAGGCGCGTTGTCAGGAGCAGCCGGGCGTACTCGCCACCCGCCACCCCTGTCGGGCGCCGGTAAACTCACGTCGTGGATTTCTTAGCGTACGCAGAGGCGTCCGCGAGGCTCTTGAACGAGGACATCAACGACCTCGATGACTTGCGTGACTTCCTCTCGCACCGGGCTTGGCTCATTCCCCAATGCGTCGAGCGGGACGTCCGGGTGCTGCGGCGCTTCCGTTCGGAGCTCAGGACGGTGTTCGAGTTGTCGCAGGACGACTCGCCGACTGTCATCCGTCTCCTGAACGATCTGATGAGTCGGTACCCGATCCGCCCTCGGATCGAGGACGGAGGGCCTGACGGGTTGCATCTCCACGTCGCGAAGACATCGAGCGTGTCGGAGCTTCTGATCGGCGAGAGTCTTCTCGGTCTCGCAGCGCTGGTGTGCACAGTAGGTTCGAATCGGATTGGAGTCTGTGCTGCCGACACATGCACCAGGGTCTTCGTCGACGCATCGCCCAACGGGTCGCGTCGCTATTGCTCGGAACGATGCTCATCGCGTGCGAACGTTGCGGCCTTCCGGGCCCGTCGTCGCCAAGCAGCCGCTGACGCGTGACCCTCGTCAGTCAGGGTCGATCGGAGCGAATCTCGCGATCGACAGCGCCACTAGGTAGCCCAGCGCCACCATCGCCCACCCGACGGCGTACGTTCCAACATGGTCGACCAGCAGGCCGAAGCTGACCGGCCCAACAGAGAAACCCAGATATTGTGCAAGGGCCTGATAGCCGGACGCCGCCGCCACCTGCTCGGGTCGGACGATGGTAATCAGGGCATGGATGATTACAACGTTGGCCGCAATCGCTCCTGCGGCATGGATGATCACGCCAGTCCACAGCAGTGCTGGTGACGCGGATACCGTTGCCACACCGAGCACCGATGCTGCCACCAGCGAAGTTCCTACGAGGATCCGCAGGGCCGACGACGCCGAGCGGGGGCCGTCCGACGCCCGCCCCCAACCTATCCGACTGGCGATCCCCAGCAGACCCACTAGCGTCATGGTCGAACCAGCGACCGACGGGGAAAGCCCTATGCGCTCGGTGCCGAACAGGGGGAGATAGACATTCGTCGCCTGGACAGCCAGGGCAACACAGAACGAGTAGGCGAAGAGCCACCAGGCCTGACGGGGCAATCCGCGCGGCCCCGCGCTGACCACGGACGGCTGGGCGCGGGTGCGTCGCAAGCCTACGGTAAGTAGCAGCGCGAACACGCAGATCAGAACCGTTGCGAACGACGCCGCGCGCCACGACACCACGAGTGCGGCAAGCGCCACGACACCGGCGCAGAGTTGGCCCATTTGCACCCCAGCTTGCTTGACGCCCATGAGGGCACCGCGCCGAGGACTCGACGACGTCGAGACAAGCAGGTTCGTGACCGGGTTCGACATCGACTGCACGACCCCGGATAGGAAGGCCGCGCAAACAAGCCAGCCCCAAGATTGAGCGCCGCTGACCAGCGCCAGTGCTACCGCGGCAAGGACGAACAATGTGAACAAAACTGTCGTAGCGTCCAGCCACCGCATGATGGGACCGGCCATCAAACACAGTGGAGCCGCGGCGAGGTAGGTGACGGTTGCGAGCAGGCCGAACTGGACTCGTTGCACTCCAAGGTCACTGACCAGCTGGGGGGAAAGCGAACTCAGGGTGAAGATGACGAGCGGCCCTACCCCCATCGCCAGGGTCAGAACCACCCCGAGGCGGAGCTGCCCCTCCGGTGCTGTAGCACTCACCCGATTCAGAGTTCCTCAGCCGCTGCCCGGAACGCCGTTACCACTGTCTCCAGGTCCGACTGACTGTGCTCAGCCGAAGTCTGAACTCTAATGCGGGCCTTACCGCGTGAGACAACGGGATGGGAAAACGCAACGACCATGACGCCGCGGCGGCGAATAGCACTCGCCAGCTGGCCGGCGCGCGTCTCCTCGCCGATCGCCCCGTCCAGGACCGCGGGATGCGTCGCCAATCCCAGATAATTGTTGGCGCGGAAGTTGAGCATCGGCCCGTTTACGGTTCGAGGCTCCGCGGACTGCCGCCCGGTGATGACGACCTCTTCCTTGAATCTCCCCTCAGCGCGGAGCGCTTCTAGACGGGCTGAGAGAGTCACGTCCAGCAGGTCGGATGGCGCGGTCACGAAGCATTCACCTCGGGATGCACGCGCACGATGGCGCTCAGTTCGATCTCGATCGGCGCATCGAAGGGCAAGGAGGAAATACCGACCGAAGCGCGGACGTGCTTAGCTCCGGCCTCGTCGAACAAGTCATTTAGAAGGTCCGAAGCGCCGTTGGTAACCAGGTGGTGCTTGTCGAACTCTGGGGTTGCGACGACGTAGCCACGGAGGCGAATAATTCGCAAGATGTGCTCGACTCCCCCGACTGCGGCAGCTAGAGAGGAGAGCGCGTTCAGGGTCGCGATCTCGGCGGCTCGGATGCCGTCAGGAATGTCCAACTCCGCACCGAGTCGACCGGTTACTGCAACGCGTTCGCCCAGAAAGGGGAGATGTCCCGCAGTTTCGGCGACATCAGTGTGCACGAACGCGGCGACGTAGTGGCCCGGTGGGTTCGGCGGCGCCGGCCACATCAGTTCGCGGGGGGCCAGCCGTTGCTGGATTTCAGTGAGGGACGTCAGAGCTCCCACCGCCCGCCGATCGGTCCCGCGCCCGGGAGAGGGAAGTGCATGGCGACGTACCAGGGGAACGATTGGTGCGACCACGCGTATAAGGCGTTGCCGTACCGCAGCAGCTGCTCCAGGACCTCCAAGACCTCTTCGGGATCTGCATCGCTGCGGAGCACCTCGTGAAACTGCTGAGCGAAGGACGACAGTTGCCTCCACCCGTGGTAGCGGAGTGTGAAGTGGTACTTCGTGCCCACCACTTCGTAAGCAGTGCGCGCGGTTTGAACGCCCTCTCGCAGCAGCGCGCCGTAGATCGGATAGAGCGTGTTCGTGACGAAGTCCCGCACCAGTCCGTGCGCGGCGTCCCAGACCGAGAAATACTGGCCAAAGCTGCCGGCGTCTGGCACGCGTCCCGTGCGCAACATCTCCATGTCACGAGGCTCTTCGAGCTGGATTGCATCCGCGGCGTCCGCGATCTGGGCCGCGAGCGCACTTCGCAGAGGAGGTCGTGGTGCTGGCACGTCAGGACCGTCGGGTGCTGAGAAATGCACCGTCAATCGACGCTTGAGCCAGAACAGGTTGTCCCATACTTGACGACCCACTTCAGGCAACAGCGCGATGTCGTCGGGATGCACCTGTCCCAGCACTGCTTGCTTCGCCGGCTCGAGCCCCGGGCCGTATTGGATCGACAGTTTGCTGCCCGTGCCCTGCGACAACCGGATCCGCCCGACGGGGGCATCTACGATCGACTCCATGGTCGGGGTGGGCGCCTTGCTCAGATAGGGCAGCCACATCGTTACCGAACTGCCGGACACGACAGGGTGCGACTGCAGGATCCCGAAGGGGATGGCGGCGCGGAACTCTGCGACCAGCTCCGGGTTTTGGGAGACGGCGAGCGATGCTCGCACGCTGCAGGCCAACTCGGGCCAGGTGATGATGATCTCGTCTGCCATGGCCGGCTCCAATTAGGAAGTGGGTGCCGTCGGCTCGATCCCGAGCAGGACGCGTGGCGTTGTTCGCGTCATCGTGTAGATGTCCTCCTCGGGTACGCCCACAGCCTTGACCGCATTGAGGAACGAGCGAAGCGCCTCGGTCGGTGCGGCGTTGTGGATCTGCCCGCAGTCACTAGAGATCGCGACGCGGTCGGCGCCGACCTTCTCGACGAGCGCCGCAATCTCCTCCAGTCGCATCCCACCCCCATCGTTGCGGAGCAGATAGTGCTCGAGAGGGAAGGAGATGGACGCCGACACCTCGAGGTAGGCGCCCTGTCCAGCCATCTCGACCAGGAAGCCCTCAGACTTGTCAAGAAAGTACACGTGGGTCAGCAGACAGCGCACGCCCTGAGCGGCACATTCGGATACCAGAGCTCGAACGTCCGGTGGGCCAAGGTGTCCTGTTGCGATCGTGGCATTCGCGCGCCCTGCCAATCTGATGATCTCGCGGACCTCCGGCAGTAATGCCCCCTCCGCGTCCAGACAGCTGATGCCTGGCGACGCCAACTCAGGCGCAAGTGTCATGTGACCGACACCGTATGTGCCCTTCCCGAAGTGATCGACGTGGTGGGCGGCGTGCATGGTGGGCCCCCAGATCATCCTGGCCCCCTGCTGTAACGCTGCCCCAACCGCGGTCGGGTTGAAGCCGCCTACGAACTCGTTAAGAACGAGTCCGCCGTACAAGTCTATGTCCTCGACGACCTTGCTCGTGTAGTAGGCGCGCGTCACGGTCGACTCGTGATGGGCCTTGAGGAGTAGGCCAGCCATCCCTGCATCACGGGCGGCCTGAGCCATCGTGATCGCGTCGCCAACCCGGGAGAACAGCTCCGGCGCGGCGTGTACGTGCAGGTCGATGGCGCCTTCAAGGGTCAGCACGCCGAGCCTCCGGTCACCCTCGTCCTGCCGTCATTGACGTGATCTTGCGACACCGATCCCTCCTTGACGTGAGTGGCGTCGGCGGTCGAGCCGACGTCTGCTCCGGGAGCCTAGGACCGATGTAATGAGTAAGGCAACATCTGATTCTTACGCGCGATGGAGATCCATAGTCTGCCCTATATCACTGGACGCCAGCTTCCCACCACCGCTTGTCCCGCGCCATGCGCGCCACGCCGCAGCGTTGACACAGCGAATACATAACCTCTAGTATGCATCTCCGTCGCCGGGAAGACCCGGTTCTGAGACCTGTGGAGGCAAGGTGTCCGACAACCACGCAGAGGTGGCCGGCGCTGGCTTGGTGGGACTGTCCACGGCCCTGCTGCTGAAGAAGGCAGGATGGTCCGTGACGGTGCACGAGGAGGCGCCTGCTGTCCGTGAGATCGGGGCGGGTATTTCTCTGCACCAGGGCGCGTGCTCGGTGTTCAACCACCTCGGCCTGATGGACCGTATCCTGGCCGAGGGCATCGACCTCGACGCCTCGCAGGCGATCTCGCACACAGGTGAGGTTCTCGCTGACCGGGAGCTCAGCGGTGCATTTCGCCAGGTAGCGATACGACGCCAGGTCCTGATTCGGATACTGACCGAGGAAGCCATCGCACAGGGCGTCGAGATCATGACATCATCGCGCGTCACTGGCGCAACCGCGGATGGCACCCTCCTCGTGGAGGGGCAGAGACCACGCCGCGCTGATCTCGTCGTCGGGGCCGACGGGTTCCACTCGATTGTCCGGGAGTCGATGGGGCTGACTGGCAAGAAGATTCAGAGAACGAACGGCGCAACGCGTTTGCTCATCAACCTCGACAGGAGCGTCGGAAGGACGGTACTCGAGGAGTGGTGGGGGCCTGCCAACCGCGTAGGCATCCTTCCGGTCGGCACCGGCATGACCTACGTCTACATGAGTTCGCGGGAGTCGGACCGCCGGGCAACCCGTGTCCCGATCGACCCTGACTATTGGGCCCATCTGTTCCCAGGCATCGACGCGGAAGTCTTCCAGCAGTTGGCCCAGGTTGAGGGTGCCCGCCACGACCGGTACCCCTACGTCAAGCCGAAGGCCTGGTCTAAGGGTCGCGTGGCCATTGTCGGGGACGCCCTCAACGCGCTTCCCCCTTCGTTGGGCCTCGGCGTCACACTCGGTCTGCGCAACGCCAGGCTCATGGTCGACACCCTCAAGGCACACCCCGAGGTCTCGGACGCGCTCCAGGAGTGGGAGAGGGTCGCCCGGCCCGATACGGAGTGGATCCAGCGCTGGTCCCTTCTCCGCGAGCGCTTGTCGCACAACCTTCCCCTGCCGCTCGCTCGTTTGCGCGCGAGACTGCTGAGGCGCTCGAACGGCCTGCGCGGATGGGGTCAACGCGGTCGGAACTTCGACGAAGAGCTGATCACCAGCCCGTAGCAAGCAAGTCGCAACAGTTGCCCCCACGGTGACTGCGGTTGATAACATGCGGGAATGCCCGTCGAGCGATCGCTTGAAGAGGTCGCCGACAGCATCCGCGAGTTCATGATCGCGATGCTCCATTCCGCCCCGCAAGGTGACTTGAGCCGATCGGCCGCTGGCGTACTGGGCACTCTCTATGAGCACGGACCACAGCGCGTGACCACCCTGGCGGTGAGTAACGCAGTGTCGCAACCCGCCATGACGGCGCTAGTCCAACGACTCGAGGCGACAGGGCTTGTCATCCGCGTGATGGATCCAAGCGACTCACGAGCGCGACTTGTGACCATCACGGAGGAGGGCGTGCGCACTCTCAAGGATCGTCGCGCACGTCAGAACGCAGCGATCGCTGCGGCGATCACTGAACTCGATGACGAGGCCGCCGCGAAGCTCAGTCAGGTGGTTCCAATCCTGAAGCAGATGAGCAGTCGCTTGAAGGACGCTCCGCCCAGCTGATCCCCTGGAAGAACAGTTGTCCCGGATGCATAACCCTCGCTATGCTCTCTTGATAGGGTGCGGGGACGTCGAGGCGCACAGGACTGGCCCGCCTCGCTCCTAGCCGTCGGCGTACCGCACCCCAGGTGGGCGTGCGGCACCCAAGTGCTTCCGGCAAGAGAGGTAGGCAATGCCAATCGTGGAGGTCGGCTCTGTCGCCGAGGCAGTAGCAGCCCTGAGCGCAGATCCGGAGAGTCGGCGCCTCATTGGGGGTGGTACCGGCCTGATGCTGATGGCACGTTCCGGCTTCTTCGCACCTGAGTCGCTGGTGACGTTGCGGCGGGCCACGGACATCGAGCTCCACGACGTGCGAGTCCTCGGTGGCTGCTTGCGGATCGGAGCGCTGGTGACGCTACGGGACCTCGAACTCGATCCCACTGTGCGCCGCGTACTCCCGACGCTGCCTGGAGTCCTGCACCGCGTGTCAAGTGTTCGAACGCGTAACGTCGCGACCGTCGCCGGGTGCCTGGCACACGCGGATCCGAAGATGGATCTACCGACCTACCTCATGGCGCTAGGTGCGCTACTCGTTGTGGAAACGCCGACTGGGCGACGGGAGATCCGCCTTGACGACTTCTTCGTCGGTTACTACCAAACCGCGCTCGAGCCGACTGATGTGATCGTCGCCGTAGAGGTCCCGGTCCGCCGCTCGGGGCAATACACCGACTATCGGAAGTTCACCGGGACGCTGGTCGAGGACTGGCCTCTGGTGTCGCTGTGCGTCGACCTCCACGAGGGAGCCGGGTCCATCAGCCAGGCCGCCGTGACCGTGGGCGCGCTGGGCGAGACGATCTGTCGGTTACCGGCGGTCGAGGAATGGCTTCACGGTCGTACACGCGACGAGGTCGAGCTTGGACTCGACGACCTGCGGGCGACAGCGCAGTCCCACGTACAGGCAAAGGACGATCACCTGGCCAGCGCGGACTACAAGCGCAAGGTCTTCGCCGCTGAACTCGGCCGCGCGTTGCGCGGATGGATCGCCGCCACGGGAATGGAGGTCGACCGATGAGAGCGCGCATCTCTCGCACCGATTGGACGGCCCACGCGTGGAACCGTGCGATCGGGAACATCCGGTACACCGACGACCACGTTCCGGCCGGCATGACGTGGGCGGTGCTGGTGCGGTCGACGACCGCGCATGCCGAGATCGTTTCGATAGACCGAGCGGCTGCGCGCATGGTTCCGGGTGTCCTGGGCGTCTTCACGTTCGAAGACTTGATGACAGTGGCCCGAGACGGTTACCACGGCACCGGGTATCGCGATCAGCCCATGATCGCGGACGGCCTCGTGCGCCACTACGGGGAGCCTGTCGCGGTTGTCGTCGCAACCGACCAGCGCACCGCCGAGGAAGCCGCCACGTTGGTCGATGTGGAGTACCGACGGCTGCCGGTCGTTCTCGATGACGAGGCGGCACTCGCCAATCGGACTCCGTTGCACAGGGACGTCGAGCCGTCAGCGGACTTCATAGACCTCAAGGGCATCACACCGCTCGCCGAGAACCCGAATGTCTACGTTCGCTCGATACTACGGACCGGCGACTTCGATGAAGTGGCTGCTGACGCCCCTTATGTGTTCGAGCACCGGTTCTCGACCGCCTCAGCTTCCGCCGCGCCGCTGGAGACGGTCTCGGCCTATGCCGTCCCCAACCGTGACGGCAGCATCGAGGTCCTGTCGCAGACTCAGATGCCCTCCTATGTCCGAGTCCAACTGGCGCGCATGTTCGGGATGTCCGAGGCGCGGATCCGCGTGCGCCACGCGCCCCTAGGCGGTGGTTTCGGGTTCAAGATCTATGCCCGTACCGAGCCCATCGTCGTAGCCTGCGCCCTCCTGGTCGGCCGACCAGTCGGCATGAAGTTCTCTATGGAGGAGCAGTTCTACCTCCCTCACCGTCGAGGCACGACAACGACGATCGCATCTGCCGTCGACGAGGGCGGCCGTATCTTGGCGCGACGAGCCTTCATCATCTGGAATGGCGGCGCGTACGCGGATGTCGGTCCCCGGATGGTCAAGAAGGGTGGGAACGTCGCCGCGGGCCCGTACGAGATTCCTGTTGTGGACATCGAGAGTGTCGGTGTCTACAGCAACCGCGTACCGGGAGGCGCGATACGCGGCTTCGGGATCCCTCAGATCGTGTGGGCCTATGAGACGCACGGCGGCATGATTGCGTCTGCCCTCGGCATCGACCCTGTCACCTTCCGTCGCCGCAACCTGATGCGGCGTGGGGCGATCCACCACACCGGAACACCGTTGGGACCATGCGATCCGACGATGGTATTCGAGCGGATGATCAAAGAATTGGAGTCGCGTCCGCTCGTTGACCCCGCTTCATCGGAGTTGAAGGCAGGCCGGGGCGTAGCGATCGCGATCAAGGCAGTAATGGGACCCACAACCTCGACTGTGAAACTGACCCTCAATCCCGATGGAAGTGCGACGCTGCATTGCGGGACAGTCGAGATGGGCCAGGGCTCGGACGTTTCGATGGCACGAATTGTTGCCGACGAACTCAACCTGCCGTTGGACAACGTCAAGGTGGTCTCGGGCGACACCGACTCCGTCCCCTGGGACATGGGAACCGCAGGCTCGCGGTCGACCAACCACATGCACAAGGCGATCATCCGCGCGGCGGACGATCTGCGATCGCAACTACGAGCACTGTCACAGACAATGGATGGACAAAGCCCTATAGGGGAGGACGTAGACCCGTTCAAGGTCGCAGGCGGTGTCATCGAGTTCCTGCGCGCCGGTTTCGGTCCGATGGGTGCAACTCTGACTGGCGTCGGGTCGTTCACGCCGGACTATATCCCTCCAGACGAAGACGGCCGCTCCGAGCGGATCACCGAGTTCTGGATGTGTGCTGCCACCGCGGCAGACGTCGTAGTCGACGCGCTCACTGGTGTTGTGCGTATCGACCAGTTGGTGACGATCTCAGACGTGGGAAAGCCGATAAATCCCGAATTGGTGCGCACGCAGCTGTCGGGCGCTTCGATCATGATGGCAAGCATTTCGATGGCTGAGGAGATCAAGTACGACTCTGAGGGCCAGTTGCTGAACCCAGGGCTGGAGCTCTACCGGATCTTCGGGTTCGAGGACAGTCCTCGCACCGTGTTCGCGGACATGGTTCGCGATGAGGGCGACGATGTCCCGCGTGGCGTCGGTGAGTCCGGCACTTTCTGTGTTGCACCCGCAATCGCGTCCGCGATTCACGACGCGGTGGGCGTATGGATGACCGATCTTCCGATCCGCCCCGAGGACGTACTCAGAGCGATGGAGGAGGCGGGACATGACTGAGGCCAGCCGAGAGGCGATCGCTTTCGTGCTGAACGGCGACCCAGTGCGGATCAAGGTCGCGACCGACGAACCGTTGTCGCACACGCTGCGCCGACTCGGGGAGAGCACGGTTCGCGAAAGTTGCGCGGTCGGTCTGTGCGGTTGTTGCACGGCACTAGTAGATGGCCTCGCGGTCTCCTCATGCCTGTACTGGTCAATCCTCGCCGACGGCACCCATGTCACGACTCTGGACGGACTCAGGTCCGACGAGCGCGTTACAAAGCTTCAGGAGTCCATCGCCGATCACGGGGCGGCTCAGTGCGGTTACTGCACGCCCGGCATGATCCTGACCGCTCTCGACCTGTTCGAGGAAGACCAGCCCGATACCGAAGAGATCAGCGCCCACATGAACGGCAACCTGTGTCGCTGCGCCTGTTATCCCGAGATGAAGTGCGCGATCAAGGACGCGCTGGGGAAGGCGCAGAAGCCGATCAGTAGTTAGCCGGGCGCCAGGTAATCTGATCCAGACATTCCGTAGAGGAGTCGCATGCAACTCAAGCACACGTTCACGGTTCCCGCCGCTATCGATCAGACCTGGGAGGCCCTGAACGACCTAGAACGCGTGGCGCGGTGCTTCCCCGGCGCCGCCATCGACTCAGTCGAAGGCGACTCGTTCGCAGGAACCGTACGGCTCAAGCTGGGCCCGGTCGTAATGAGGTACGTCGGGTCGGGCGAGTTCGTGTCGCGTGACACTGCGCAGTATCGCGCGGTCCTAAAGGCAAAGGGACGCGACCGCAGTGGCAACGGCACCGCTGACGTGCTGGTGACCACCCAGCTGGCCGCCCTACCCGAAGGTGGAACGAGGGTCGATGTGGAGACCGACCTCTCGATCACCGGGCGCGCCGCCCAGCTCGGGAGTGGTGCTATCGGCGACGTCTCCAACCGGCTGCTGGGGGAGTTCGTGGGCCGACTGTCCGAGCAGCTGGGGGTCGCGCAACCTCAGGCGGCCCGTGTGGTCGTAGGGGAATCCCCCGTTTCAAATGCGGCGCCGGCTAGCGGACCAGGGCCGGGCGACACCTTGGACCTCGGGCGGTTGATCTGGCCGATGCTGATCCGTCGCGCCGGCCCGTTCGCAGCAGGTGTGCTCCTAGGCGCTCTAGGCGCCGTGCTGTTCAACGCTCTAGCCCGTCGCCGACGTCGCCCCTAGCCAGGTCACATACCAACGACGAGGGTCCGCAACTAAAGTGGCTCTTCGAACTTCAGCGGGGTGCCCGGTAGGTGATCGGGCTCGTGGCCCCGACATGCTGTTGGTCTCTCACCACCGACAGCAACGAGGCCACGAGCATGGACGACGGTACGGCAGTACTTCTGGCTTGAGTTGGCTCACGCTTCGCCTGTCCGGTACGGAGCGGTTCGCTGACCTGGGGTGATGGGGTTGGGTTAGTGCGTTTTCACGCACTAACCGGTGGCCTAGAGTCGCGGGGTGGCGTTCATCAGGCGGGTGCGGACGAAGTCCGGGGCGACCGCTGTGCAGATCGCTGAGTACCGCCAAGGGCGGCAACGGATCGTCAAGCACGTGGGCTCGGCGCACAGCGAGGCCGAGCTGGGCGTTCTGCTGGAACGGGCGCGTGAGCTGCTCGAGGGCGGCCAAGGAGTGCTGGGCCTGGGAGTCGACCCCACGCCACCGGCGGCGGCGCTGGTGCCCGCGCCCGGCCAGCCGGCGCTGATCGAGGCTCCCGCGCCGGTTCCGGCTCCTGTTCGTGACGGGCCTGGTCGGGTGCTCTCCACCGACAGTCGGCTGCTATTTCAGGCTCTGGCCGGTGTCTACGCCGACCTGGGATTCGAGGCGGTCGGCGATGACGTGTTCCGCGACCTGGTCCTGGCGAGGGTGGTGGAGGCGACCTCGCTGCTGGACTCCGGGCGGGTGCTCACCGACCTAGGTCAGAGGCCGGCCAGCTACGCCACCATGAAACGCACCCTGGCCAGGTGCGGCACCGGCGGATACCGCGACCAGGTCGCAGCCGCGTGCTTCGAGCACGCCGTCACCAACGGTGACGTCTCGCTGGTGCTCTACGACACGACCACGCTGTACTTCGAGGCGGAGAAGGAGGACGACCTGCGCAAGGTCGGCTACTCCAATTATGCCGAGGTCACGGTTATGCCGAGGTCGTCCTTCCGGGGGTGGGGGCGTGGCTGGTCAGCGGGCTGGGAGGCGGTCGCCCGCGCGGCATAATCCGGGCCCCTTCTCTCGTCAGAGTC
>Ga0310830_100273_pt1 | contig 58882 bp, 49 predicted proteins | sample WT_ome_5_FD_201301 | JGI IMG/M metagenome (GOLD analysis project Ga0310830, IMG submission 201301) | Sorghum-adapted microbial communities enriched on wild type (WT) sorghum from Joint BioEnergy Institute, Emeryville, California, United... ... | reverse complement strand
GGCGAAGGGGATCGACACAAGCGGCATGCGCCCGATGGGAAGCGCGGAATCGCAGATGCGTATATTCGCCAAGCGGACGAAGCGTGGCGGGTACAGTTGGAGTGAGCGAGGCGTCAGGGCGATGCTGTGGACAATGATGAGGATTAAAGAAGCCGGCATGGTTGTAAGAACGGTTGAAGGACATGCGAGTATGCAAGCAACGTCACAACAGCCAATAAACATGCGGCAATTGCTCAAGAACGTGACGCAACCAGTCAAGGGTTGTATCGCTGGAATGATTCGCATGCTGCAAGGACCGAAGCAAAGCAGCACAACGGGTATGGCACTCAAAGCTCTTCGCGGATAATGGCAAAAAAATTCTGACAAATCACTTTTATTTGATGAAAGAACGAAGCAAAGCGCTTACAAGGAAGAGGTTCCTTCGGAGTTCGCGTTCCAAGCATCTTAAATGACTGCCCACGCTAGCTTGACACTGACGCCGCGGCTGCGTTTGTTGCGGCATATCGGGCGGATATGCTATCATTATGGCAACATGCGGCCTTATTTCTTGCGAATGGTTCGGGAGGTACCTTTCGATGTGGACGGTAATCTATATCGCGCCGACTGCGAAAATCTCCGAGACAATCCGCCAGCGTCTGACCGAAGAAGGTTTCCTCGTGCAAGTCAGGCCGGTCAATCTCTCGAGACAGCAGTACGAGATATTGGTTCCTTCCGCAGAATTGGACGAAGTGCAGGAAGTTTTGAACGAAATACTGAATGCTTGATCAGCACCCTCCGGTTGTGACGGGTACGGCCATCCTTTGACGGAGCAGATGACGCCACACGCGGGCGCCGGCCGGCCACGTCACAATAATTTTGTGCCCTGAGAGGTGGCTTCATGTTCAAGGATCTCTTTCACAAAAAACGATACGCGACCATTCCAGCCGAACGGCCCGTAAAGCGGGACATACCCGAAGGCTTGATGAATAAATGTCCGAAGTGCGGCAACATCCAATACAGCAAGGAATTGGAGAAGAATCTGAAAGTTTGCACGTCCTGCGGGTACCATTTCAGGCTGACCGCCCGGGAACGGATCGCGATGACGATGGACGACGGGCTCCTGCATGAATTCGACGCGGACATGCAGTCCGGCGACCCGCTCGGCTTTCCCGGTTACGCCGCCAAGCTCGAGCAGCAGAAAGCGAAGACGGGCATGAACGAGGCGGTCGTCACCGGCACCGGTTCGATCGACGGGCATCCGGTCGTCGTCGGGGTGATGGACTTTCATTTTTTTACGGGCAGCATGGGATCGGTCGTGGGGGAGAAGATCACGCGCGCCATCGAGTATGCGCGTGACAAACGGCTGCCGCTCATTCTCTTCTCGACATCCGGCGGCGCCCGGATGCAGGAGAGCATCTTCAGCCTGATGCAGATGGCGAAGACGAGCGCGGCGCTCGCGCGGTTCTCGGATGAAGGCGGGCTCTACATCTCCGTCATGACGGACCCGACAACCGGCGGCGTGACGGCCAGCTTCGCGAGCCTCGGCGACTACAACCTGGCAGAGCCCGGAGCGCTCATCGGATTCGCCGGACGGATCGTCATCGAACAGACGATCCGGCAGAAGCTGCCGGACAACTTCCAGACCGCGGAATTCAATCTGCAGCACGGCCAGCTTGACAAAGTGGTGCACCGCAAGGATATGCGGACGGTGCTCGCGAAACTGCTGGACATGCACAGCATGAGGAGGGCGGAATGATGGCCGGAGGACTGGAATTCGAGAAACCGCTGCTCGAGCTCCGAAACAAGATCGACGAACTGCGCAAATTCGCGGAGGAGCGCGGGTTCGACTTCTCCGATGAAATCGCGAGGCTTGAAGCGCAGTACCGGCAGCTGGAAACCGAGATGTACAGCGCCCTCACCGCCGCGCAGAAAATGCACATCGCGCGCCACCACCAGCGGCCGACGACGCTCGACTTCATCCAGGCGATCTTCACCGATTTCATCGAGCTGCACGGCGACCGGCTGTTCGCGGACGATCTGGCCATTGTCGGCGGGTTGGCCAAGCTGAACGGCGTTCCGGTGACGGTCATCGGCCATCAGCGGGGCAAAGACACGAAGGACAACATCGCCCGATTCTTCGGCAGCCCGCATCCGGAAGGATTTCGCAAGGCGCTGCGTCTGATGCGGCAGGCGAACAAGTTCAGGCGGCCGATCATCACGTTCATCGACACGAAGGGCGCCTATCCCGGCGACACCGCCGAAGAGCGGGGCCAGTCGGAGGCGATCGCGCGCAATCTGCTCGTCATGTCGACGCTGCGCGTGCCGATCGTCTGCGTCGTCATCGGCGAGGGCGGCAGCGGCGGCGCGCTGGCGCTCGGCGTCGGGAACCGCGTGCTCATGCTCGAGAACGCGATCTACTCCGTCATTTCGCCGAACGGGGCCGCGTCGATCCTGTGGAAGGACGCGTCCCGGGCGGATGAAGCGGCGGAAGCGATGAAGATTACGGCGCAGGATCTGCATGCGTTCGGCATCGTCGAGGAAGTGATTCCGGAGCCGAAGGGCGGCGCCCACCGCGATCCGGAAGGGCAGGCCGCGCTGGTGAGAGAGGCCGTCTGGCGCCACCTGCAGGAACTGATGGCAATGACGCCGGACGAGCTGGTCGAAGACCGGTACCGGAAGTTCCGGAGCATCGGCGTGATCGGATCGGGAGGTTCGGACGCGCCGCCGGATCCGCCGCGGAAACCGAAGGAACCGGAGGCGGAGGAAGAACGCGCGGAGCCGGAGTCCGCTGCCGGGAATGCGGCGGACGAGAGCGCGGACGCAAGCGCGGCGATCGAGTCGAACGCCCGCTGAATCCGGACAGGCCCATGTACAGTTGAGCAAGTATCGTGTATTTTTATATAAGGATGCGACTTTGCAAGTTTTTCCGCTTGCAAGGAGACTGTCCTTCACTGCAAGACGGATTCGCCCGCCCCGAAGGTCGGAGCGAACCGTTTTGCTTGCGTGAACATTCCAAGGTTTGACCTGAATTAACGGAGGAAACCGCACATGCGCAAAACGAAGATCGTATGCACCATCGGTCCCGCAAGCGAATCGCTCGAGAACACGAAGAAACTGATCCAGGCGGGCATGAACGTCGCGAGGCTGAACTTCTCCCACGGCGATTTCGAGGAACACGGCAACCGGATCAAGAACATCCGCCAGGCTTGCCGCGAACTGGGCAAGACCGTCGCCATCCTGCTCGACACCAAGGGTCCGGAGATCCGCCTCGGCAATCTGGCCGAAGAGCCGATCGAGCTCGTGGCGGGCGAATTCGTGACGCTGACGACGGAGAATATCCTCGGCGACCGGCACCGCATCCCGGTGACGTACAGCGACCTTCCCCGGGACGTGAAGGCCGGGGATACCATTCTGCTCGATGACGGCCTGATCGGCCTCAAGGTCGTTGAGATCCAGGGCACCGAGATCAAGTGCGAGATTCAGAACAGCGGCCCGATCAAGAGCAAGAAGGGCGTCAACGTTCCGGGCGTTGCCATTTCGCTGCCTGGCATCACGGAGAAAGACGCCAACGACATTCTTTTCGGGATCGAGCAGGGCATTGACTTCATTGCGGCATCGTTCGTGCGGAGAGCAAGCGACGTGCTGGAAATCCGTGAACTGCTGGAACGGCACAATGCGTCGCATATTCAGATCATTGCCAAGATTGAAAACCGCCAGGGCGTCGACAATCTGGACGAAATCCTGGAAGTGGCGGACGGCCTGATGGTGGCGCGCGGCGACCTCGGCGTCGAAATTCCGGTCGAAGAAGTGCCGCTCGTGCAGAAAATGATGATCGAGAAATGCAACCGCGCCGGCAAACCGGTCATCACGGCGACGCAGATGCTCGATTCGATGCAGCGCAACCCGCGGCCGACCCGCGCGGAAGCGAGCGACGTCGCGAACGCCATCTTCGACGGCACCGACGCGATCATGCTGTCGGGCGAGACGGCGGCCGGCAAATATCCGGTTGAATCGGTCATGACGATGGCGCGCATCGCGGAACGGGCGGAAGCTGCGCTTGAATATCGGGAGATTTTCCTCCGCCAGGCGAGCGCCCAGCAGACGACCGTGACGGAAGCGATCAGCCAGGCGGTCGCGAACTCCGCGCTCGATCTGGATGCGGATGCGATCATCACTTCGACGGAGAGCGGCTATACGGCGCGGATGGTGTCGAAATATCGTCCGAAGGCGCCGATTATCGCCGTCACGCCGGTCGAGCACGTCATGCGCAGCCTGCAGCTTGTCTGGGGCGTCATTCCGGTGCTCGGCAAGCCGGCGAAGACGACGGACGAAATGTTCGACATCGCCGTGAACGGCGCCGTCGAATCCGGTCTCGTCAAGCTCGGCGACACGGTCGTCATCACGGCCGGCGTACCGGTCGGACGTTCCGGATCGACGAACCTCATCAAGATTCATACGGTCGGCGATCTCGTCGCCAAGGGCCAGGGGATCGGCAGCCAGTCCGCGACCGGCAAGGTCGTCGTCGCGAACACGCCGGAAGAAGCGATCGCCAAGGCGAAGGAAGGCATGATTCTCGTTACGCCTTCGACGAACCGCGAATACATGCCGGCCATCGAGAAAGCGGCGGCGCTGATCACGGAGCAGGGCGGCATTACGAGCCACGCGGCCGTCGTCGGCCTGAACCTCGGCATCCCGGTCGTGCTCGGCGTGTCCGATGCGACGAAACGGATGTCGGACGGGATGGAAGTGACGGTCTACGCCGAGATCGGCGTCATCTATACGGGACAGGCGCGCGTGCTGTAAGCGCGCCGTCCGCCGGAAGCTCACCGAGTCGGGAGCGGCGGACCGCCGAGCGGTCCGGCCGCTCCCGTGTCTGCGTGCGCCGGCGATTCGGTTCGCAGGCGAGTTTCAACGGGGGAGGCGTGACATGGCTTCGCACTGGCACCTGTTCCCGCTGCGTGTCCGCTATCAGGAGACGGACCGGATGGACGTCGTGTTCTACGCGAATTACGTGACATGGTTCGAGATCGGGCGGACCGAATTCATCCGGCACGCGGGATGGCCGTATCGAAAGGTGGAAGACGCGGGACTGCTGCTGCCGGTCGTCGATCTGAACGTCCGGTACGAGCAGCCGGCCCGGTATGACGACCGCATCGTCATCTGCACCCGGCTGCGGGAAGTGTCGCCGCTCAGGCTGAACTTCGACTCGCAGGTCCGGCTGATCGGGGAGGATGAACAGCCGCCGGCGACGGCGGATGCGGACGGGCAGCTGCCCGGCAGGCTGCTCGCGGCAGGCGGAACCGGCCACGTCTGGCTGAATCGGGACTGGAAGCCGACGCGGCTCGACAGGGCCGCCCCGGAACTGTACGCGCTGCTCAGGCGGCTGGCCGGCGGCGGATGAAAAGCGGGAAGAAGTCGCACAATATACCGGCATATGCCGATGGTTGGTCCGAGGGCAAAAACTTCTTTTATGACGGCGATAAAGCATTTTTATTTCCAACAAACATTACATGAATGTTCACATGCCCGTCAAAAAAAGTTATGATATTCTGGTACGTTACTCGGCTGAAGTGCTTCCGTATGCCCGCAGGCGGCAATATGGGGCAAAATATTTCCCCGGAAATTGCGGAAAAGGAGAGAGAGACATGACAGCAACGAAAGGTCTTGAAGGCATCGTCGCGACGACTTCGGCGATCAGTTCGATCATCGACGGCGTATTGACCTACCGCGGGATCAACATCGACGAGCTGGCGGAACATGCCACCTTCGAAGAGACCATCTATCTGCTCTGGCACGGCAAACTTCCGAACAGGGCCGAGCTGAAGAGTCTGATGGATGAGCTCGCCGCCAACGCGGCGCTGCCCGATGAACTGCTCACGCAGCTGAGGACTTACCCGCCCGGAGCGAACTCGATGGCTGCGCTTCGTTCGGCTGTCTCCGCATTGGCATTGTACGATGAAGAGGCGAACGATATGTCGCCGGAAGCCAACCTGCGCAAGGCGGTGAAGCTGCAGGCGAAGCTGCCGACGATTGTGGCCGCATTCGCGCGGATCCGCGAAGGCAAGGAACCGATCCAGCCGAAATCCGGTGTATCCATCGCGCACAACTTCCTGTACATGCTGACGGGCAAGGATCCGGATGAAGTCGCCGTCAAGGCGTTGGACAAAGCGCTCGTGCTGCACGCGGATCACGAGTTGAACGCTTCGACGTTTGCGGCGCGTGTCACGGTGGCGACGCTTTCGGACATCTATTCGGGTGTCACGAGCGCGATCGGCGCGCTCAAGGGGCCGCTACACGGCGGAGCCAACGAAGCGGTCATGATCATGCTCGACGAGATCGGTTCGATCGAGAATGTCGAGTCCTACATCATGAACAAGCTGGCCAACAAGGAGAAAATCATGGGCTTCGGCCACCGCGTCTACAAGAACGGCGACCCCCGCGCGAAGCATCTGCAGAAGATGTCCCGCGAGCTGGGCGAACGTTCGGGCAACCTGAAGCTGTACGAAATGTCCGTCAAGATCGAAGAACTCGTGACCGGACAGAAAGGGTTGAAGCCGAACGTCGACTTCTATTCGGCATCGGTCTATACGACGCTGGGCATTCCGCGAGATCTGTTCACGCCGCTCTTCGCCATCAGCCGCGTGTCGGGCTGGACGGCGCACATCCTCGAACAGTACAGCGACAACCGGCTGATCCGTCCGCGGGCGGAATATACCGGCCCGGCGAATGTCCGCTACGTGCCGATCGACCAGCGCTGAGGCGATCGTCCGGACGGGACGAGCCAGGTCCGTTCGGGAAATGAAGTTGTCATGCAGCAAACTTGACTGTTTGATTCAGGTAAAGGAGGAACCATCATCATGCTGCAACTTGAGAAATTTGCACCGCCGACGGAAGGCGAGAAAATCACGATTAAAGACGGCAAGCTGCAGGTGCCGAACAACCCGATCGTGCCGTTCATCGAAGGCGACGGCACGGGCCGCGACATCTGGCGCGCATCGAAGCGCGTGCTGGACGCGGCAGTAGAGAAAGCCTACAAGGGCGAGAAGAAAATTGCGTGGTACGAAGTATTTGCCGGCGAGAAAGCGTATAATACATACGGCGAATGGCTGCCGAACGATACGCTGACCGCAATCCGCGAATATATCGTGGCCATCAAGGGTCCGCTGACGACACCGGTAGGCGGCGGCATCCGCTCCCTGAACGTCGCGCTGCGGCAGGAGCTGGACCTGTACGTCTGCCTCCGTCCGGTCCGCTATTTCCAAGGCGTTCCGTCGCCGGTGAAGCGTCCGGATCTCGTCAACATGGTCATTTTCCGCGAGAACACGGAAGACATCTACGCCGGCATCGAATATCAGGAAGGCACGCCCGAAGTGAAGAAAGTGATCGAGTTCCTGCAGAAGGAAATGGGCGTGAAAAAGATCCGCTTCCCCGAGACGAGCGGCATCGGCATCAAGCCGGTATCGTCCGAAGGTTCGAAGCGGCTCGTGCGCGCGGCCATCGAATATGCGATCCGGCATAACCGCAAATCGGTGACCCTCGTGCACAAGGGCAACATCATGAAGTTCACGGAAGGCGCGTTCAAGAACTGGGGCTACGAAGTCGCGGAGCAGGAGTTCCCGGACAAGACGTTCACCTGGGGCCAATACGACCGGATCAAGGAAGCCGAAGGCGTCGAAGCGGCGAACAAAGCGCAGGCCGAGGCGGAAGCCGCCGGCAAGATCATCATCAAGGACGCCATCGCCGACATCGCGCTGCAGCAAGTGCTGACGCGTCCGGCGGAGTTCGACGTCATCGCGACGCTGAACCTGAACGGCGACTACCTGTCCGACGCGCTGGCTGCCCAGGTCGGCGGCATCGGCATCGCGCCGGGCGCGAACATCAACTACGTTACGGGTCACGCGATCTTCGAAGCGACCCACGGCACGGCGCCGAAATACGCCGACAAGGACGTCGTCAACCCGGGTTCCGTCATCCTGTCCGGCGTCATGATGCTCGAGCATCTCGGCTGGCAGGAAGCGGCTGACCTGATCTACAAAGGGATGGAGACGGCCATCAACAACAAGACGGTCACGTACGACTTCGCCCGCCTCATGGAAGGCGCGAAGGAAGTCAAATGTTCGGAGTTCGCCGACGAGGTTATCAAACATATGGCTTGATGCCGTTTGAAACGGAGGTTGGCGTGGGAACGTGTCCATCAAGAGGAAGAAGATTACGGTAATCGGCGCAGGTTTCACAGGCTCGACGACGGCGCTCATGCTCGCGCAGAAGGAGCTGGGCGACGTCGTGCTGCTCGACATTCCGCAACTGGAGAATCCGACGAAGGGCAAGGCATTGGACATGCTCGAGGCGACGCCGGTGCTGGGCGTCGACAGCCGAATCACGGGCACTTCCGATTACAAGGACGCGTCAGACTCCGATATTGTCATCATTACGGCCGGCGTGGCGCGCAAGCCGGGCATGAGCCGCGACGATCTCGTCACGACTAACGCGGGCATCGTCCGCTCGGTGTGCGAGCAGGTGCGGCAGACTTGCCCGGATGCGTACGTCATCGTCCTCAGCAATCCGGTCGACGCGATGACATGGGTCGCCTGGCGGACGCTCGGATTTCCGAAGAACCGCGTCATCGGCCAATCCGGCGTGCTTGACACGGCGCGCTTCTGCACGTTCATCGCCCGGGAGCTGAACGTCTCGGTCGAGGACGTGCGCGGATTCGTGCTCGGCGGCCACGGCGACGACATGGTGCCGCTCGTCCGGTACTCGAACGTCGGCGGCATTCCGATCGAGAAGCTGCTGCCGAAGGAACGGATCGAGGCGATCGTGCAGCGCACCCGCGTCGGCGGCGGAGAGATCGTGGGTCTGCTCGGCAGCGGCAGCGCCTACTATGCGCCGGCCGCGTCGCTCGTGCAGATGGCGGAAGCGATTCTGAAAGACAAGAAGCGCATTTTGCCGGTCATCGCGCTGCTTGAAGGCGAGTACGGCTATGACAATCTGTTCATGGGAGTTCCGGTCATTCTGGGCGGCGGCGGCATCGAGCGGGTGCTCGAGCTGGAACTGACGCCGGAGGAGAAGGCGGCGCTCGACAAATCCGCCGAATCCGTCCGCAGCGTCATCCGCATCGCAGCCGGCTGAATGGCCATTTCCGGAGCCCGCTGCAAGACCCTGACAGGCGTTCAGGGTCTTGCGCGTTTCAGCGGGCTGCGGCTTTGTGTCGGCGGACAAGTTCGGCTATACTGGGAGTAGTTCAGATAGGAGGTGCCGAATGGGTCAGTTTTTCTATTTCCTGCATGCGATCGGGGCTGTCGGGATGGGCATCTATCTGGTGCTTCCGTTCCTGGTCGGCCGCATTACGCAGCTCAGCAGCGAAGGGCAGGCCGGTTTTGCCGACGGGGTGCTGATCGCAAACCGGGTGGCGCAATTCTGTCTCGTTCTGCAGTTGCTGACCGGCGGATACATGATGACGCTGGCCGATTACTCCGTGCTTTGGTCCACGCTGACGCTGGTGCTGTTCCTGGGCATCGGGGCGCTCGGCGGCATCATGACGAAACCTTTGAAAGCGATTGTAGCTGCCGCGAAGTCCGGCGAGAGCGCGGCAGGCGCCATTTCGCGCGTCCGCTTGTTCAGCATCTTGCTGCTCGTGCTGTATGTGGCCATCATCTTCGTCATGCAGTATTCGAATATTTGATTGCGGTTCATTCTACGACTTCATGGAGAAGGGATTGTTTGCGTTATGGCGGCACAATCACCGGACCTGATCACGTTCGGGGAATCGATGGCGCTGTGCATGGCGCCGGATTACAAAGGGCTTGACCAGGCCGCTTCGCTGGAGCTGACGTTCGGCGGCGCGGAGAGCAATCTGGCCATCGGAGCCGCGCGGCTCGGCGTTTCCAGCGGCTGGTTCGGCGCGCTCGGCGACGATCCGTTCGGACTCAAGATTCTGAAGGCGATCCGCGGCGAAGGCGTTGACGTCTCCCGCGCGCGGCTCGTGCCGGGCGAACAGACCGGCGTCATGTTTCGGGACAATCCCGGCGGCAAATTGTCGGTTTACTACTACAGGAAACTTTCCGCGGCCAGCCGGATGAAGCCGTCCGACCTGGATGCGGATTATATCCGCGGCAGCAAAATCCTGCATGTGACCGGCATTACGTGCGCGATCAGTGAAAGCGCTCGCGACACGGTACGGGAAGCTGTCCGGATCGCGAAGGAAGCCGGAGTCAAAGTATCCTTCGACCCGAATCTCAGACTCAAGCTGTGGACGATTGAAGAAGCGAGGGAAGTGCTGCTTCCGATCGCGGAACAGGCGGACTATTTCCTTCCCGGCTACGACGAGCTGCAGCTGCTCTATGATACGACGGACGAGGAAGCGATCTTCGCCCGGCTTTCGGAACTGTCCGCTGTCTCGGTCGTGAAAGGTGTCGGAGAGACGACGGTCATCGTCGAAGGCGGGAAACGCACCGCCGTGCCGTTCTACAAGGCGGAGAAAGTCGTCGATACCGTCGGGGCCGGCGACGGATTCTGCGCGGGGCTGCTCGCAGGGCTGCTGAAGGGCCGCCCGATCGTCGAGGCGGTCCGGATCGCCAGCATCTGCGGCTCCCTCGTCGTGCAGGGACGCGGCGACTGGGAAGCCACGCCGGACTGGAACACGGTGGAACGGCTCATGGAAGATCGGAAGCGGATCGAACGATAAAGGACGGCAACACACGTCCCGCGGCGCTTGATGCGGCCGCGGGACATTTTTGCGCCGCGAAGGAGATGGGCAGGATGACGCGTGAGGGAGAAGAACGGCTGGACGGCGGCTGGCTCCGGGTCAAGGTGCCGCTGCCGTTTGCGCTTCGATATGTTAACAGCTATCTGATTCCGGACGATGACGGCTGGACGCTGGTCGATCCGGGGCTGCGGACGCCGGATGCCGAAGGGCTGTGGCTGGATGTGTTGAGGCGATGCGGGATTCATGCGGCCGATATCCGGGCGATCGTGCTGACGCACCAACATCCCGACCATATCGGGCTGGCCGGCTGGTTTCAGGAGCGGTCGGGAGCGCCGGTGTACATGTCCGAACGGGCCTATGCGTACGCGATGCGGCTGTGGGGACCCGGCAGGACATTCACGGCAGAGCTTCAGGCGCTGTACAGGGAGAACGGATTGCCGCGCGGGATGGAAGAAGCCCTCGCGGAGCATCTGGAAAGCTTCGTCGCCATGGTGTCTCCTTTGCCGGAGCCGGTGTTTATCCAGGGAGGCGGGACCATCGGGATCGGCGGACAGGTATGGGAAATTCTCGACACGCCCGGCCATGCGGACGGCCATCTCTGCTTCTGGCAGCGCGAGAGCCGGATCATGCTGTGCGGCGACCAGGTGCTGCCCGGCATTACGCCGAACATCAGTCTTGTGCCGGGCGCGGAGCCCGGCGTGCTGGCGAGGTACCTGCACAGTCTCGCGGAGCTGGAGACGTTCGAGACCATTCTCGCGTACCCCGGTCACCGCGATCCGTTCCGCTGCATGCGAGATCGGATCGGCGAGATACGGGCGCACCACGTCCGCCGGCTTGCGGCCATGGAGGAGATGTTGGCTGAGCCGCTCACCGGCTATGAAGTCTGCATGCGCCTGTTCGGCGAGCGGGTGCAGGGCAGCCTGCACAATCTGCGCTTTGCCATGTCCGAGACGCTGGCGCATCTCGAACATCTCGCCGGGGAAGGGCGTGCGGCCTCCGCGCGGGGCGCCGACGGCATCCTCCGCTGGCGGCGCTGCTGAGCGGCCGCCAACGGATCGATGGCATCTGCGTGCCGGTCCGGCCTGCCGGCATCAGTCAGACGGCAGGCCGTTTTCTTTCTCTTCCTGCTTGCGGTGCGCCATCCGGCTCGCCGCGGACGAGGCGATCGCGCCGACGATGTCATCGAGGAATGTATGGATTTCTCCGTCGGTTTTGTCGTTCAGTTTATTAAGGATGCCCGGTTTCTGCTTGTCGATGTAGCCGAAGTTCGTAAATCCGATGCTTCCGTAGACATTCACGATGGACAAGGCCAAAACCTCGTCGATGCCGTACAGCGCTTCGTCGTGTCTCACCATATCCTGAAGCGGCGGCAGCAGCTTGCCTTCCTCCGCCAGCATGTCCAGCTGGATGCCGGTCAGCACGGCGTTCTGCACCTCGCGCTTGGACAGCACCGCAACAACGTGATGTTCGCATTCTTCCAGCGTCAGATCGGGATAATAGGGCGATTGCAGGTAGTGGACGAGTTCCGCGATGGCTTTCGTCGTCACGCCGCGTTTCTCCAGCCACTCCAATGTCGCGCGCTGAACTTCTTTGCTGTTCAGCACGTAGGGTTTCGGTTCCGGCATATGTCTGCACTCCCATTCGATGGATTCAGTTCTATTGCTGGACAAGACTCGTATACATACTACTACAAAAATTCTGAATCCCACAAATTATTGAATGGTGCACGGGAGGCGCGAGAGCAGATGAATCGGTTCCATTCCTTGCGCAGGAGCGCAGCCGCCGGCTTGCTGGCCTTACCGCTCATCTTGTCCGGCTGCAGCCTGTTCGGCGAGCCGGCAAGCCGGCAGATTGACCCGCCGCAGAACGTCGAACCGGAGGACCTTGACGCGGTTCAGCCGCAGAACGGACAACCGTCCCCGGATTCGGCGTCCGCGGACGAAACGGCGGAAACGGTGACGCCGCTGACCGTCTATGTGAAGGACAGGAGCGGGTATCTGGCGCCGGTGACGGTGAACGCGGCGGTAAGCAATGCCGAAGAAGCCGGCATCCGGGCGCTGGAGCGGATGATCGAGGGCAGCGAGGCCGGGGCGTTGCCGGAAGGATTCCGCGGGGTGCTTCCGGCCGGCACGCGGATCGAGAAGCTGACGATCGATCGGGAGCAGCGGGTGGCGATCGTCGACTTCGCCGGTTCGTTCACCGATTACAATCCGCAGGATGAGCGGCGCATCCTGGAAGCGGTGACGTGGACGCTGACCGGACTTGAGGACGTTGAAGGCGTCCTGCTGCGCCACGATGGGGAGGAACTCGGCGAAATGCCGGTCGACGGCTACCCGCTGGACGGACCGCTCACGCGGGCAATGGGCATCAATCTCGAAGTGGCGCCGGGAGCCTCCTACGGCAATTCGATGCCGGTGACCGTCTATTTCTCGTCGATCTCCGATGTAGGCGATCCGTACTTCGTTCCGGTCACCCGGCTGGTGGAACGCGAAGAAGACCAGGCTGTCGCCGCGCTTCGCGAATTGATCGCAGGCCCGGCGCGGGGCACGGAGCTGAGCGGCGTCATGACGGAAGATGTCGAGCCTGCGTCGGTCACGGTGGACGGCGATACGGCGGTGGTGGATCTGAAGGATGACACCTACGAAGAGGGCCAGCCGCTTCCGTCTGAAATGCTGGAGGCGGTCGTATTGTCCGTCAGCGAAAATACGGGCGCCGAGAAGGTGCAGATCCGGGTGAACGGTTCGTCGAACGTCGTCGATACGGACAATCGTTCTTACGCCGAGCCGGTCAGTCGTCCCGAGCACGTCAACGCGCTGAAAACGTAAATGGCCAACAGGCCGGCTGCCGCAAGACGCATCCCGCTTGCCTGATATCACGGGCCGGGCTGGGAGCGTCGCCGGGGAGCCGGCATTTTTTTTTGATCGTATAGGCGAGATTCCGATCCGGGAATCAGCAGACAAACGGCTCGAAAGCCCGTTCCGGATGCTTTTCCCCGATGACTTTGGTACAATATACCCGTTATGCGGAAGAATATCATCGGGAGGCAGCCGAATGCGCAACGACAACCGGGCGGATGACCAGCTCCGCCCTCTTGTAATGCAACTCAATCCGAATCCGTACGCCGAAGGATCGGTCTGGATCGAGATGGGGAACACGAAGGTGATCTGCACCGCCACCGTCGAGGACAAGGTGCCGCCCTTCATGAAAGGGCAGGGGCGCGGCTGGGTGACGGCCGAATATTCCATGCTGCCGCGGGCGACGCAGGTGCGCAACCAGCGCGAGGCGGCGCGGGGCAAGCTGAGCGGCCGGACGATGGAAATCCAGCGGCTGATCGGCCGGGCGCTCCGGTCGGTCGTCGATCTGGAAGCGCTCGGCGAGCGGACGATTACGCTCGATTGCGACGTCATCCAGGCCGACGGCGGCACGCGCACGACGTCGATCACCGGCGCGTTCGTCGCGCTGGCGCTCGCCGTCGACAAGCTGAACGCGCAGCAGCCGTTCGAGAAGTACCCGATCACCGACTTCCTCGCTTCGGTCAGCGTCGGCGTCGTGGACGGACAACCGCTGCTCGATCTGAATTACGAAGAAGATTCGAACGCGAAGGTCGACATGAACGTGGTCATGACCGGCTCCGGCCAGTTCGTCGAGCTGCAGGGCACGGGAGAAGAGCGGCCGTTCAGCCGCGAAGAGCTGTACCGGCTGCTTGAACTCGCCGAGGGCGGCATCCGGCAGCTGATCGAGCGGCAGCGCGAACTGCTCGGCGAGAAGGGCGCGCGGATCGGAGCGGGATCGGCATGAGCCGGGACTTAAGCGTCATCGTCATCGCCACGAAGAACGAAGGGAAGGCACGCGAGTTCGCGCACGCCCTCGCGCCGCTGGGGCTCGCCGTGCGGACGCTCTCCGGCGACGATCGGGTGCCCGCGATCGTCGAAGACGGCGAGACGTTCGCCGACAATGCGCGCAAGAAGGCGCGCACCGCGGGCGAGGCGCTCGGCGTGCCGGTGCTCGCCGACGACTCCGGCCTCGAGACGGAGGCGCTGGGCGGAGAGCCGGGCGTCTTCTCCGCCCGCTATGCCGGCGAAGGCGCCGGCGATGCCGCCAACAACGCGAAGCTGCTGCGCGAGCTGGCGGAGCGGGCGGCGGACGTGCCACAGCCGTCCGGCCTGCCCGAGGGTGTGCGCGCGCTCAGCCGGGCGCGCTTCGTCTGCGCGCTGGCGCTCTACGATCCGGAGACCGGCGCGTTCGCGGAGGCGGACGGCATGGTGGACGGCTGGATCATCGACAGACCGCTCGGCAGCGGCGGGTTCGGCTACGACCCGCTGTTCTGGGTGCCGGCATTCGGCCGGACGATGGCCCAGCTGACGACGGAAGAGAAGCAGTCGATCAGCCATCGCGGCCGCGCGCTGGCTAAGCTTGCGGATCTGCTGCGGAAAACGCGTTGAACAACGGAGAAGGCCGTCGGTTCGGACCGCCGGCCTTCTTGCATTACCGGATGGCGATCTTGTACGTGCGCAGCCAGGTGTCGACCTGTACGAGATAAGCGAACAGCTGCGGCCCGGACATGAGCTGCCCGAACCACGGGATGTGCGACGCCGCCGCGTCCGACTCCGCAATCTCGCGTACTTTCGCCGTGTTGATCAGCTTGAGCAGCGGCGACGACGGATCGTTCAGCACGTCGATCAGCCGCTTGCGCACCGCCTCGAGATAGTTCGGATTGTGCGTCTTCGGGTACGGGCTTTTCTTCCGGTAGAGCACGTCGTCCGGCAGCACGCCTTCCAGCGCGCGGCGCAGAATCCCCTTCTCCCGACCGCCCGCCGTCTTGATCTCCCACGGAATGTTGAACACGTACTCGACGAGCCGGTGGTCGCAGTACGGCACGCGCACCTCGAGGCCGGCCGCCATGCTCATCCGGTCCTTGCGGTCAAGGAGCGTCGGCATGAAGCGCGTAATGTTGAGATACGACATCTCCCGCATCCGGCGCCGCGCTTCGTCTTCTCCCGGCAGATGCGGCACTTCCGCGATCGCTTCCGCGTACCGCCGTTCGATGTACTCGAGCGGCTTGATCCATGCCGCAACGTCCGGCGCCAATAATTCGGCCCGCAAGGCGGTCGCGAGCGACCACGGGAACGTCCGGGCTTCCAGCGCTTCCCGGCGGTGAAACCACGGATAGCCGCCGAATACTTCGTCCGCCGCCTCGCCTGAAAGCGCGACGGTTGCCCCTTTCTTGATCTCGCGGCAGAACAGCAGGAGCGACGCGTCGATGTCGGCCATGCCCGGCGCATCGCGCGCGATCACCGCGTCATCGAGCGCCTGGACGAGCTCCGGCGTGTCGAACTGGACCCGGGTATGCCGCGTGCCGAGATGATGGCGCATCCGCTCGATCCACGGTCCGTCCGCGTTCGGCTGGAACGCGTGCGCCTGAAAATGCTTGTCGTTGTCCACGTAATCGACCGAATAGGTGTCGAGCGTGCCCCGGCCGGTGAGATGATAATGCCCGGCGGCCAGCGCGGTAAGCGCGCTGGAATCGAGGCCGCCGGAGAGCAGCGTGCAGACCGGCACGTCGGAGAGCAGCTGCCGCTCGACCGTATCGTGCAGCAGCTCCCGCACGCGCGCGGCCGTCTGCGCTTCGTCGTCATCATGCGGCCGGCTCTCCAGCCGCCAGTACGTGCGGACACGGACGCCCGACCGGTCGACCGTCAGGCATTGCCCGGCCTTCAGCTCGGTCATGCCGCGGTAGATGCCGACGCCCGGCGTCCGGGCCGGGCCGATGACGAAAATTTCGGCCAGTCCTTCCGCCCCGACTTCCGGCTCGAACGACGGATGTGCCAGAATCGCCTTCGGTTCGGAGCCGAACAGGAACAGGCCGTCCGTCTCGGCGTAGAAGAACGGTTTGACGCCGAGACGGTCGCGGGCGGCGAACAATCGCTCGGCCCGCGCGTCCCACACCGCGAAGGCGTAGATGCCGTTGAAGCGATCGAGCGCTTCCGGCCCCCATTCGATGTATGCGACGAGCAGCACTTCCGTATCGCAGTTCGTGAAGAACCGATGGCCGCGTCCTTCCAGTTCGCGCCTCAATTCCGGCGCGTTGTACAGTTCCCCGTTATACACGATGACGAACGTGTTGTCCCCGGCATGCCGGATCATCGGCTGCGCGCCGTTCTCCGGGTCCATGACGCTGAGCCTGCGATGCCCCAGCGCGCAGTGCGTCGTAATCCAGGTGCCGGAAGCATCGGGGCCGCGCGGCGCGAGCGTGTCGGTCATGTTCTCGAGTATGGCGCTGTCCAGCGTCAGATCGCGCGTCCAGTCGATCCACCCGGTAATTCCGCACATATGCTTTCATCCTCTCGTGTCGGTCTTGAGCTACAGAACAGCATAAGGAGATATATGCTGAACGGCGGCATAAAATGTCTGTCCGCGCGGCATGCTATGGCGAGATCGCGCGTCCCGGCTTCTGCATGCCGGTTCGGGTGAAGGAGGCAGGTATCGTGAGATCGGATGACGGAAGAGAGACCTATTACGTCTCCGTCGGAGGCAAGGAGATCGTGAAGGACAAAGGCGCAACGCCCTATGAATTGGAAATTCGCGCGAATGAAGAGGAATTGTACCGCCTGCAGGATCTGTTCGAGGAACTGGCAAGTCTGGAGGAAGCGGAAGTGTGGCATTTTCTCCGGCACCCGTACGAGACGGCGTCCACGGACCAAATGTCGGCCGCATCGGGCGATGTGACGGCGAGAATCTACGACCTGCTGCATGAGTTGGGAACGCCGGAAACGAAGGCGTTCATCGAACAGATGCGTCTGTCTTGAGAAAAGGAGTGTGCCATCCGATGGACATCGTTCACGCCGAAGTGAGAAGAACGACGAATCTGGACGGACGTCCGTGCGCGGAAGTGGAGGTTGTGACCGGCGATGCGGGCGCGGCGAATCTGCTCGTCTATTTCGCGGAGGCTCCCGACGGCGGATTTGAGATGGTCCGGGTGACCGAAAATGACGCGGACCGCGAGATCGATTGGTACGACAACCCGCTGCACCAGGCGGTGGTGGATCGGACGGACGCATTCATGAACGTCGCCCGGGATGGCGGATCATTCGGCGAGCAAGTGCTGCAATTCGGCTCCGTGCGGGAGGACGTGCGGCGAGCGCTCGGTTCGGTCGAATAAATTTTGTCTGATCTTTTCGATCATGATCAGAAATGGCGGAAAGCAGCATACGGCTTCGGCCGGCCAACGAAAAAGCCGCTTGCAAGTGCAAGCGGCTTGAATATTATGCATGGCGTCGAGGAAGGGAGCTCGGTTGATAAAGCAATTATGCAGCGGGTGTTTTTCTGCAGCAGGAGCAGAGAGCCGTCGCATATTGACCGCCGCATGAGAATACCATGCCACTAGGCAAACCGTATCTTTGTCCCGGAGGAATATTCCCTTGAAGGAGCAAGTTGCGGAAGTCGTCGTAGCCGGCCATATTTGTTTGGATATCATCCCCTCCCTGCCGAATGCGGAGGGTGGGCTGGATCAGATCCTCGTTCCCGGGAAGCTGGTCAATGCCGGCCCGGTTGTGCTGTCCACGGGCGGGACCGTGTCCAATACCGGAATCGCACTGCATCGACTGGGGATGTCTGTGTTGCTGATGGGGAAAATCGGCGACGATTTGTTCGGGCAGGCAGTGCTGGAATTGCTCCGGAGGCAAACTCCCGAACTGGCCGAAGGCATGATGGTTATGGCGGGTGAGAATACATCCTATTCGATCGTGATCCATTCGCCGGGAATCGACCGGATTTTTCTTCATTGCACCGGGGCGAACGATACGTTTCAGGGGTCCGACTTGAGGTGGGAACTACTGACGGGTGCGAGGTTGTTCCATTTCGGTTATCCTCCGCTCATGAAGCGCATGTACGCGGACGGAGGAACCGAACTTGCCGGCATGCTCCATGAGGTGAAGAGAGCGGGACTGACGACGTCGCTGGACATGGCCAAGCCGGATCCCGCATCGGAAGCGGGGCGTGTGGATTGGATGGCCATCCTGGAAAAGGTACTGCCCAAAGTAGACGTGTTTCTGCCCAGCGTTGAAGAAATCTTATACATGCTGGATCGGCCTTTTTATGATCGGCTTGCTTCAGCCAAGGGTGACATCGCGGAACATCTCGACGGTGAAGATTTGAGTGCATTGGCTGATCGCATGATCGGTATGGGAGCAGCGATCGTCGCGGTAAAATTGGGGGAACACGGCCTGTATTTGCGTACCGCAGGTGAACGCCGACTTCAATCGTTGGGGGGCTGCACGCCGGAAAATATCGGAGAATGGGCCGGTCGAGAATTGCTGGCAACTTGTTATCAAGTAGAAGTGGCGGGGACGACGGGTGCGGGGGACTGCACCATTGCCGGATTTTTGGCGGGGTTGTTGAAAGGCCTTTCACCCGAGTCTGCAATGCGCGCGGCGGTGGCGGTTGGTGCCTGCAATGTCGAGCGCCAAGACGCGGTCAGCGGCATTCCTTCCTGGGAAACCGTGCAGCGTCGAATCGAAGCGGGGTGGCCCAAGCGCGCCAACCGGTTGAGACTTGACGGGTGGCGGTTTCATGAGGAAGCAGAACTGTGGATCGGACCGAATGATGGCAAGATCACGGTTTGAAATTTTCTTAAGGGATGGAGGTGACGAATATGAAACGAAGTGAAGTTTTACTGACGCAAAAGCGCTCGGCGGAAATGTTTGCAGGGGTTGGAATCGTATTGAACTTGTGCTGTTTCCCCGCACCGATCCCAGGCAAGTGCGCATCCCGCGTATAGATAAAGGTTGATGAAGTTACAGAAAAGTTCGGAAACTTTTCGAGAATCAAGCTAAACAAAAAGCATTTATGGGAGGGACTGCAATTGAAGAAACTGTTGTCGTTGGTGTGCATCGTTGCGCTGGTCGTGTTGTCCGCCGCGTGCGGCGGTGGCGGCAGCAGCGGCAGTGGCAGCGGTGGCGGCGGTTCCAAGGATCATTTTGTATTCGGTTACACTTCCATGACACAGAATAACCCCTTCTTCATCGTCCTGGAGAAAGCGATTCGGGAGAAAGTCGAAGCAAACGGGGATGAAATGATTACGCTGAACCCGGCAATGGATGTGGCGCTGCAAATCAACCAGATCGAGGATATGATCGCGCAAGGAATCGACGCGATTTTCCTGAATCCCGTAGACTGGGAAGGCATCAGACCCGCGTTGCAAATGCTCAAGGAAGCCGGCATTCCGATCATCAACTATGATACCGAAGTCAAGGACTTTGAGTATGTTACCGCTTACGTCGGCTCAGACAACAAGAACGCCGGCAGAGTCGTCGGCGAGGATCTTGTCAAACGTTTTCCGAACGGCGGCAACATCGTCATCCTCGACAGTCCGACGATGAATTCGATCAACGACCGGGTGGCCGGTTTCCTGGAAGCCATTGAGGGGAAAAACTTCACGATCGTGGCCCAACAGGACGCAAAAGGCGATTTGGAAACCGCCCTGGGCATTACCGAGGATATATTGCAAGCCCATTCCGACATCACGGCCATCTTCGCCGGCAACGATCCGTCCGCGCTCGGCGCGTTGGCCGCCGTCAAAGCCGCCAACCGCTTGGAGATTGCCATTTACGGCGTGGACGGTTCACCCGACGCGAAAGCGGCCATCGCCGAAGGCGGACCGTTTAAGGGGTCCGGGGCGCAGTCGCCGATCTCGATCGGTCAGATTTCCGCGGATATCGCTTACAAAATTTTGAGGGGCGAAAGCTACGAAAAACGGACGCCGGTGGAAACGTTCCTGATCAACGAGGATAACGTTCAAGAGTACGGCGTGGATGGATGGCAATGACGAAACGACGGGGAGGGTGACGCCGATCACCCTCCCGTCATTCATCGAGGTGGAACGGATGAGTCAAAAACTGCTTCAGATGAGCGGAATTGAAAAGCGATTTGCCGGCGTTCACGCCCTGAAGGGTGTCGATTTTGAACTGGAAAGCGGTGAAGTTCACGCCCTCCTCGGCGAAAATGGCGCCGGCAAATCCACGTTGATGAAAATTCTCGCGGGCATCTACCCCGTCGACGAAGGGGAAATTTTCATCGAGGGGAACAAGGTTTCCATCAACAGCGTCAAAGATGCCCAGGCCTACGGCATCAGCATCATCCACCAGGAAATTTCCCTGGTGCCGCATCTGTCCGTTGCCGAGAATATTTTTTTGGGCAAAGAACCGGTCACGAAGACCGGATGGATCGACTGGAAAAGAATGATCGAAGAAACACGGAAAACCTTGCAGCAATTCGGTCTGGAACTGTCGCCCGATGTGCAGGTAAAAAAGCTGACGGTAGCGCAGCAGCAGATGATCGAAATCATCAAGGCCGTATCCTTCCGGGCGAAAATGATCGTGATGGATGAACCGACCTCCTCGCTTACGGAAAAAGAGGTCGAATTTCTTTTTCAAACCATCGGCCATCTGAAAGAGCAGGGCGTCGGCATTGTGTATATTTCGCACCGGATGAACGAATTGTTCGCCATCACCGATCGCATCACCGTTCTGCGGGACGGTGCCCTGATCGGAACTGTCAGAACGAAGGAAACGACAGCCGATCAGTTGATCTCGATGATGGTCGGCCGGGAGCTCACCCAATATTACATCAAGGACACCGCCCCGGAAAACGGCGGGGAAATCGTGCTCAGCGTACACAACCTGTCCAAAAAAGGCGTGCTGAACAAAGCCGGCTTTGAGCTCAGGAAAGGGGAAATTCTCGGATTTGCCGGTTTGGTCGGCGCGGGCCGATCGGAGCTGATGAAATGCATTTTCGGTCTGGATGCCTTCGATGAAGGGGAAATTCGGATCGACGGCAAGCCGCTGATCATTCGAAATCCGAACGATGCGATCAAACACGGCATTGCCTATGTGACGGAAAACCGGAAAGAGGAAGGCCTGTTCCTCATCCGTTCGGTTCAATACAACATCACCATCAAGGTCCTGGATAAGTTCATCAAATGGTGGTTTAGAGTCAATGCCCGTTATGAAGACCAGAGAACCCGGCAATTCATAGATGAATTGTCGATCAAAACCCCGAACCCGGATCAGGAAGTGCGGAATTTGAGCGGCGGCAATCAGCAGAAGGTGCTCATCTCCCGATGGCTGGCAACCAACCCGCGCATCCTGATCCTGGATGAACCGACCAGAGGGGTGGATGTCGGGGCCAAAGCGGAAATCTATGCGATCATGAACCGGTTGGTGAAAGAAGGCGTTTCCATTATCATGATCTCCTCGGAATTGCCCGAAGTGATCAATATGAGCGACCGGATCGCGGTCATGTACAAAGGCGGGATAAGAACCATTTTAAATCGGGACGAGTTCAGCCAAGAGACCATCATGCATTATGCCACTGGAGGTTAAACCATGGTTTACGGAACAAGATCATTTATTCGAGCCAACATGGGCATTCTCGCCGGGCTATTGGTTTTATGTGTCATCATCGCGGTGCTCAATCCCAATTTTCTGACGACCAACAATTTGCTGAACGTCTTGCGGCAAACATCCACCAACCTCTATTTGGCGCTCGCGATGACGATGGTGATCATCCTGGGCGGCATCGATTTGTCCGTCGGCTCCGTCATGGCCGTATCCGGGGTGGTGACCGCCATGCTGGTCGCGCTGTTCGATGTGCCGCTTTTCATAGCCGTCGCCGCGGGACTTCTCGTCGGCATATTATTCGGCGCGCTGAACGGTTATGTGGCGGCGACCACCGTCATACCGCCGTTTATCATCACCCTCGCCACCATGAATATCGGCCGGGGAGCGGCCTACGTATTGACCGACGGCCAACCGGTTCGCGTCATGTCGGATGCCTTCAACTTCATCGGATCCGGCTATATCGGCGGGATTCTGCCTACCCCCGTATTGTATTCGATCATTTTCGTGATCCTTTGTTACCTGATTATGAATAAAACAAAGACGGGCCGGTACATTTATGCGGTCGGCGGAAATCCGGAGGCCGCCCGATTTTCCGGAATCAACATCAAGCGGGTGAAATTTTTCGCGTATACGTTCAGCGGTTTCATGGCCGGATTTGCCGGAATTGTGCTCGCCTCGCGCATGTTCTCGGGTCAGCCGACGGCGGGCGTTGCGGCGGAACTGGATGCCATCGCCGCAGTCGTGCTCGGGGGAACGAGCATGACCGGCGGCTACGGAAGAATCGGCGGCACGGTGATCGGCGCGCTCATCATCGGTGTGCTCAGCAACGGCCTGAACCTGATCGGCGTCAGTTCCTTCTGGCAGTATATTGTCAAAGGAATTGTGATCCTGATCGCCGTTTATGCCGATGTGATCAAACGGAAAACGGCCTGATCCGGACTGACTCCGGCCATATTCCCAATAAATATCATTCCGCCTTATGCGCTTGAAGCGGTGGGGCGGCTTTTTTTTATTGAATCAATCGCAGAACGATTCGGGACCGCGCATACAGGGCATCAGATTCCCCGGTAAAACAAAAATCCGCCCGATTGGCGGATTCGCTATTTAAGATATGGCGTCCCAGAAGGGATTCGAACCCCTGACCGTACGCTTAGAAGGCGCATGCTCTATCCAGCTGAGCTACTGGGACAGGAATCTGGAGCGGGTGAAGGGAATCGAACCCTCGTCTCAAGCTTGGGAAGCTGGCGTTCTACCATTGAACTACACCCGCATGGAGAGCACAAATGATGATACCACAGGGAAAGGTGAAATGCAATAACCGCGGGAGATAAGTAGTGGGCCGTTCCGGATTTGCCGAGGCAAGGCTGTGGATGTATAATTTTCCCAAACAAGACTCGCTTGCCGGGGTGAGCGTTCGTGAATGTGTTTCAGGTCTGTTCGTCTCTTGCCCCGCGCTGGGTGAAAAAAGAAAGCCTCGATCCGGCCGTTGTCGTCCGCTGGCGGCATGAGATCGAGCAGTCGGGGCTTGATGTGGACTGCGCAACTTTGACCGGCCGTATCGGCAAGGAAGAACTGCGGCAAATGCTGCGGAACAACCAACTGCTCCTCCGCGCTTTCGAACAGGCGCTTCAGGAGGAAAGTCTGCTGGCGGAATGGCCGCACCTGCTGCTTCTGACGGATCGGCGCGGCGTCCTGCTGTCGGTTGCCGGCCCGCAGGAAGTGCTGGACAACGCCCGCCGCATCGGAATCGAACGCGGTACCCGGTTCGATCTGCAGCACGCCGGCCTGAACGCCATTTCCATGGCCGTCAGGCTCGGGAAGCCGGTCTATTTGCGCGGCGACGAACACGATCTGCGGATGTTCAAGGACTGGAGCTGCATGTGCATGCCGATCGCGGCCGACGGCCAAATCCACGGATTCCTCGACGTGAGCTTCCCTTGCCGGGAGGAAAGTCCGGGTACGGAGCTTGCACTGGTTGAATTTTATATGCGGGTGCTGAAAGAGCGGCTTGCCCGGAAATGTCCGAAACGCCGCCGCATTGCCATGGACCGTCGGTTCGGAGAATACGGCCTGTCTCCCCGTGAACGGGAAATCGCCTATTATTGGGCGCTGAATATGGGCGGGCTGCAGATCGCGGCCCTGCTGGGCATTACCGAGAGCACCGTGCGCAGCGTAATCAAGAACATCTATCGGAAAACCGGCGTGAGCGACAAGGGACAGTTTATGCGCAAGTTTCTGGCCTGACCGGCGGCTGAGGAAAGCCGGCCGCCGGAATCGTCTCCCTGCCTTTCGGGGCGGGGAGACTTTTTTTTGCTTATCGGACATCCCCAATATTGGGGATATCCAGAAACCGGAAACTCCCTTAAGCTGGTTCACGGAAACCAACAGAACAAGGAGGGCCGTGATGGATTACGCCAATCTCATCAGCGGCGGGCATCCGCAGGCGTTGCCCGAGGATCGCCCGTTGATGAACAGTCGGGTGCTGGGAATGGTGAATTTTGGTCCAGTCTTTCAGAAGCCGGTCCTGGAAGAAGGTTCGCCTTTTCTCTCGCTGCGCATGACGAGCGCGGACGAGAAAGGGTTTGTCGAACAGTGGACCGCAGGACCGGCGCAAGCTTCCGTCAGCGGAGATCTGGTTTATGCGCACGATGGCGAGTATCTGTTCTGTGCGGCGGAAATTCCGGCCTCGGAGCGCTGCCGGAACCTGACGCGGGAAACGTACCTGGCTGCCTTCGAGCTGATGGATGAGCTGGGATATCCCCGGTTGTTCCGCATGTGGAACTACATTCCCCGCATCAACGAGGACAATGCGGACGGCCTGGAGATTTACCGCGATTTCTGCGCCGGCAGGTCCGAGGCTTTCGAACTTTACGGGCGGCGCAGACATTTGCCGATGCCGGCTGCCACCGGGATCGGAGCGCAAGGAGGGAATATTGCGTTCTTCTTCCTGTCCTGCCGGTCCGGACGGGTCACCTTTCTGGAGAATCCCAGACAGATGCCCGCTTACACGTATCCCCGCCAGTATGGCCCGCGCTCTCCCAGCTTTGCCCGCGCGACTTGCGTCCAGCATGATGCCCTTGGTGTCTTGAACTTATATATTTCCGGAACGGCGAGCATCATCGGGCACGAGACGGTTCACCGCAGCGATCTGATACGGCAATGCGATGTCACGCTGGAGAACATTTCGCTCCTGATCGGCCGGGACAACCTGATCCGTCACGGCATTGAGACGCCGGCCGATCTGACGCTGCGGGATGTCGATTTCATCAAGGTGTACGTCCGCCACGCGGAGGACATTCCAGTCGTGCGGCGCAGGTGCCGGGAAGCTTTCGCGCCGCATGCCAACATCCAATTCCTGAATGTCGACATTTGCCGCTCCGATCTGCTGGTGGAAATCGAAGGCATCATCACGGTGCCGCTGCGTGCGGACGGAACGCAGGACGGAGCGGGACTTAAACCCCGCTGGCTGGTTCACGAGGAAACTTCTGACCAATGACGGACAGCGCCCGGTCGACGGTCAATCGGCCGGGCGGCATCGTCCGCTTGCTTGATTGGAGGGTCGTTATGTCTGTCAAACGGAACATCTTTCTGCTTGCACTCACGATGTTTATCGTCGGCACGGACGGTTTTGTCGTCGCCGGCGTGCTGGGCGATATCGCCGAACAATCCGGCGTCTCCATCGAAGCGGCCGGGCAGCTCATCACCGTCTTCGCCCTTGCCTATGCGATCGCCAGCCCGATCATCGCGTCGGTATTCGGCCAGATGGACCGGAAATATTTCCTGATCCTGTCGCTGGCCGTCTTCTCGCTTGGCAATCTCATCGTGGCGCTGACGGCGGATTATTCGCTGCTCATGGCCGGGAGAATCATCTCCGCCCTCGGCGCGTCGGCCGTCACGCCGGCGGTCATCATGATCGCGGGCATGATCTCGCCGCCCGAACGCCGCGGAAGAGCCATTTCCTATGTGTTCAGCGGCCTTACGATCGCCACCATTCTGGGCGTTCCCTTCGGCACGTACTTGAGCCATGCGATGGACTATCAAAGTTTGTTCCTGTCCATCACCATCGGCGGGGCGGTGATGCTCGCGGTGTTGTCCGCCGCGCTCTCCCGTCTGCCGTCGCCGCCGAATGTTTCGCTGAGGCAGCGGCTTTCGGCGGTGCGGATGAAGGGCGCGCCTTCCACGCTGCTGGTCACGGTGGTCGTCTACCTGTCCGCGTTCACCGTCTACTCCTACGTTTCGGCCTATTACAACGGCAGAGGCATTACCGACGGCAATGAACTGACCTGGATTTTGCTCGCTTTCGGTACGGGCGGAGCCATCGGCAATCTGCTGGGCGGCCGTCTGACGGACCGGTTCGGGCCGCGGACGACGAACATCGTGAGCCATCTCGGCCTTTGCGCCTCCTTCGTTCTCATTTCACTGGCAGCCGACACGCTGATCCGCGCCATTGTCCTGACGTTCATCTGGGGCGTATGCGGCTGGCTGCTCGCCCCGTCCCAGCAATACCGGCTGCTGGCGCTGGGCGGCGCGCGGGCGCAGATTCTGATCTCCTGGAACTCCTCCTGCATGTACCTCGGGATCGGCTTGTCCGGAATTGCCGGTGCGCTCGTCATTCAAACGCTGGGCACGTCCGCCTTGACCTGGGCGGGCGCCGCAGGAGCGTTGCTCGCGGTGCTGTTGACCGGAACGTTGTACGCACCCGCCAGGGAGGAAAACCGTCTGGCCGAAGGAGCGGAGAAAGCGGTTTGACTTGCGGCTTGAGCCGTTGTGCACGGGCTGCCCGGCTTGTGCTCTGACGGTCGGCCTTACCATGCCAAAGACAAGCGACGGGAGGTTATGAACGGATGTATCGGGATGAAGCGACCCGGGAACAGGTGAACCGATTGATCGCACAGCAGCAGCGGCTGATCCGCGCCTGGCGGCAGCCGGATTTCGACCGTGACGCGCATTACGCCGAGCGTCTCGGCAAGACGGTCCGCTCGGCGCTTGAACTTGAGTCGTACCGGGAATTGCTCGGCAGCGAGGGGGCGGCGTCGGTTGACGCTCTGCTGTCGCGCGGGGCGGACTATCGCGAACTTCTGACCGCCCTTCCGATCCTGGCGAAGCGGGAGTATCGGGCGATCAGCGGGGAGGCCAGCCGCAGCAGACGTCATCGAATGCTGAATTATTTCGAGACGTCCGGCACCACAGGCGAACCGCTGCCCGCGCCCAAAGGGCTGCACGATCTGGTTGTCAATACGGTCAACTTCGGCGAGCATTGGGCCGAGTTTCTGAGCGGCGGCGACACGGCGCTCATACTGATCAATACGCCGCAGGGCCCGGCCGCCTTCCAGTTCGAACATGCGCTCAATTATCTGGGAATTGCAACTTTCCGGACATGGGTGGATACGGTCCGCAACGATTACGGCCGCGTCATCCGCATTGCGGGATTCCTCCGTCCGACCGTCTTCGCCGGTCCGCCGTCCCAATTGATCAATCTCTATGAATACGCCGCCGCAAACGGACTTGAAGCGCCGGCCTTCCGGAAAGTGCTGCTGACGGGTGAACGCAGCAGCCCTGCCCTGAAACGGCGTTTGCGGCAGCTGACGGGCGGGGCGGTGTACGACGCATCATACGGGTCGTCGGAGACCGGAACGACGGCGGTGGCCGTATCGGAAGACGCGCTCAGGCTGCAGACGCACAGTTACATTTTCGAGATCGAGGAGAGAGACGGCCGGATTCGGTTTGTCACCGGTGACGGACCGGTCGAAGGCGAACTGATCGTAACGGCACTGGAGAATGATCTCAGGCCGCTTATCCGGTACCGCACCGGAGATCTGGTGCGCATCGAACCCCGCGAAGAAGGGGTGCTGGACATCACGCCGCTTGGACGCCTCGGTCATGCGCTGGATTTGCCGGGGGTCGGCTTGGACCAGGACGAATTCGAGGAGCTCGTCTGGCCGGAGGACGGGGATAGCCGCATTTTCAACTATTTCATCGCCGTCTGCCCGGATAAGGTCTATTTCGTGTTTACCGGCGATTATGACAATGAGGCGCAGGCGGAGCGTCATTTGCGGCATCTCCGGGAGGCCATTCCGGGCGTGGCCTTCTGCATGGTGCCGAAACTGCCCGACATCGCCGGGCTTGGATCGACACTGGGCTGGAAAGCCGCCCGGGTGCACGATCTGCGGAAACCCGCCGATCCGTCGTATCCGGCCAATATTCGACAGGCGATGGAGCAGCTGCGCCAATTCATGGAAACGTTGCGCAGTCAGGAGGCGGCCGTCTGACGGCCGCCTGATGTTCACGGTGAAAAGGGAGGGGATTCGGCATGAGCACCATTGTGGTGCTGCGGGATGAAGAGCCGATCGATCAAGCGGAACAGGAACAATTCGTGCTGAAGGGACTGGAGGCCATGTCCGGCCGCGCGTCCGGCGAGATCCGGATCGTGCGCGGGGACCGGCATGCGGTATTGGGACAGAGCAAATCCCGGGCGCTGGCCGGAAGCGGGTGGTCCGGCAGCGGCCTTGCGCGGCAGCAGGCCGGCGAAAACGCGGTCCTGTTGGCGGTGAGCGGCTTTATCGACAACGCGGATGAGATCGGCGGCAAACTCGGCCTCGACCGGGACGCGTGCGAGGCGTCCGTCGCCCGCTTGCTGCTGGGCGCCTATCTGGCCAATGGCCCTTCGTTCGCGGAACAAGTCGGGGGGGCTTTCGCGATCGCCGTCTTTGACGGCCGAACGGGCGAACTGCATCTCGTGCGCGACAGGCTCGGCATCGAGCCGCTCTATTACTGGCATTCCGCCCGCTTCGGCCGGATCGCGGCGGCATCGGAGCCGAAGGCGATCCTGCAGGATCCGCGGTTCCCCCGCGTGTTCGACGAATCGGCGATTCTTGATCTGATGAATTCGACCTCCCGCATCCCCGGGACGACCGTGTACAAGTATCTGGCCGAGGTTCGTCCGGGCGAGATCGTGACGTTCAGGGATGGCCGCATCTGGCGCCGCCGGTACTGGACGCTGCCGGAGCGCGCCGGCGCTCCGGCCGGCGAGAAAGCCGCCGCCGAACAGATCGCGGCGCTGCTGGACGACGCGGTGCGGCGCCGGCTGCACGACGTCGGTCGCGCGCAGGCTTTTCTGCTGTCCGGTGGGCTGGACTCCAGCGTCATCTGCGCGGCGGCCCGGCACACTGCCGGCAAGGAAGCGGAACTTCAGACGTTCTCGTTCTCGTATGCCGGAGAGGACACGGATTTTCGCCCCGATGCGCTGCATCATTCGCTGGACGGTCCGTATGTGGAGATCATGCGGGACCATATCGGCTCCCGCCATGAGACGATCGTGATCGAGCCGGGCGATGTTCGCGCCGCCCTCGAAGATACGGTGCGGGCGCGGGACCTTCCCGGCGTCGGGGATCTGGACATTACGCTGCTGCATCTTTACCGGCGCATCCGCGAGACGGGCCGGGAGGAAGTGTTCTCAGGGGAAGGGGCGGACGATCTGTTCGGCGGGTTCCCGTGGATTGCGGCTGAAGCGCAGTCGCCCGGCCATACGTTTCCCTGGCTGAAAGGGACGGGGGCTGCGAACTTTCTGCATCCGGAGCTTAGGGCGCGCTGCGATCTGGACGAGCAGCTGAGGCAGCGCTGGAAGGCGGCGGAATCCGAAATGCCCGGCCTTCGCGACGAGGACCCGCTGCAACGGCATATGGATTACGTGTTCTACATGCAGTTGACCCGATTTCTGCCGTTCCTGCTGGATCGCGCCGACCGCATGAGCGCGGCGGCCGGCCTCAGGGTGCAGCTTCCCTTCCTGGATCACCGGCTGGTGGAATTTGCCTGGAACTTGCCTTACAATATCAAGCGTACGGGATCGGCGGAAAAAGGCATTTTGCGGAAGGCATACGAACACCGTCTTCCCTACGAGGTCGCCTGGCGGAAAAAAAGCGGATTCGCCGTCATGCGAAACCGACCGTTCACCTCGGCCGTTCTGCAATATTTGCGCGAGGCGGCAAACGACCAAAACAGCGTCCTGCCGCAGATTGCGGATATCGAATACTTGAGGACCTTCATGACGCGAAGCGAGTGGTCGGACGGGACGTTCGACGCGCCGCCGATTCTGCCGCGGCTCGTCATGCTGGACATGTGGACCAGGCTGTACGGCGTCAAATTTGAGAGCAGCCATGCGGTGCATGCGGGATGAAGCACGTGCGGGCGAACTGAAGCAAATGCGGGTGAGCTTATGAAGTACGGGAACTTCCGATATTTCCGGCCGCCGGACGATTACGACATCGGCATTCGCGGCGGTCCCATTCTGCCCGGCGCCATCGTGAATGACCCGGCGGTCAAGCAGCCGCTTGAGCCCCGGCCCGGACGATACGCCCTGCTCTATTCGCCGGTGACGCCGACGGGCCAGCGGCTGGCGCTGATTGCGGCGCTCGGTGGATTTCTGGATCTGATCGCGGTGCTCTCTCCCAACAACGGGCGGCTGATTCAGCGGAGCGGGGACGGTTCGGAAGAGCCGTCCCCGGCCTGGGCGCCGATGTCCGGGACGGAGGCGGCGGCGTTCGAATGGGGGACGCATGTCCGGCTGCCGGCCCTGGTCGATCTGGAAGCCGGGCGGATCATCAGCAACGATCCCTATCTGCTCCCGGTCAAGATCGTCTCCGATCTGGCGGAGTCGGCGAGCCGCAAGGAGGCGCTCGCCCTCCTGCAGGAAGAGGAAGCCCGGCTGGAATGGGAAGAGCGGATTTTCTACGACTTGCATTGCGGCGTCTACCGCGCCGGATTTGTGGCCCGTCAGGACGAATATGAACGGGAAGTTGAACGGGTTTACCGTTTCCTTGCGGATCTGGACCGGCATCTGACCGGGCGGCGCTGCCTGCTTGGCGATTTTCCGACGCTTGCGGATCTGTGGCTGTACACGCTGCTTGTCCGCTACGATCAGGTGTACGCGCCCGGCTTTCGGCTGCACAAGTACCGGATTCGGGACTTTGTCGAAGTGCACCGGTATTTGCGGGAGCTTCACGCCTTGCCGGCGTGCAGGGCGACGACGGATTTCGCGCTCATTTCCCGCGGATACTTTCTCGGCATTCCGGCGCTCAACCGGGGCATCGTGCCGATTGGACCGGACGACCATTTTCTGTAAAAACCATCAGGAGAGCATCGCGCTTCCCCTGGACAAACTCCCATGTTTCAGGCGAAATGTGGGAGTTTGTTTTCTGTTCCGGACGCTCGCGTGCTATACTGGGAACGATTCTTGTGAACCATCAACTGCGGTTCGCCTGCCGGACACCGGCCGGGGTTCGAATCAGGCGGCCGCCAGGAGCGATGATATGTCGACGCAATCACGCGATGCGGATGCCGGCAAGGGCAATGTCTACTTGCTTCCGGCCATGGTGAACGAATATCGCGGCCGGCTGACCCGGCTGCTCGAATCCGAACGGTTCGTCGAAGCCCACGCGCTGCTGCGCTTCCTGCTCGATTGCCGCGGCCAGGATGAGCAGGCCTACGACGAATGGCGCCGGCTTATCGAGTGGCTGGAGTCGGTATACCCCGGACTTGAAAATCGGGAAAGCGAACCGGCGGGCGGCACTTTTTCCATCGAAGACGGCGGGGCGGAGGAAGATCTGCCCGACGATGAGGCGGCGATGCGCGGACTGGCCCTTCAGCCTCGGGACGACGGCGGGGAGCAGGTCCGCCGGGTGCTCGAGGACTTGAAGCAGAGCCCGCGCCTGGAGCAGCGCCTGCTCGCATTGGAGAAAGCCGTCTACCTCGACGATCCGGATGTCGACCGGGAAATTCTGGACTGGCTCCGCAAGGAGCCGATGCACCCGTCGATGCAGTTTCGCGCCCTGCAGACGCTCCGGCGGCGCGGCGTCACCGGCCGGGTGCTGCTGGATCGCGCGGGAGAGCGCGTGGAGCTTGAGATCGAGCGGACGCCGCTCGGGATGGGCGACTATCCGCCCGCCGCGGGCGAGGTGCTGGAACGGGCGTGCCGGGCTTCCGAAGCGTTCGATCCGACGCTGCCAATTTTCGCACGCGAACTTTGGGAAGAAATTCTGCGGTCGCTCTACGGCACTTCCGATTACGAGTGGATGGCGGCCGGAAGCGAGGAGGCGATCGACTGCTGGGCCGCCGCGCTTCATCTCGCGGTGCAGGTTGCGGCTTACGGCCGGGCAGACGAAGCGGAGATCCGCGCGGCGTACGGCATTCCCGAATCGCTGCGCTTCAGGTTCGAACAGGCGTACAAAGCCGTCCGGCGGGCGGCTCCGCCGCTGACCGCAGGGCCCGGAGAACCTTGAAATATCCGGGAAGGTTGGCTATAATGGAGTGGTTTAGTATCGTGAAGAAACAGACGGATGCGTCAGTTGTGGAAGGGGAAGGCATAAGATGAAGGCAAGTTGGCAGACTCTGGAGAAGAACACGGGCGTGCTGAGCGTCGAAGTCGATGCGGAACAAGTAGCCGCGGCGCTGGACAAGGCGTTCAAGAAAGTCGTCCAGAAAGTAAACGTTCCCGGATTCCGGAAAGGCAAAGTGCCGCGGCAGATTTTCGAAGCGCGGTTCGGCGTCGAGAGCCTGTATCAGGATGCGGTCGACATCCTGCTGCCCGACGCTTACGCGGATGCGGTGAAGGAGACAGGCATCTTTCCGGTCGACGCCCCGGAAATTGACATCGAGCAATTCGGCAAGGGCAAGCCGTTCATCTTCAAGGCGAAGGTGACGGTCAAGCCGGAAGTCAAGCTCGGAGAATACAAAGGTCTCGAGCTTCCGGCAGCCGAAGCCGAGGTGACGGAAGAAGAAGTGCAGGCCGAACTGGAACGGCAGCAGCAGCGCCACGCCGAGCTGGTCGCCGTCGAAGACGGACAGGCGGAGAAAGGCGACATCGTCATCATCGACTTCGAAGGGTTCATCAACGGCGAGCCGTTCGAAGGCGGACGCGGCGAGCGCCATTCGCTCGAGCTCGGTTCCGGAACGTTCATCCCCGGATTCGAGGATCAGATCGTCGGCATGCACATCGGCGACTTCAAAGACGTCGAAGTGACGTTCCCCGAGGATTACCACGCGGAGGAACTGAAAGGCAAACCGGCGGTCTTCAAAGTGAAACTGCATGAGATCAAGCGGAAGAACCTGCCGGCGCTGGATGACGAATTTGCCAAAGACGTCAGCGAATTCGATACGCTGGAGGAATACAAACAGGATCTTGCGGCCAGACTGAAGGAACGGAAGCAGAAGGAAGCCGAGAACGCGCGCGAACTGGCCGCCATCGAGAAAGCTTCCGCGAATGCTGAAGTCGACATCCCGGAAGCAATGATCCGCTCGGAAATCGACTACATGCTGCGCGATTTCGAGAACCGCCTGCGGATGCAGGGCATGACGCTCGAGCTGTACTACCGCTTCTCCGGTCAGGATGAAGCGCAGCTCCGCGAGCAGATGAGGGGCGACGCCGAGAAGCGGGTGCGCAACAACCTGGTGCTCGAAGCCATCGCCAAGGCGGAGAACATCGAGGTTACGGAAGACGAACTGAACGAGGAGCTGGAGAAGCTGTCCGGCATGTATAACCGTCCGGCGGATGAGCTCCGCGAACTGTTCAGCCGGAACGGCAGCCTCGACAGCCTGAAGGAGGACCTCGTCCTGCGCAAGACGATCCGGTTCCTGATCGACAACAGCAAAACGGCGTCTTCGGTCGCGTAAAGACCGGGAACATCGACATGAGAGTAAGGCACGTACTTTTACAGGCACGTGCCTTATTTCTCCATCAAAGCCCGGGCCGGGAAGTGCACGCCTTGCCGCCCGGCGCATACATATAGGTTAACGATGGGCGGGAGCCCGGACGGCGGAGGCCCCGTCCGCTTTCGCCGAGTATGACATTGCGCTTCAGACATGGTACAATAGGAATCGAAGCCGATTACGAAAAGAGGTGGGTCGCATGAATCTGGTGCCTATCGTAGTGGAACAAAGCAGCCGCGGCGAGCGATCCTACGATATCTATTCCCGGCTCCTGAAGGACCGGATCATTTTCCTGGGCAGCCCGATCGACGACGATGTCGCCAATCTCGTCATCGCCCAGCTGCTCTTCCTTGCGGCCGAAGATCCCGAGAAGGATATTTATCTGTACATCAACTCCCCCGGCGGTTCGGTGACCGCGGGGCTCGGCATATATGACACGATGCAATACATCAAACCGGACGTCTCGACGATCTGCGTCGGCATGGCGGCCAGCATGGGTTCGCTGCTGCTCACGGCGGGCGCCAAGGGCAAGCGGTACGCGCTGCCGAACAGCGAAGTGATGATCCACCAGCCGCTCGGCGGCGTGCGCGGTCAGGCGGCGGACATCAAGATTCACGCCGACTGGATCCTGAAGACGAAGCACAAGCTGAATCAGATCTATGTGGAGCGCACCGGGCAGCCCTACGAGAAGATCGAGCGCGACACGGACCGCGACTACTTCATGAGCGCGGAAGAGGCGCTCGCTTACGGATTGATCGACAAGGTCATCACACGGCCCGAAGCCGCAGGCGAGTGACGCATGACGAAGGGGAGATATCCGAATGTTCAAATTCAATGACGAAAAGGGCCAGCTCAAGTGCTCCTTCTGCGGCAAATCGCAGGATCAGGTGCGCAAACTGGTCGCCGGTCCAGGCGTCTATATATGCGATGAATGCATCGAGCTCTGCACGGAGATCGTGGAAGAGGAACTCGGATCCGAAGAGGAGCTCGATCTGAAGGATATTCCGAAGCCGAAGGAAATCCGGGCGATTCTGGACCAATACGTGATCGGTCAGGATCAGGCGAAGAAATCGCTGTCCGTGGCCGTCTACAACCATTACAAGCGGATCAATTCGCAGAACAAGCTGGAAGACGTCGAACTGCAGAAGAGCAACATTCTGCTCGTCGGTCCGACCGGTTCCGGCAAGACACTGCTTGCCCAGACGATGGCGAAGATTCTGAACGTGCCGTTCGCGATCGCCGACGCCACTTCCCTGACGGAAGCGGGGTATGTCGGCGAAGACGTCGAGAACATCCTGCTCAAGCTGATCCAGGCTGCGGATTACGACGTGGAAAAGGCGGAGCGCGGCATCATCTACATCGACGAGATCGACAAGGTGGCGCGCAAATCGGAGAATCCGTCCATTACCCGCGACGTGTCGGGCGAAGGCGTGCAGCAGGCGCTGCTGAAGATTCTCGAGGGCACGGTCGCTTCGGTTCCGCCCCAAGGCGGACGCAAGCACCCGCACCAGGAGTTCATCCAGATCGACACGACGAACATCCTGTTCATCTGCGGCGGCGCCTTCGACGGACTGGAGCAGATCATCAAGCGCCGGATCGGCAAGAAGGTCATCGGCTTCACCGCCGGCGGCGAGAACACGAAGGAAATGAAGCCGGGCGAATATCTGAAGCTCGTGCAGCCGGAAGACCTGCTCAAGTTCGGGCTCATTCCGGAGTTCGTCGGCCGTCTGCCGGTCATCTCCGCGCTCGAGCCGCTTGACGAACAGGCGCTCATCCGCATTCTGTCCGAGCCGAAGAATGCGCTGGTGAAGCAATACCAGAAGCTGCTCGAGATGGACAACGTGAAGCTCGACTTCGAGCCGGCTGCGCTTGAAGCGATCGCGAAGGAAGCGATCAAGCGGAACACGGGCGCGCGGGGTCTCCGGGCGATCATCGAGGACATCATGCTCGATGTCATGTACGAAGTGCCGTCCCGCGACGATATCAGCAGCTGCATGATCACGGAACAAGTGGTCAAAGACAAGATCATGCCCGAGCTGACCACGAAGAAAGGCAAGAAGAAGGAAGAGAGCGCCTGACGCAAGGCGATGGCAAACGACCACCTCTGCCGCGGGGGAGCGTCCCCCGCGGCTTGGGTGGCATTTGACGTTCTATGGGGAGAGAAGGCCATGTACCATCGGAAAGACACCGTCCCGGTCCGGGTCGGCGGTCTTGTGATCGGCGGCAGCGACGAAGTGACGATTCAGAGCATGTGCACGACGAAGACGGCCGATGTCGAGGCGACCGTCGCCCAGATCCACCGCCTGGAAGAAGCGGGATGCCAGCTTGTGCGCGTCACCGTCAACAACCGGGAAGCGGCGGAAGCGATCAAGGAGATCAAGAAACGGATTCATATCCCGCTCGTTGCGGATATTCATTTCGACTACCGGCTGGCGCTGGCCGCGATCGAGAACGGCATCGACAAGGTGCGGATCAACCCCGGCAACATCGGCCGCCGGGAGAAGGTGGAGGCCGTCGTCAAAGCGTGCAAGGAGCGGGGCATTCCGATCCGGATCGGCGTCAACGCGGGATCGCTCGAGCAGCATCTGCTGGAGAAATACGGCTATCCGACGCCGGAGGCGATGGTCGAGAGCGCGCTCTACCATATCGGTATTCTGGAGGAGCTTGATTTCCGCGACATCATCGTCTCCCTGAAGGCGTCCGACGTGCCGATGGCCATCGCCGCATACAAGATGGCGGCCGAGAAGATCCGCTATCCGCTTCACCTCGGCATTACGGAAGCCGGTACGCTGTTCTCCGGCACGGTCAAAAGTTCGGCCGGCATCGGAGCGCTGCTCGCGATGGGCATCGGCAACACGGTGCGCATCAGTCTGAGCGCCGATCCGGTGGAAGAGGTGAAGGTCGCCCGCGAGCTGCTGAAGGCGTTCGGCCTGATCTCGAACGCGGCGACGCTCGTCTCCTGCCCGACCTGCGGCCGGCTCGACATCGATCTGTTCTCGATCGTGAACGAAGTGGAGGACTATATCGCCAACATCAAAGTGCCGATCAAAGTATCGGTGCTCGGCTGCGCGGTCAACGGTCCGGGGGAAGCCCGGGAAGCCGACATCGGCATTGCCGGCGCCCGCGGCGAAGGGATGCTGTTCCGCTACGGCGAGATGATCCGGAAGGTGCCCGAAGCGGAGCTGCTGAACGAATTGAAGAAAGAAATCGACGAGATCGTGCGCGTCTACAACGAGACGGGCGAAATTCCGGGACGCAAACGGCACGCTGCCAAAATTTAACCTCCCGTATCATGTCCGGCAAACAGGCAATACTTACAAGTATTGATCCTGATTGCCGGATTTTTGTGTCCGGCGGTTCGGACAAGATCCGGACCGCCGCAAACGGGAGGAGCGAATCGCATGAATCTGAGTGTCGTGTTGCTGCTGATCCAGGTGTTTTTCGCCGTGGTGATCGGGCTGTATTTCTGGAATCTGCTGCGGACGCAGCGGACGAACCGGACGGCCGTCGACAAGGAATCGCGCAAGGAGATGGAGAAGCTGCGCCGGCTCCGTTCGATCTCGCTGACGAAGCCGCTCGCCGAGAAGACGCGGCCGCAGACGATGGACGACATTGTCGGGCAGCATGAAGGGCTGCGCGCGCTGAAGGCGGCGCTCTGCAGCTCCAATCCGCAGCATGTCATCATCTACGGCCCGCCGGGCGTCGGGAAGACGGCGGCCGCCCGCGTCGTGCTCGAGGAAGCGAAGAAAAACCCGGCTTCGCCGTTCCGCCATGACGCGAAGTTTCTCGAGATCGACGCGACGACGGCGCGCTTCGACGAGCGCGGCATTGCCGACCCGCTGATCGGCTCGGTGCACGACCCGATCTATCAGGGCGCGGGGGCGATGGGCGTCGCCGGCATTCCGCAGCCGAAGCCCGGCGCCGTCACGAAGGCGCACGGCGGCGTGCTGTTCATCGACGAGATCGGGGAGCTGCATCCGATCCAGATGAACAAGCTGCTCAAGGTGCTCGAAGACCGGAAAGTGTTCCTCGAGAGCGCCTATTACCATTCGGAAGACCCGAACATCCCGCAGTACATTCACGACATCTTCCAGAACGGGCTTCCCGCCGACTTCCGGCTCGTCGGCGCGACGACGCGGTCGCCGCAGGAGATTGCGCCCGCGCTCAGGTCCCGGTGCATGGAGATCTATTTCCGGCCGCTGCTTCCGGACGAGATTGCGGAGATCGCCGAAGGCGCCATGCGCAAGATCGGCATGCCGTACCATCCCGACGCGGTGCAAGCCGTCACGAAATACGCGACGAACGGCCGCGAGGCGGTCAACATGGTGCAGCTCGCGGCCGGACTGGCGATGTCCGAACGCCGCGAACGGATCGAGGCGGCCGACATCGAATGGGTGGCGAATTCCAGCCAGATTCCGCCGCGTCCCGAACGGAAAGTGCCGGCGGAACCGCAGGTCGGCTATGTGAACGGACTGGCGGTCTACGGTCCGAACATGGGGACGCTGCTCGAGATCGAGGTCAGCGCCATCCCGGTTCGCTCGGGCAAAGGCTCGTTCACGATCACCGGCGTCGTCGACGAGGAAGAACTGGGAGGAGGCTCGCGCACGCTGCGCCGCAAGAGCATGGCGAAGGGATCGGTCGAGAACGTGCTCACGGTGCTGCGGCGCTTCGGGTTCCAACCGCAGCGTTTCGACCTGCACATCAACTTCCCGGGCGGCACGCCGATCGACGGACCGTCGGCGGGCATTGCGATGATGACCGCGATCGCGTCGGCCATCACGGGCCGTCCCGTCGACAACAAGCTGGCGATGACCGGCGAGATCGGCATCCACGGCAACGTGAAACCGGTCGGCGGCGTGCTGGCCAAAGTGGAGGCTGCGTTCCAGGCGGGCGCCCGGACGGTCGTCATCCCGAAGGACAACTGGCAGGACTTCTATTCGCGGTTCGACGGGCTGAACGTCGTGCCGGTCGGACACGTCGAAGAAGTGTTGAAGATCGCGTTTCCCGATCTTGAACTGCGCCGTCTCGACATCGAATCCGCCGCGCCGGCCGAGCGCTTCGCCGTGCCGGAGGTGTCGTATTTGCAGGCCGATTCGGCGGAATGCTAAAATAGAATTTATACCGCCGGACGGCCGCGCTGCATGAACCGGCCGGCGAACTGTGCAATCGATCAGGGAGGTGCTGGCGTGGTACCGGGCAAATGGAAAGGACGGCGCCTGCCCTTGCTGCCGCTCAGAGGACTGCTCGTCTATCCGAGCATGGTGCTTCACCTCGATGTCGGCAGGGAAAAGTCGGTGCGGGCGCTGGAACGCTGCATGGTCGGCGACAACACGATCCTGCTCTGTTCCCAATCGGAGTCGGGCATCGAGGAACCGACGCAGGACGATATTTACCGTGTCGGCACCATTGCGCGGGTGCGGCAGATGCTCAAGCTGCCGAACGGCACGATCCGCGTGCTGGTGGAAGGCTTGACGCGCGCCGAGATTACGGAGTACGTCCCGAACGACGAATTCTATGAAGTCATGGTCAAGGAACTGCCCGAGCGGGATGCGGCCGATCCCGAGATCGACGCGCTCATGCGCACGGTGCTGGGTCAGTTCGAACACTATATCAATCTGTCGAAGAAAGTGACGCCGGAGACGATGGCTGCAGTCAGCGACATCGAAGAGCCGGGCCGGCTCGCGGACGTCATCGCCAGCCATCTGTCGCTCAAGATCAAGGACAAACAGGACATCCTCGAGACGATCGACGTTCGCGAACGCCTCGAGAAAATTCTCGATCTGCTGAACAACGAGCGCGAAGTGCTGGAACTCGAGCGGAAGATCAGCCAGCGCGTCAAGAAGCAGATGGAGAAGACGCAGAAGGAATATTACCTGCGCGAGCAGATGAAGGCGATCCAGAAGGAGCTCGGCGACAAGGAAGGCCGGGCGGGCGAAGTCGAGGAGCTGCGCGCCCAGCTGGAAGCGGCCGACGTGCCGGACAACGTGCGCGAGCGGATATCGAAGGAGATCGACCGGCTCGAACGGATGCCGACGTCGTCCGCCGAAGCAGGCGTCATCCGCAACTACATCGACTGGCTGCTCGCGCTGCCGTGGCGCAAACGTACCGAGGATGATCTGGACATCGCCAAGGCCGAGGCGGTGTTGAACGAGGACCATTACGGCCTGGAGAAGCCGAAGGAGCGCGTGCTCGAATATCTCGCCGTGCAGAAGCTGGTCAACCGGCTCAAAGGCCCGATCCTCTGCCTCGTCGGACCGCCGGGCGTCGGCAAGACGTCGATCGCCAGATCCATCGCAAGATCGCTCGGCCGCCAGTTCGTGCGCATTTCCCTCGGCGGCGTGCGGGACGAAGCGGAAATCCGCGGCCATCGCAGAACTTATGTCGGCGCAATGCCGGGACGCATCATCCAGGGAATGAAAACGGCGGGAACGGCCAATCCGGTCTTCCTGCTGGACGAAATCGACAAGATGGCGATGGACTTCCGGGGCGATCCGGCCGCTGCGCTGCTGGAAGTGCTGGATCCGGAGCAGAACAGCACGTTCAGCGACCATTACATCGAGCTGCCGTTCGATCTGTCGAGCGTCATGTTCGTGACGACGGCGAACGCGGTGCACAACATTCCGCGCCCGCTGCTTGACCGGATGGAAGTGCTATACATTCCGGGCTACACCGAACTGGAGAAGCGGGAGATCGCGGAGCGCTACCTGCTGCCGAAGCAGAAGCGGGATCACGGGCTGAAGGAAGAACAGCTCGCCGTCGAGCCGGATGCGCTGCAGGCGCTCATCCGGGAGTATACGCGCGAGTCGGGCGTGCGCGGTCTCGAGCAGCAGATCGCTGCGCTCTGCCGGAAGGCGGCGAAGGAGATCGTCACCGAACCGGACCGCGGCACGATCGTCGTCGACCGGCAGCGGGTCGAGGAATGGCTCGGACCGGCCAAGTACCGGTACGGACTCGCCGAGCAGGAGGATCAGGTCGGCGCCGCGACGGGCCTCGCCTGGACGGAAGTCGGCGGGGACACGCTGGTGATCGAAGTGACCGTCATGCCCGGCAGCGGGAAGCTGACGCTCACCGGCAAGCTGGGCGACGTCATGAAAGAATCGGCGCAGGCCGCCTTCAGCTATACGCGTTCCAAGGCGGTCGAATTCGGCATCGAGCCGGATTTCCATGAGAAAAATGACATCCACATCCACGTGCCGGAAGGCGCGATTCCGAAAGACGGCCCTTCCGCCGGCATCACGATGGCGACCGCGCTCATCTCCGCGCTGACGGGCCGCGCCGTCTCGAAGGAAGTCGCCATGACCGGAGAAATCACGCTCCGCGGCCGGGTGCTGCCGATCGGCGGGCTCAAGGAGAAATCGCTCGCCGCCCACCGCGCCGGCATCCGGAAAGTGCTCGTTCCGAAAGACAACGCCCGCGATCTGCAGGAAGTGCCGGAGAGCATCCGCGAAGAGCTCGAGTTCGTCATGGTCTCGCATATGGATGAAGTGTTGGCGCACGCCCTGGTCGGCGGACTGCCGCCCGTCCATGTGCTGGAGTCCGGCGCCGGCGGAGAGGAAGCACGGATCGACATCCACTGACCCTCCGAGGGGAAATCGTGAGGAAGCGGGAGAACGGACAGGAGCCATGAAGATCGTCAGTACCGAATTCGTCATCGGCGCGGTGCGCCATGAACAACTGCCGGAAGACGGCCTGCCGGAGATTGCGCTGGCGGGCCGCTCCAACGTCGGCAAGTCGTCGCTCATCAACCGGATGATCGAGCGGAAAAATCTGGCCAGAACGAGCTCGCAGCCCGGCAAGACGCAGCAGCTGAACTTCTACCGGGTGAACGGCAGCATGTACTTCGTCGATTTTCCGGGCTACGGCTATGCGAAGGTCTCGAAGGCGCAGCGGGCGAAATGGGGGCGGTTCATCGAATCGTACATCCGCGAGCGGAAGCAGCTCAAGCTGCAGCTGCTTATCGTCGACCTCAGGCACCCGCCCACGGAAGACGACCGGCTCATGTACGACTGGCTGCGCCATTTCGGCATTCCGACCTGCGTCGTCGCGACGAAGGCGGACAAAGTGCCCCGCACGAGGCGGGAGCGGCATCTGCGCGTCGTCCGCGAGACGCTCGGGATGACGCCCGATGTTCCGCTTGTCATGTTCTCCTCGGAGACGGGCGAGGGGCGGGAAGAGCTGTGGAACATCGTGCGGCAGGCAATTGCCGGATAAGGCCGCAAGCCTTGTAACTTGCGGTACAATTCAAAGGATACCGGGTAAAAATTCGGCCATCCCGCGGTATTCGCCGGAATTTCTCGGGAAAATGCGCGATTATCGGGGCTGGAGCGGGAGGCGCTCATTCGGAAGATCGCGTATAATGGAATCAGGCAGAAAGCCGCGATTTGCGGCGCAAGCTTAAGAATTGAGGAGATTTTCATATGGCGAAACGGCTGGCCACAGAGTATGTGAACGCCCGACTGCAGCTTTCGGCTGACGATCTGGACCGGTTCGTTCGATTTGTGGGAGGCCAGAACATCCGCATCAGGGTGCGGGTGGTCGGCTGTGGCAACCAGGAGATGGCGCTGGTTGACGAGACGAACGGAGAAGAAGTCAGCATGACGTTCGAACAGCGCGATGATCGGTTTGTCTGTGAGCTGTCCTGCCGGTTAGTCCATCCGAAGTTGACCAATGCCTTGCGCAGAGCCGTCTCGGCTTTCCGCGGCGATGCCGTTGTCAATCGCATTTATTCCGGTTTTACGATGACGTATTATTACAAACGGGGCGCCGTCCACAAGATTGTCGAACATACGGCGGACGGCGTGCGGGTCGTATTTGAGCGGCGGGATACGGTCGGCGAGCTGGAGTCGCTGTACGTAAGCCGCCAGGTGGAACGGGAGATCGAGCGCATCCAGGACGCAATCGACGAGCTGCTCGATCTGCGCAATCAATGCACCTCGCCGAGCGAGAAGCAAGCCGTTGACGAACGGCTGCGGCAATACACGAAGCAGCTGTTCATCCTCGAAGCGGAATAATCGGCATGATTGGCCGCCGGTTTTCGAACCGGCGGCTTTTCTTTTGACAAGTCTTTCCCTGCAAACCGGACGCGCCGCCATGAAAACGGCGCATGCCATTGCCTGGCGAGAGGCCTTGTCCGGCGCGGGATCCGGACGATTTTCGCTGCCTGAAAAAAAGTGTTGCATTTCTCGCCTGAAGATGTTATTTTTATCTTCGTTGAATTCAATATAGGAACCAGGATTCACTCAGGACATGTAATGTTGCGAGAGAATGATTCCCTCGAGTAGTGAATGACGTAGGTCCTAGCGGATGAAATTTGCTTCACATTTTATTCCTAGGAAGGGGGAACCGAAAGTGGAGTACTCAACTTTCGGAAGACACGTGGCAGTCGACGCCTGGGGCGTAGATTTCGAACTGCTCAACAACGCCGAGTTCCTGCAAGCCCAACTGGTGGAAGCCGCGGAAACCTGCGGTGCTACGGTTCTCTCGGTACAATCGAAACAATTTGAACCGCAAGGCGCGACGGTGCTCGTCCTGCTTTCGGAAAGCCACCTCTCGATTCATACGTATCCTGAGAAAGGATTCGCGGCGCTGGACTGCTATACCTGCGGCGAGACGGTCGACCCCCAGCTGGCGATTGACTATCTCCTTTCCGTATTGAAGCCGCGCACGGTCCATGCGAAGAAGCTCATTCGCGGCATCGGCGAGCTTCGGGTGGAAGAACCCGAACTGAAGCCGTTCGCGCTGGTCTGAACCGAACAATGAAGGAACGAACAGCCATGGATGATTCCGTGGCTGTTTTTGCATGTTTCGAATATCCGGTTCCAGTTGCGTCCACAATATAGAAGTGCGGCGAGCTTTCATATATTTTTCATTTTTGTCCGGGTACACGCTGCCGAACTATGCTATACTATTTCAAAGCTGAATTCTTGCCGGGCCCGGGAGCGGTACGGCCCGGTCTGGAGTGGTGACGCGGATGCACATCATTGTCGTGGGATTGAATTATCGGACGGCGCCTGTCGAAGTGCGGGAACGGTTCGCTTTCGCCGAGCAGGAACTTCCGAAGGCGATCGAAATGCTGAAACAGACGCCGAGCATCATGGAATGCGTCATTGTCGCCACGTGCAATCGGACGGAACTGTATGCCGTCGTCGACCGCCATGTGCTGTGCGGTCATTACATCCGGCATTTCATGGAACAGTGGTTCGGCATGCCGCGCCAGACGTTCACGAAGTATCTCTACATGTATGAAGATGAAGCGGCAATCCGGCATCTGTTCCGCGTGGCCTGCGGCCTCGATTCGATGATCATCGGCGAGACGCAGATTCTCGGTCAGGTGAGGGACGCGTTTCTGCTCGCCCAGCGGGAGCGCGCGACGGGGACGCTGTTCAACATGCTGTTCAAGCAGGCGGTTACGCTCGGCAAAAGAGCCCACACGGAGACGTCGATCGGGGAGTCCGCCGTGTCCGTCAGCTATGCGGCGGTGGAGCTCGGGAAACGGATTTTCGGCGGCTTCGGCGGCAAGACGGCCCTGATTGTCGGAGCGGGCAAAATGGGCGAGCTGACCGCGAAGCATCTGAACGCTTCCGGTATCAAGCGGGTGCTGGTCGCCAACCGGACCTACGAGCGGGCGGCCGAGTTCGCCGGTCGGCTCGGCGGCGAGCCGATGCGGCTTGAGGAAGCGGCTGCGCGGCTGGCCGAAGCGGACGTGGTCATCAGTTCGACCGGATCGCGGGAATACGTGCTGACGAAGGCCCAGGTGGAACAGGCGATGCGGTCCCGGCCGTCCCGCCCGCTCTTCCTGATCGATATCGCCGTGCCGCGGGATCTCGATCCGGCCATCGCCGACATTCCGAACGTCTTTCTGTACGACATCGATGATCTCGAAGGGATCGTGGAATCGAATCTGGAACAGCGGCGGAAGGAAGCGGCCAAGATCGAGACGATGATCGCGGCGGAACTGGAAGCTTTCCTCTCCTGGTACAAGACGCTCGGCGTCGTTCCGCTCATCCGCGCCTTGCAGGAGAAAGCGGAGAAGATCCACACGGAGACGATGCAAAGCCTGACGAACAAGCTGCCGGATCTGACCGACCACGAGCGCAAGGTGATCCGGAAGCTGACGAAGAGCATCGTCAACCAGATGATGCACGACCCGATTCTCCGCATCAAGGAGATGGCCGGAGACAAAAAGGCCGGCGAAGCGATGGATTGGTTCGTCAGATTGTTTGCGCTCGAAGATGCGATCGGGCAGCAGGAAACGGGGCCGGATTCGAAGACCGCCGATGCGCGCCCGGACGAGCGGCCGGAAGCGGCGGGCCCTGTCCGGAAAGCGGCGGGCCGCCTCGCTGCAGCCACTCCGTGAGGATGCGGCCCGGAGGTGGCATGCCCCATGTACGGCCTGTCGGTTCACGGCCTGTTGGTATTGTATGCCCTGAGCCTTCTGTTTTATTTCTCCGATTTCGTATCATCGAACCGGAAAATGAAACGGATGGGCACAGGGCTCCTTGTGTTCGTATGGGTGCTTCAGACCGGCTATCTGATTTACCGCCTGCTGCAACTGGACAATCCTGCCGGGCTGACGCGGTTCGAGACGCTGTTCTTCTTCGTCTGGCTGCTCGTCACGATCTCGCTGGCCGCAAGCCGGCTTGTCCGGATCGAGCCGTTCGTCTTCGCCGTCAATGTCGTCGGTTTCTCGGTGCTGGCGACGCTGGCGGCGGAAGGTCCGTCCGCCGCGCCGCTCCGGCTGTGGGATGCCGCGCAGTATTTGCTGATCGTGCACATCAGTCTCGCGCTTGCCGCGTACGCGCTGTTCACCGCCGGCGCCGTCCTCTCGCTCATGTATCTGCTGCTGCACCGGCAGCTCAAGAGCCGGAGCTGGAACGCCGTCGTCCGGCGGATGCCCAGCCTGGAGACGATCGACCGGTACGCGTACGGCGCCGTGCTCGCCGGCACGCCGCTGCTCATTCTGTCGCTCGCGGTGGCCGCGGCGACGCTGCTGGCCGCGCATCGGGCGGAATGGCTCGCCGACTGGAAAGTCATCGCGGCGCTGGTGGCGGCGATCGTCTACATCATCTACATAGCCAAGCGGAAGCGCCGGATGGATCCCGGCCTGCTGACGGCGCGGTGGAATCTGTACGCTTTCGGTGTGCTGCTGGCCAATTCGCTCATCGGCGCGGCGTCGCGCTTCCACTCCTGGTCATAGGGCGGTGAGCCGATGTGACGCGGTATTATCCGATCATGCTGCGCCTGGAAGGCGAACAATGCCTGGTCGTCGGCGGCGGCCCCGTGGCGGAACGCCGGACGCGCGGCCTGCTCGATGCGGGCGCCGCCGTGCGGGTCGTCGCGCCCGCCGCGACGGAAGGGTTGGAGCGGCTGGCAAGCGAGGGGTATATCACCTGGGTCCGACGGGAATACCGGGACGAGGATCTCGACGGCGTCCGGCTCTGCTTCGCGGCAGCGGATCGTGAAGTGAATCACAGGGTCGCCGAAGAAGCGATGCGCCGCGGCATTCTCGTGAACGCGGCGGACGACCGGGAGGCCGGGTCGTTCGCGGCGCCGGCCGTCGTCCGCAGGGGGCGGCTCGTGCTTGCCGTCACCGCGTCGGGCGCCAGCCCGGCGCTGGCAGGCGCGATCGCGCGCGAGCTGGCGGAGCGGTACGGCGAATCCTGGGCCGATTATGCCGAATGGCTGCACCGGCTTCGCGATGCGGCCCGCGCCGCGGTGCCCGACGCGCGCGAGCGGAGGCGCGTGCTGCGCGCCGCGCTGGATGTGCCGGAAGCGGAGTGGCGCCGCGATCTTGCGGATGGGAATTTGGCCGCGCGCATCCGGGAGCTTATGGAGCGGCCGGTTTCTCCGGCGGCGGAAGACGGAATGGACGGAACAGACGGGGAGTGACTTTGGTGGCGGGAGTACGAACAATCGTCGTGGGCACGAGACAAAGTGCCCTGGCGCTTACGCAGACGGGACAGGTCATCGCGGATCTTGAGCGGCTGGCGCAGGAGCTCGGGCTGCCCTTTCGATTCGAGACGCGCCGCATCGTAACGAAGGGTGACCGGATTCTGGACGTGACGCTGTCGAAAGTCGGCGGCAAAGGACTGTTCGTGAAGGAGATCGAGCAGGAACTGCTCGACGGCGGCATCGATATCGCCGTCCACAGCATGAAGGACGTGCCGCATACGCTGGAAGACGGCCTGGTGATCGGCGCCGTGCCGCGCCGCGTCGATCCGCGCGATGTGCTGATCGCCCGCGGGGCGCGCTCCATCGCGGAGCTGCCGCACGGCGCGCGGGTCGGCACGAGCAGCCTGCGGCGGGTGTGCCAATTGAAGCGGCTTCGCCCGGACCTCAACCTCGAGCCGGTGCGCGGCAACATCGACACGCGGATCCGGAAGCTCGAGACGGAAGGGCTGGACGCCATTATTCTGGCGATGGCCGGCTTGAAGCGGATGGGCTGGGAAGATCGGGCGACCGCTCCGATACCGGTCGAGGAATGCCTGCCGGCCGTCGGCCAGGGCGCGCTCGGCGTGGAATGCCGCGCCGATGATGAAGAAATGCTCGCTCTCCTGAGCCGCTACAACGATGAGGTATCCGCCCGGGCGGTGGAGGCGGAGCGAAGCTTCCTCGCCGAACTGAACGGCGGCTGCCAGGTGCCGATCGGCGCCTACGCCGAGATCGCGGGCGAGGAGATCCGGCTGACCGGGATGGTCGGCACGCCGGACGGCGGCGTGCTGCTGAAAGAGTCGATGACGGGGACGGACGCCCGGCGCCTCGGCACGGAACTGGCGCGCAAGCTTGTTGAGCTCGGCGCCGACCGCATTCTCGCGGATGTGAGGTGACCGGGGGCTTGAGCAAGGGGAAAGTGTACCTGGTCGGAGCCGGACCCGGCGATCCGAAGCTGATCACGCTGCGCGGGCTCGAATGCATCCGCATGTGCGACGTGATCGTCTACGACCGGCTGGCCAGTCCGCGGCTGCTCATGCATCTGAAGCCGGGGGCGGAACGGATCTACGTAGGCAAACTGCCGGACCGCCATACGATGAAGCAGGAGGAGATCAACCGGATCCTGGTGGAGCAGGCGCTTCAGGGCAAAATCGTCACCCGGCTGAAAGGCGGCGATCCGACCGTGTTCGGCCGCGGCGGCGAAGAAGCGGAAGCGCTCCGCCGGGAAGGCATCGAGTTCGAGATCGTCCCGGGGGTTACGTCCGCGATCGCGGTGCCGGCCTACGCAGGCATCCCGGTCACCCATCGGGATCTCGCATCTTCGGTGTCGATCATCACCGGGCACGAAAATCCGGAGAAGCTGGACGAGCTGATCCGGTGGGACCGGGTGACGAACGCAACGGGCACGCTCGTGTTCCTGATGGGCGTCGCGCGGATCGGACACATCGCCCGGCAGCTCATCCGGCACGGCCGCCCGCCGGGCACGCCGATCGCCCTGATCCGCTGGGGCACGACGGCCGACCAGCGGACGCTCGTCGGCACGCTGGCCGACATCGAGGATAAGGTGAAGGCGGCCGGATTCGAGCCGCCGGCCGTCATCGTCGTCGGCGACGTCGTCCGGCAGCGCGACAAGCTGATGTGGTACGAGAAGCGGCCGCTGTTCGGCGCACGCGTCCTCGTCACGCGGGCGCAGGCGCAGGCGGGCACGCTGTCGCAGCGGATCGAGGAACTCGGCGGCGAACCGATCGAGTATCCGGCCATCGAGACGCGCATGCCCGAAGGCGAGGCGGCCGAAGCGGCGATCGGGGAAGCGCTGGCGGCGGCGGAGACCTACGACCATCTGATTTTCACGAGCGTGAACGGCGTGCGTTATTTCCTGGAATGGCTCCGCCGGCTCGGGCAGGACATCCGCCGGTTCCACCGGGCCCGCATCGCCGCCGTCGGCCCGAAGACGGCCGAAGCGCTGCGCGAGATCGGCCTGGCGCCGGCCGCGCTGCCCGAAACGTTCCACGCCGAAGGCTTGCTGGACAGCATGCGCGAGGCCGTGCGGCCGGGGCAGCGGGCGCTTCTGCCGCGCGGCGATCTGGCCCGCAAGTCGCTGCCGGAAGCGCTGCGCGCGCTGGGCGTCGAGCCGGTCGAGATCGACGTGTACGAGACGGTGCCGGCCGGCGGCGGGGAGGACATCCTCGATCTGCTGCGCGAAGGCGGCATCCAGATCGTCACGTTCACCAGCGCGTCGACGGTGCGCAATCTGATCGGGCGGCTGCGAAACGCCGGCGTCGATGATCCGGCCGAGTTGCTCGGCCGCACGGCCGTCGCGTCGATCGGCCCGCTCACGTCGGCGGCTGCGCGGGAAGCGGGACTCGCCGTCGCGATCGAGCCGCCGGAATCGACGATCGACGCGCTGGTCGCCGCGATTGCGGCCTATTGGGCGGAACGCAGGCCGGTCTGATGACGGACAGTCTGCATTCAAAAGCTGAAGACCGCCCGGAACACTCATAAAGCTGGAGGAATGATCCGATGAGCTATCCGCTGATCCGGCACCGCCGTCTCCGCCGCACCGCCGCGCTGCGCGAGCTGGTCCGGGAGACGGTGCTGACCGCCGCTGACTTCATGTATCCGATATTCGTCACGCATGGCCGGAACGTGCGCGAAGAAGTGAAATCGATGCCGGGCGTGTTCAACTTCTCGATCGACCGGCTCGGCGAAGAGATCGAACGGGTCAGAGAAGCCGGCGTGAAGTCGATCATGCTGTTCGGCATCCCCGAGTTCAAGGACGAGATCGGCTCGTCGGCCTACGATCCGAACGGCATCGTGCAGGAAGCGATCCGGGAAGTGAAGCGGCTCGCCCCCGATCTCGTCGTCGCCGCCGACACCTGCCTGTGCGAATATACCGACCACGGCCATTGCGGCATCGTGCGCAGGACCCCTTCGGGCGGTGCGGACGTCGCCAACGACGAATCGCTTGAGCTGCTGGCGAAGACGGCCGTGTCGCAGGCGGATGCCGGCGCCGACATCATCGCGCCGTCGAACATGATGGACGGGTTCGTCTCCGCGATCCGCGGGGCGCTGGATGTCGCCGGGCACGAATCGGTGCCGATTCTGTCCTATTCGGTGAAATACGCGTCGGCCTATTACGGCCCGTTCCGCGACGCCGCCCAATCGGCGCCGCAGTTCGGCGACCGGAAGACGTACCAGATGGATCCGGCCAATGTCCGCGAAGCGCTGCGCGAGGCGGAGTCGGATGTGCTGGAAGGCGCTGACATGCTGATGGTGAAGCCGGCGCTCGCCTACATGGACGTGATCCGGACGATCAAGGACAACTTCGATCTGCCGCTGGCGGCTTACAACACGAGCGGCGAGTACGCGATGGTGAAGGCGGCGGCGATGAACGGCTGGATCGACGAGCGTGCCGTCGTGCTGGAGACGCTGACCGGCCTGAAGCGCGCCGGCGCGGACCTGATCATCACCTATCACGCGATCGACGCGGCAAACTGGCTGAAGGCTTGAATAAAGAAGAAGCTGCGGGCGGTCAGCTCCGCAGCTTCGACAGATCGAGCGTATATTCGTTCGGCGAGAGGCGCAGAATGCCGCGGTCCTCGATGTCACGGATGACTTCGGCGAGTACATTTTTCTGCACGCCGGCCATCTGCGCCAGCTCGTCGTAGTTGAGCGGCATGCGGATCGCGATGAGGTTGCCGCTGCGCTGGCCGTGCCGGTTCGCAAGAAGGATCAGATTCTTGATGACGCGGGTTCGCGAATCGAGGAACGTCAGGTCGTGCACATGCTGATTCGTATCCCGAAGCCGCTGGCACAGTTCGGCCATGATGCGCCTGGTAATATCGTAATGGGTGCGCAGCAGCTCGTGGAACGGCTGCTCCGCGATGACCAGAACCGACGTGGGCTCCAGCGTCGCGGCCGAAGCCGAGCGCGGGCGGCCGTCGATCAGGGACAGCTCGCCGAAGCTGTCGCCGCTCTGGAGAAGGGTAAGCACTTTCTCCTCGCCTTTGGCGGACCGTTTGAAGATTTTGATGGAGCCTTTCAAAATGACGTAGAACGCGGCGCCGTAATCGTTCTCATGAAACAGCACGGTGCCCGCGGGAAACGTCCGGCGCTGGGCGATGGACAGAATGTGCTCCAGCTGCTCGTCGGTCATTTGATCAAAAAGCGATACTTTTCTCAACAACTCAATCATGGCACAACCTCGGCTTTCCATTGCGGCGCTCCCGAAAAATTGCCGCGAATCGGTAATTCTAGTTTAGCATACCATGCCGACTCTTGAAATGACAGGAGTGACGAAATTGGTCGAAAAATCGCGAGTCCGCAGAGATGAGCATTCCAAGGCCGCCTTCGAGCGGGCGAAGCGGTCGATTCCGGGCGGCGTCAACAGCCCGGTGCGCGCCTTCCGGTCGGTCGGTCTGACGCCGGTGTTCGCAGCGCACGGCTCCGGCAGCCGCATCACGGACATCGACGGCAACACGTACATCGATTATGTCGCTTCGTGGGGACCGCTCATTCTCGGGCATGCCCATCCGGAGGTCGTCGAAGCGATCAAAAAAACGGCGGAAAAAGGGACCAGCTTCGGCATGCCGACGGAACTGGAGACGATGATGGCGGAACTGGTCGTCGAGCGGGTGCCGTCCGTCGATGTCGTTCGGATGGTCAACTCCGGCACCGAGGCGACGATGAGCGCGCTGCGGCTGGCCCGCGGCTACACGAAGCGGAGCAAGATCGTGAAATTTGAAGGCTCCTACCACGGCCACGCGGACAGCCTGCTCATCAAGGCCGGTTCCGGCGTGGCGACGCTCGGCCTGCCGGACAGCCCGGGCGTGCCGGACAGCGTCGCGTCGCATACGATCACGGTGCCCTACAACGACCTGTCCGCCGTCAAGCTCGCGTTCGAACGGTTCGGCGAGGAAATCGCCTGCGTCATCGTCGAGCCGGTCGCCGGCAACATGGGCGTCGTGCCGCCGTTGCCGGGCTTCCTCGAAGGGTTGCGCGAGGTGACGCGGGCATACGGCAGCCTGCTGATCTTCGATGAAGTGATGACCGGTTTCCGCGTCCATTACAATTGCGCCCAGGGGCTGTACGGCGTCGAACCGGATCTGACCTGCTTCGGCAAGGTCATCGGCGGGGGGCTGCCCGTCGGCGCGTACGGCGGCAAGCGGGAGATCATGGAAATGATCGCGCCGAGCGGGCCGATCTATCAGGCGGGCACGCTGTCGGGCAATCCGCTGGCGATGGCGGCCGGCTACACGACGCTCAAGCTGCTGACGCCCGAGACCTACCAGCGTCTGGAGGCGCTGTCCGCGCGTCTGCAGCGCGGTTTCGAGGAGAATGCGGAGCGCCATGGCATCCCGACGACGATCAACCGGGTCGGATCGATGCTCTGCCCGTTCTTCACCGACAAGACGGTCATCAATTACGAGACGGCGAAGACGTCCGATCTCGACCGGTTCAAGGCGTATTTCGCATCGATGCTGAACCTCGGCATCAGCATCGCGCCGTCCCAGTTCGAAGGGATGTTCATCTCCGCCGTCCATTCGGAGGCGGACATCGATGCGACGATCGAAGCCCATGACGAAGCGCTGCGCCGCTTGTAATCTTGCCGCCGGCTCCGTGCGGGCTGTGCGGAAGCGGGAGGGATCGCCTTGATCGACCTGGCGCAGGCCCGGCGCGACGGTGAATGGCTGCGCATCCCGCTGCCCGATCCGCGTCCCGAGGGGCTGGCGGACGGAACGCATCCGCACGATGTGCGCCGCCGGCTGATCGCGGACGGCATCCTGCCGGAGAAGTGGCTGAACCGCCTTTTCTCCGTCGGCGGCATCCGGCTGGAGAACGGCGTGCTGTCGCTGAAAGCATTTCCTCCCCATGACTGGACCGATCACCCGCTGCTCGCCGGCCGGGGAGAGCCGGCGCGGGCCGAAGTGCTGCATGAGGACGACTGGTGCCTCGTCCTGTTCAAGCCGGCCGGCATGCCTGTCCATCCCGCATATCCGGGCATGGGCGGGACGCTGGACGAAGCGGCCGTCCGGCATGTGCTGCAGGCGGGCGATCCGCTGCCGGTCCGCCATATCCACCGGCTGGATGCGGATACGTCCGGACCGGTGCTCTATGCGAAGAACGATCTGGCCCAGCTGCGCCTGGACGAAGCGATGCGGGAGAAGCGGATCGAGCGGCGATACCTCGCGATTGTGCACGGCGCGCCCCGGCCGCGCGCCGGCACGATCGATGCGCCGATCGGCAAGGATCGCGGCCGCAGCCCGCGCAGGCGGGTTCAGCCCGGCGGTGACCGCGCCGTGACGCACTACGAGACGGTGAAGGAAGCGGGAGATTTGGCGCTGGTCCGGGTGCGGCTCGAGACGGGAAGGACGCACCAGATTCGCGTCCACTTCAGCCATATCGGCCATCCGCTGCTGGGGGATACGCTGTACGGCGCCCCGCCCGATCCCCGTCTCTCCCATCAGGCGCTGCACGGCGAATCGCTCTGCTTTCCGCATCCGTGGACCGGGCGGCAGATCGCCGTTCAAGCGCCCCGCCCCCGCTGGTTCGAAGCGGCCATGCGCCGTGCCGGCCTGTAAGGGAAAATGCAGGCATGCCCTCCTTCATGCGGCCATATAGATAGATTGAACGAAGGAACGAATCCGTTCATATCCATGGTTGCGGAAGGAAGGAGGAAGCGACGTGCACGAACCGAGCGGGCTCCGGTTCGACGTCTACGAGCGCGTTCACCTGCCGCAGGATGCGGCGGACATCCGCGAGATCGAGGAAGTCGAACTGACGCCCTGTGTCCAGGCCGAACGCCAGGGAGATCAGGTGGTGCTGCGCGGCAGCCTGCTTCTCGGCGGCGTCTATCTTCCGGACGACGAAAGCCGAAATTCGCGGCAGCTGGAGCATTGGATTCCGGTGGAAATCACCTTGCCGCTGGAACGGGTGAGCAGACTCGAAGACTTGGCCGTTGAAGTGGACAATTTTGACGTCGATTTGCTGGATAAGCGCACGCTCAACGTTACGGGCGTCCTGACGCTGCGGGGCATCGAGGCCGGAGCGTTGGGCAGCCGGCAGCAGACGTACGCATGGGGAGAAGAGCCGTATACGGTGGTTCACCGCCGCGGGCGGGAGCTGGTCGAAGATGAGGCTCCGGAATCCGCCGGCGAATCCGCGCAGTCCGTTGACGAAGCCGAGCCGTCCTTCACGGCAGCGGATGCGGCCCCGGCATCGGATGAAACATCCGAATCGGCGCAAGAGCTTGCGGAATGGCGTAACGCCGGCGGCGAAGACGCGTTTGCCTCGGAAAGCGCGGACAATGCGGGGGATCCGTCCTCCGAATCGGCGTCATTCGACGGGGGGTCTGCTGCGCAGCCGGAGCTTCAACCCGAAGCGGTTCAGTCGTCCGGGCCTGTGGAATGGAAGGAATTTGCGGCGCGGGCGCAAGAGAACCTGGCGGCTGCCGGAAGCGCCGTGCGGGCGAACGAGCCGGAATCCGGATCCGGGCAGGATGCGGAGCAGGACTTGTCCGCCGCCGGTTCGGAAGAGGCTTCGGACGTCAGAATCGGGTCCGGTTCCGCCGAAGCGGATGAGCTGACCGCGGCAGACAGCCGGGATGTCCGGCAGGCTGACGCGCAGCCGCTGCAGACGGAGGAAGCCGTCGTCGCGCCGGCGGCGCAGCCCGGGGAATGGAGCGAAACCGGAGGCCAGCAGCCCGCCGCGCAAGCCGCATCCGGCAAGGTCGACGTGAAAGTCGCGGTCAACGCGAAGCGGGAGAGCGAGCCGGCGGGAGCGGAAGGTTCTCCGGGTCTCGGAAAGCTGTTTTTCCCGGATCGGCGGGAAGCGCGGCCGGATGTCGGCGCGCGGCCTGCGGAAGAACAGGAACCGCAGGAGGAACAGGAAGCAGCGAATGCGGGATACCGGCAGTCTTCGGCGGACGAAGTCGATTGGAAGAGCCTGTTCGGCGGCGCCGCCGCGCAGGAATCGTTCCGCACGGTGCGGCTCTGCATCGTGCAGAAGGACGATACGCTCGATGCCATTGCCGGCCGCTATCAGCGGAATCCGCGCGAGATCGCGCTGGCCAACCGGCTGAGCGGCACGGAGGTGACGGAAGGCCAGGTGCTGTACATCCCGTAACGGTTTTCGGTCAACAGCAGCCTCACGGAGGGAATTCCCTTGCGTGGGGTTTTTTTGTTTGACGGGCCCGCGGCATGTCCCTCTTGTTGACGAAGACGGTTAACATCGTTATGATAGGAAATAATGACTGTTAGCATTACGGGATTCGGCAATCCCGACAGTGAACGACGAAGAAGGGGAATAGCAGCGCGTCTTGCCTTCAGAGAGCGGAACCGTGAGGCTGCGAGGTTCTGCAGGATCGGACGGCTGCGGGTCGCCCCGGAGTCGCCTGTTCGAGCGCCGTGCGCGCCAGGGCAGGCCGGTTGGCAACCGTTACGAGCCGGCAAGTGCCGCCAGCGTCTGGACCGCCGGCGGAATAAAGGTGGTACCACGGAAGCGAAGAGCCTTTCGTCCTTTGTCGGGCGAGAGGTTTTTTTGTTGAACCCGCTGCGCCCCTGCGCGATAGATTGCCGGATCCATGCCGCATGAGGAGTGAGGTTGAGCATGACGGAAAACAAATCCGCGATCACGATGCCGACGACGTATGACCCGAAATCGGCGGAGAAGAAATGGTACGATTACTGGATCAAGGGGCGGTATTTCGAAGCGGGACGGCGGAAGGACGCGAAGCCGTTCACGATCGTCATCCCGCCGCCGAACGTGACGGGCATGCTGCATATCGGCCATGCGCTCGACTGCACGCTGCAGGACATCCTGATTCGTACGAAGCGGATGCAAGGCTATGACGCGCTCTGGCTGCCGGGCACCGACCATGCGGGCATCGCGACGCAGACGCGCGTGGAAGCGACGCTTCGCGAGCAAGGAATCAGCCGGTACGATCTCGGCCGCGAGAAGTTTCTCGAGAAGGTCTGGGAATGGAAGGAACATTACGCGAACACGATCCGCGAGCAATGGGCGAAAATGGGCTTCTCCCTCGATTATTCGCGCGAGCGGTTCACGCTGGACGAAGGGCTGTCCCGCGCCGTTCGCGAAGTGTTCGTCCGCCTGTACGAGAAAGGGTTGATCTACCGCGGCAAGCGGATCATCAACTGGGACCCGGCCGCCCGCACGGCGCTGTCCGACATCGAAGTCGTGTACAAGGAAGTGCAGGGCGCGCTGTACCATCTGCGCTATCCGCTCAAGGACGGCAGCGGCCACATTACGGTCGCGACGACCCGTCCGGAGACGATGCTGGGCGATACGGCGGTGGCCGTCCATCCGGAAGACGAGCGGTACAAGGACATGATCGGCAAGACGATCGTGCTGCCGATTGTCGGCCGCGAAATTCCGGTCGTTGCGGACGAATACGTCGACCGCGAATTCGGCAGCGGTGCGGTCAAGATTACGCCGGCCCATGACCCGAATGACTTCGAGATCGGGCTTCGCCACGATTTGCCGCAGGTCATCGTCATGGACGAGACCGGTACGATGAACGAGAACGCCGGTCCGTACCAGGGGCTGGACCGGGCGGAGTGCCGCAAGCGGATCGTCGAGGACCTGAAGGCGCAGGGCGTTCTGATCAAGATCGAGGAACACGTCCACCAGGTCGGGCACAGCGAGCGGACGGGCGTCGTCGTCGAGCCGTTCCTGTCGACGCAATGGTTCGTGAAGATGAAGCCGCTCGCGGAGCAGGCGATCGCCGTACAGCGTTCCGAGCGCGGCGTCCGGTTCGTGCCCGAACGGTTCGAGAAGAACTACATGCACTGGATCGAGAATGTGCGCGACTGGTGCATTTCCCGCCAGCTTTGGTGGGGCCACCGCATTCCGGCGTGGTATTGCGACGACTGCGGCGAAATGCATGTGTCCCGTGAAGATTTGACGACCTGTCCGAAGTGCGGCGCATCGCTCCGCCAGGACGAAGACGTGCTGGACACGTGGTTCAGCTCCGCGCTCTGGCCGTTCTCGACGCTCGGCTGGCCGGACGAGACGGAAGACCTGAAGCGCTACTACCCGACGACGGTGCTCGTGACCGGTTTCGATATCATCGGTTTCTGGGTGTCGCGGATGATATTCACGGCGCTGGAGTTTACGGGCGAGCGTCCGTTCGCGGACGTCCTCATCCACGGCCTCGTGCGCGACGCCAACGGGGAGAAAATGTCGAAGTCGAAGGGCAACGGCGTCGACCCGCTTGACGTTATCGAGCGCTACGGCGCGGATGCGATGCGCTACATGCTGTCGACGGGCATCTCGCCCGGCCAGGATCTGCGCTTCCGCTGGGAACGCGTCGAACAGGCGCGCAACTTCGCGAACAAGATCTGGAACGCGTCGCGGTTCGCGCTGATGAATCTGGAAGGATTCACAGCGGCGGACATCGACCTGTCCGGCCCGCTCGGCACGGCGGACAAATGGATCCTGCACCGGCTGAACGAGACGGTCCGCGACGTCACCCGGCTCATCGACATCTACGAGTTCGGCGAAACCGGAAGAGTGCTCTACAACTTCATCTGGGACGATCTGTGCGATTGGTACATCGAATTCGCGAAGCTGAATCTGTACGGCACGGATGAGGCGGCGAAGCGCGCGACCCAATCGGTGCTGGCCTATGTGCTCGACCGGACGCTCCGGCTCATGCACCCGTTCATGCCGTTCATCACGGAGGAAATCTGGCAGCACCTGCCGCATGAAGGCGAGACGATTACGCTCGCGCCGTGGCCGGTGTACGAGACCGCGTTCGAATCGCCGGACGCGGTGCGCGAGATGAATCTGCTCATGGACATCATCCGCGCCGTCCGCAACATCCGCGCCGAAGTGAACGTGCCGATGAGCAAGAAGGTCGAGCTGATCGTGAACCTTGCCGGAGAAGCCGAGCTTGCCATCGCGAAGCGCAACGAGGAGTTCATCCGCCGTTTCTGCGGCACTTCATCGCTCGAGCTGGGCACGGGGCTTCCCGCGCCGGAGAAGGCGATGACCGCGATCGTGACCGGGGCGGAACTGTATTTGCCGCTGGCGGGTCTGATCGACATCGACGCGGAAATTGCGCGGCTTGAGAAAGAGTTGAAGACGCTGAACGCCGAGGTCGAACGGGTCGAGAAGAAGCTCGCGAACGAAGGCTTCATGGCGAAGGCGCCCGAGAAAGTGATCGAGGAAGAACGGGCGAAGCTGCGCGACTACACCGAGAAGCGGGATCGGACGATCGCCCGCATCGCGGAACTGCGCGGCTGACGGACACACAAGGAGGAGAAGCGGAGAGATGCCCGACAAGAGCGATCGGACCGGCGGCGCGTTTGACACCGGGGTTCAGGATGCGGGTCCGTTCCGGACATATGAAGAGGCGCGGGACTGGATCACCGGCCTGACCGCGTTCGGCATCCGTCCCGGGCTCGAGCGCATTACCCGGCTGCTCGAGCGGTTTGACCGGCCCGAGCGCCGGCTCAAGTTCATCCATGTGGCCGGAACGAACGGCAAAGGTTCCGTCTGCGCCTATCTGACCAGCGTGCTCCGTGCGGCGGGCTATGATGTGGGGACGTTCACGTCGCCCTATTTGACCCGCTTTACGGACCGGATTACATTCAACGGGCGGGACATTCCCGACGAAGTGCTGGTGCGGCTTGCGAACGAAGTGAAGCCGCATGTCGACGAACTGGCCGAGACCGAGCTCGGCTCGCCGACGATGTTCGAAGTGACGACCTTGATCGCGATTCTCTATTTCGCGAAGGTCGCCTATCCCGATTATGTCGTCTGGGAAGCCGGACTCGGCGGGCGGCTTGACGTGACGAACGTCGTCGTGCCGGTCGTGAGCGTCATCACGAACATCGGCCACGACCATCTGGACGTGCTGGGCGATACGCTGGAAGCGATCGCGGCGGAGAAAGCCGGCATCATCAAAGCCGGCGTGCCGGTCGTCAGCGCGGCGTCGCAGCCCGAGGCGATCCGCATTCTCGCGGAAACGGCCGCCGCCAGGAAGAGCACGCTTTATCTGCTGGGACGGCAGTTCCGCGAGACGCCGCTCGAGGCCGGCGAGGGAACGCAGCGCTTCCGGTTCGAGGGGCCGTTCCGCGCGATCGAGCCGCTCGAGATCGCGATGCTCGGCGCGCACCAGCGGACGAATGCCGCCGTCGCCGTCATGACG
>Ga0310830_100262_pt1 | contig 61501 bp, 56 predicted proteins | sample WT_ome_5_FD_201301 | JGI IMG/M metagenome (GOLD analysis project Ga0310830, IMG submission 201301) | Sorghum-adapted microbial communities enriched on wild type (WT) sorghum from Joint BioEnergy Institute, Emeryville, California, United... ... | reverse complement strand
TTCCTCCGCGTCTCCGGCCGTCTCGGCTACCACGTCGGGCACCACCTGGGCATGAGCCGGCGACCCGGTGCCCCCTGACCGGATTCAGCTCCGACGAACACGCTCGCCGCAACTACACGACTTCGCCGAGCTGACGCGCTCGCAGCCGTCCGCGGGCTTCCGCCGCACCTGGAGGCGTTCTTCGCGGTCGGGTACGACGCCGCGCTCCGCCCGAGCGAGGGCGTCAGGGCATCGCCGGGCAGGACGACGCCGTGCGCCGTCGGGTGGAGCCGCGCTCCGCGCCGGCGGACGAAGATCGGTCCGTGAACAGTCCGTGGACACCCGTGACGAGCCGGACACGGTCGGACAAGACAAGAGCGGCCCCGGGCCGGCGTTTCCGCTGGCCCGGGGCCGCTCGCCCGGGTGTGGCGGGTGAAGGATTCGAACCTTCGTAGGCTGAGCCGACGGATTTACAGTCCGCTCCCTTTGGCCACTCGGGCAACCCGCCCGGGCGCGCCGTGGCGCGGACACGAGGATACGACAGCGACCAACCGGGTTCTGCAGGGGCCCGGTCGGGAGGAGGAACCCGGTGGCAGACCCGTCGTTCGACGTGGTGAGCAAGGTCGACCGGCAGGAGGTCGACAACGCCCTCAACCAGGCCGCCAAGGAGCTCTCGCAGCGGTTCGACTTCCGCGGCACGGGGACCTCGATCGCGTGGGCGGGCGAGGAGGCCGTGACCATCGAGTCCGAGACCGAGGAGCGCGCCAAGGCCGCGGTCGAGGTGTTCAAGGAGAAGCTGGTCAAGCGGGGCGTCTCGCTCAAGGCGCTGGACGTGGGCCAGCCGACGGCGTCCGGGAAGACCTACAAGATCGGGGCCAAGATCCTTCAGGGGATCTCGACGGAGAAGGCCAAGGAGATCAGCAAGGCCATCCGGGACGAGAAGCTCAAGGGCGTGCAGGCCCAGATCCAGGGCGACCAGCTGCGGGTGTCGGGCAAGAAGAAGGACGACCTGCAGGCCGTGATCCGACTGCTCAAGAGCAAGGACTTCGGGATCGCGCTCCAGTTCACCAACTACCGCTGACCCGCCCCCGACGGAAGCGCGCGGCGCGGGCGCCGTTGCAGGAAAGCCACCTTCACGAAGCGCAGCTTCGTGAAGGTGGCTTTCCTGAACTCCCGGGCTCCAGGTCGCACCCGAAGCTCCACGCCGCCGGCATGGCGCACCCGACGGCGCCGGGCACGGTGTCAGGTGCTCACCGGGGCCTGCAGGCGCCGGCACGCCTGCGCGTAGGCGACCGGCGTCATCCCGATCGCCGCGGCGAAGTCGCGGATGAAGTGGCTCTGGTCGAAGTAGCCGAGCTCGGCGGCCACCTCCGCCCACGGCCGGTGCCGCTCCCGCGCGAGCGCGGCGGCGGCCTCGTGCAGGCGGTAGCGGCGCAGCACCCACTTCGGGCTCACCCCGACGTAGCGCTGGAACAGCCGCTGCAGCGTGCGCGGGCTCAGGTTGAACATCTCGGTGACGTCGTCGACGCGGGTGATCGTGCGGTCGTGCAGCAGCGTCGCGACGATCCGCTGGACGAGTTCCACCTGGGGGTCCGGCGGCGGCCACCGCTCCCGCAGGAAGCCCTCGACGAGGGCGACGAGCTCGTCGACGCCGCGGGCGGCCGCCATGCGTTCGGCGAGCGCGGTGGCGGCGGGCCCCCACAGCTGCTCGGCCGGGAACGTCTTGCCGGTGATCTCGACCAGCGGCCTGCGCAGGAACGGCAGGAACCCGCCGGGGCGGAACTTGACGCCGAAGACGCGGCCGGTGCCGCGGTAGACGTAGGTGAAGCGCTCCTCCCCGACGCCGGCCACCGCGAGCCTTCCCCGGTCGAGCACGAGGTTGACGCAGGGGTGCGGCAGGAGCGTGACCGACCCCTCGCGCCCCGGCGGCAGCTCCCAGGACACCAGCCAGTGGCGCTCGACGAGGCCGGCCAGGTCGGCGGCGGGCGGGAAGCGGTCGAGGCAGTGGCCGACGTCCCCGGGGTGCGGCTCGGCCCCGGCACGCACCCCGAGGATGCCGTGCTCGCTGGTGGTGGCGACGTTCGGATCGGGCACCCGACCAGGATGCCCCGCGGGCCCGACGGTCAGCGCCGCTGCAGGTGCATCTCCTCCAGCCGCCGGATCCGCTCGCGCAGCGGCGGGTGGGTGGAGAACAGCCGGGTCATCTGCTCACCCGCGCGGAACGGGCTCGCGATCATCAGGTGGGACTGCGAGACCAGCTGCGGTTCGGGCGGCAGCGGCGCGAGCTGGGTGCCGCGCTCGAGCTTGCGCAGCGCCGACGCCAGCGCGAGGGGGTCGCCGGTGAGCTCGGCGCCGCTCGCGTCGGCCTGGAACTCCCGCGACCGGCTCACCGCCATCTGCACGATGGCGGCCGCGATCGGGCCCAGCAGCGAGATCAGCAGCAGGGCGATCGGGTTGGGCCGGTCCTCGTCGTTGCCGCCGAACAGCCCGGCGAACATCGCCATGTTGGCCAGGAAGCTGACCATCGAGGCGAGCGCACCCGCCACCGACGAGATGAGGATGTCGCGGTTGTAGACGTGCGAGAGCTCGTGGCCGAGCACGGCGCGCAGCTCGCGCTCGTCGAGCAGCTGCAGCAGGCCGGTGGTGGCGCACACCGCGGCGTGCCGCGGGCTGCGCCCGGTGGCGAAGGCGTTGGGCGCCGCCGTGGGGCTCACGTAGAGCCGCGGCATCGGCTGGCGCGCGGCCTGCGACAGCTCCCGCACGATCCGGTACATCACGGGGTGCTCCGGCTCGGTGATCGGCCGGGCGTGCATGGCGCGCAGCGCGAGCTTGTCGGAGTTGAAGTACGCGTAGCCGTTGATGCCCAGCGCGACGAGCAGGGCGATCATCAGCCCCGAGCGGCCCCCGAGGAGGGAGCCGACGAGGAGCACGAGCGCCGAGAGACCGCCCAGCAGGACGGCTGTCTTCAGCCCGTTCATCGACTTGTGCACTTCCGGGTCCCTTCCTCCCCCGGCTCATTCAACGAGCAACCACCGGGACGTGTTCCGCGGCGGCCGTGACCGACGCCTCCGCGCGCGGCCGGGCCGTCCGAGGCAGGATGCGGGAATGGCCACCGACGTCCGCACGAAGACCACCGACGGCGTCGCCGTCCTCACGCTGTCCAACCCCGAGCGGCGCAACGCCCTCAACATCGAGCTGTCCCGCAAGCTCGCCGACGCCGTCCGCGCCGCGACGGCCGACGACGCGGTCGGCGCGATCGTGGTGACCGGCGAGGACCCGGCGTTCTGCGCGGGCGGCGACCTGAGCGAGCTCGCCACCGCCGACCCCGAGACGCTGCACACCGTCTACGCGGGCTTCATCGCCGTCGCCGAGTGCCCGCTGCCCACGATCGCGGCCGTCAACGGCGCGGCCGTGGGCGCGGGCCTGAACCTCGCACTGGCCTGCGACCTGCGGCTCGCCGGTCCCCGGGCGCGGTTCGAGTCCCGCTTCCTGCAGCTGGGGCTGCACCCCGGCGGCGGGTACACGTGGATGGTGCAGCGGGTGCTCGGCCCGCAGGGCGCCGCGGCGCTCACGCTCTTCGGCGAGGTCGTCGACGCCGCGGAGGCCGAGCGGATCGGGCTGGTGCACCGCGTTGCCGACGACGTGGTGGGCGCCGCGGTCGAGCTGGCCGCCCGCGCCGCCGCCGCCCCGCGCGACCTGGTGCGCACCACGAAGTCCACGCTGCGGCTCACCTCCGCCATGGCCACCCAGGCCGAGGCGGTCGAGGTCGAGGTGCGCGCGCAGGCCGAGTCGGTGCGCTCGCCGGAGTTCCGCGACCGGCTCGCGAAGCTCCAGGCGTCGATCAGCAGGTCGGGCCGGTAACAGATGCCCGGAACGGGGCGAACGACCCGGTGTGACATCGACCGGGGGCCGACGACACCCCGAGTCAGGTCGAGCTAACGTGGGAAGACAAGACTCATCACGCCCCGTCGACCCGAGGACCGACCTCGAATGACTTCTGACACCGCCGTCGACCACCTTCCAGCAGCGTCCGGCGGCGGACGTGAGGTGGTGGAGCGCGATCGCGTCGTCATCCGCTTCGCCGGCGACTCCGGTGACGGCATGCAGCTCACGGGCGACCGCTTCACCTCCGAGACCGCGGCGTTCGGCAACGATCTGTCCACCCTGCCGAACTTCCCCGCCGAGATCCGGGCGCCCGCCGGCACCCTGCCGGGCGTGTCGTCGTTCCAGCTGCACTTCGCGAACTACGACATCCTGACGCCGGGCGACCGGCCGGACGTGCTCGTCGCGATGAACCCGGCCGCGCTGAAGGCCAACATCGGCGACCTGCCCCCGGGCGGCATCCTCATCGCCAACACCGACGAGTTCACCAAGCGCAACCTCACCAAGGTCGGCTACGAGTCCAACCCGCTCGAGGACGGGTCGCTCGACCAGTACACGGTGTACCCGGTGGCGATGGCCACGCTCACCCGCGGCGCGCTGGAGGGTACCGGTCTGTCCAAGAAGGACGCGGAGCGGGCGAAGAACATGTTCGCCCTCGGCCTGCTGTCCTGGATGTACAACCGGCCGCACGAGGGCACCGAGCGGTTCCTGCGCGAGAAGTTCGCCCGCCGCCCCGAGCTCGCCGAGGCCAACATCCTCGCCTTCCGCGCGGGCCACGCCTACGGCGAGACCACCGAGGCCTTCGCGGTGACCTACCAGGTGGCGCCGGCGAAGCTGGAGGTCGGCACCTACCGCCAGATCACCGGCAACACCGCGCTCGCCTACGGGATCGTCGCGGCGGGGCAGCTGTCGGGGCTGCCGGTCTTCCTGGGCTCGTACCCGATCACCCCGGCGTCGGACATCCTGCACGAGCTGTCGAAGCACAAGGCCTTCGGCGTCACCACGTTCCAGGCCGAGGACGAGATCGCGGGCGTCGGCGCGGCGCTGGGCGCCGCGTTCGGCGGCGCGCTGGGCGTCACCACCACGTCGGGCCCGGGCATCTCGCTGAAGTCCGAGACGATCGGCCTCGCGGTCGCCCTCGAGCTGCCGCTGCTCGTCGTCGACGTGCAGCGCGGCGGGCCCTCCACCGGCCTGCCCACCAAGACCGAGCAGGCCGACCTGCTGCAGGCGCTGCACGGCCGCAACGGCGAGGCCCCGCTGCCGGTGATCGCGCCCCGCTCGCCGGGCGACTGCTTCGACGCCGTGCTGGAGGCCGCGAAGATCGCCGTCACCTACCGCACGCCGGTGATCCTGCTGTCCGACGGCTCGCTGGCCAACGGCTCGGAGCCGTGGAAGGTGCCGGACGCGGAGTCGCTGCCGCGGTTCGACCCCGGGTTCGCCACCGAGCCGAACGCGCCCGACGGCTCCGGCGAGTTCTGGCCGTACCTGCGGGACGCCGACACGCTCGCCCGCCCGTGGGCGGTGCCCGGCACTCCGGGCCTCGAGCACCGCATCGGCGGCCTGGAGAAGGCCGACGGCCGCGGCGGCATCTCCTACGACCCGGACAACCACGACCGGATGGTGCGGCTGCGGGCCGCGAAGATCGACAGGATCCCGGTGCCGGACGTCGAGGTCGACGACCCCGACGGCGACGCCGAGATGCTCGTGCTCGGCTGGGGCTCCACCTACGGCCCCATCGGAGCCGGCGCCCGCCGGGTCCGGGCGCTCGGCCACAAGGTCGCGCAAGCCCACCTGCGGCACCTCAACCCGCTCCCGGCCAACCTCGGCGAGGTGCTGTCGCGCTACCGGACCGTCGTGGTGCCCGAGATGAACCTCGGGCAGCTCGCCTCGGTGCTGCGGGCTCGCTACCTCGTCGACGTCAAGAGCTACACGAAGGTCGCAGGCCTTCCCTTCAAGGCAGAAGAGCTGCAGGACGTGTTCCTTGAGTACCTCAACGGGGTGCGCGCATGACGGCGGACGCACTCCCTCCCACGGAGGCGCAATCGTGACCGCGATCGACCTCGGGCTCCCCACCCTGGGCGGGCTCGACGGGGTTCCGACCACCGACGCGAAGCAGACCGCCAAGGACTACACCTCCGACCAGGAGGTGCGCTGGTGCCCCGGCTGCGGTGACTACGCCGTGCTCGCCGCGGTCCGCCAGTTCCTGCCGACGCTGGGCATCAAGCGCGAGAACACCGTGTTCGTGTCCGGCATCGGGTGCAGCTCGCGGTTCCCGTACTACCTCAACACCTACGGGATGCACTCGATCCACGGGCGCGCCCCCGCCATCGCCACCGGGCTCGCCACCACCCGGCCCGACCTGTCGGTGTGGGTCGTCACCGGTGACGGCGACGCGCTGTCCATCGGCGGCAACCACCTGATCCACGCGCTGCGGCGCAACGTCAACCTCAAGATCCTGCTGTTCAACAACCGGATCTACGGGCTGACGAAGGGCCAGTACTCGCCCACCAGCGAACAGGGCAAGATCACCAAGTCGACGCCGATGGGCTCGGTCGACTACCCGTTCAACCCCATCTCGCTCGCGCTCGGCGCCGAGGCCACGTTCATCGGGCGCGCCCTCGACTCCGACCGGAAGGGACTCACCGAGGTGCTCGCGGCGGCCGCGGCGCACCGCGGCAGCGCGCTCGTCGAGATCTTCCAGGACTGCCCGATCTTCAACGACGGCAGCTTCGACGTGCTCCGCAAGGGCGAGGAGGCCGAGGAGCGGGTGATCCCGGTCCGCCACGGCGAGCCCATCCGCTTCGGCCCGCCCGCCGAGGACGGGCTCGGCAGCTACGCCGTCGTCCGCGAGGGCTTCGGGCTCACCGTCGCGAAGATGAACGAGGTCGACCCCGACCAGGTCGTCGTGCACGACGCCACGGACATCAACCTGGCGTTCGCCCTGTCCCGCCTGTCGGACCAGGACCTCAACCACACCGTCACCGGCATCTTCCGCAACGCCGACCGCCCCACCTACGACGACGCCGTCCGCGCCCAGGTGGCCGAGGCCAAGGCGAAGGGCTCCGCGGACCTGCAGGCCCTGCTCACCGGCCGCGACACCTGGACGATCGCGGGCTGACCGCACCAGCACGCGGAACGGGCCCCGCCGGAGTGCACCGGCGGGGCCCGTTCTCGTCGTGCTGGTCAGCCGAACCGCGACGACACCAGCGACACGAGAGCGCCGAGCAGACCCGTGGGCTCGGCCGGGGCCGGCTCGACCGGCTCGTCGACGTCCCCGTCCTCGTCGGCGCCCTCGTCCTCGGCTCGGTCGTCGGCTCGGTCGACGAGTCGGACTCGTCGGACTCGTCCGTGGTCGGCGACGAGCCGTCCGTCGAGTCCTCGTCGGGCTCGGGGGCGGAGGTGAACCCGGTGTCGTCCGCATCCTCCTCCTCGTCCGGCGCGGGGGTGGTGGTCACGCCGCCCGCGGGCGCGGTGATCGGGGGAGCGGCAGGATCTCGGTGGCCGAGGCCACCCCGGTCGGGGCCAGAACCGCCATCGCACCGACGGCGATCCGGATTCGTTCACCGCGCGGTCACGCAGCGCACGCCGGTCAGCGGCGCTCGTCCCACGCGGTGAAGCCGGCGGTGCGGGCCTCCTCCGCCGTGCGGAACCAGACGTCCGCTCGGGTGCGCACGTAGTACGGCGAATCCGGGGTGTGGAAGCGGCGCGAGCCCTCGTTCGCCTTGATCTCGTGCATCGGCGAGGGGCTCGACCCGTCCGGCTCCGGCAGGAGCGAACCGGGGTAGGGCCCCGGGCGGGCCGACACGGCGGCGGCCGCGGCCGCGGCGGCGGCACCGAAGGAGGTCGGCCTGCCGACGAGCCCGGAGTCGAGCGCCGCGATCGCCGGCCCCGCCGCCTCGGAGGTCCGCGGCTCGGGCTGCTGCTCCTCCCGAGGCGGCGGGATCTGCGCCGACCGCTGCTCGTCCGACGCGAACGCCTCCGGCTCGGTGGCACCGGCCGCGTCCGCCGCCGCGTCGATCTCCGCGCGCCGATCGGGGACGCCCGCCGGTCGGTCGGCGGGTGCCTCTCCGCCCTCGTCGGCGGGCTCGCCGCGCTGGAACGCGCCCGCACCCGCCGCGGCGGCAGCCGCCAGCCCGGCGGCGCCCAGGCCGACGGCGGCTGCCCCGGCGCCGCCCGGCTCCGTCGAGCCGGTGTCCGGCTCACCGGCGGCGGCGCTCGCCGTGCCCTCCTCGGGCGACGCCGCCGAGACCCGGCCGGCCCGCGCGTCCGGGCCGCCGGCTTCGGCTTCCCCTTCCGGCCGATCGGCCGACGGCGCGCGCGACCCCGGTACGTCGCCGGCACCGCTCGTCGCCCGGGCCGGGGTGTCGCGCTCGGGCCCCGCCTGGGCCGCGTCCGCAGCACCGGGTTCCGCGGAATCCGCGCCGGCTTCCGCAACACCCGAGCCGGCACCGCCGTCGGGCCGATCAGCCGCGCTCCCGCCCGAGGCGCCGCCCACGCCGGCCGCCGAGTCCTCCGGTTGATCGGCCGACGGCACGCCCGCACCGCCGCGCTCCGAACCCTCGGCCGAGCCCGCGGGCGAAGCGGCCCACGAGGCAGCCGCCGCCCCGGCCGGACCCTGCTGCCGCTCGGACGCGATCTCGCCGGCCTCGGACGCCGAACCCGGTTCCGCAGAACCCGCGCCCACCCCGGCGGCACCCGACCCGGACTCGGGCGGCCCCGCCGTCCCCGCGATGGCCGCGCCCTCCCGGCGGTCGGTCGACGGCACGCGCACACCGGACCGCGATCCCGGCTCCGAACCCGCGACAGCCGCGCCCTCCGACCGGCCGGTCGGCGACTCGCCCCCGTCGAACCCCGAACCCGGCTCCGCAGAACCCGCGCCCACCCCGACGCCACCCGACCCGGACCCGCCGGACCCCGCCTCGGCCCGTGTCCCCGCGTCCTGATCGGCGGGCGCCTCCTCGGCGGCAGCGCCCAGCCCGCGAGCACCGCCCTCCCGCGGTGCGCCCGAACCCGACGGCGAACCCGGTTCCGCCGAGCCCGCGCCCGCCCCAGGGGCAGCGCTGCTCGCCTCCCCACCGGCCGGGGCCGGCTGTCCGGCCCGCCGCTCGACAGGGCCCTCCGGGCGATCAGCGGCCCGCTCGCCCGAACCGGCCCAGGCACCGGCCGCCGCCCCCGCCGCGGCGGCGCCCAGGCCGGCGGCGCCGAGACCGGAGGAGGCAGCGCCCTCCGGGCGGTCGCTCCGCGGCTCGCCCGCATCGGCCTGCGAACCCGCCTCGGCGCCGGCGCTTCCCGCTCCTTCACCGGCCGGAGCCGCCGCGGCGTGCCGCCCGACCCGCTCCCCGGCCGCGCCCCCCGGCCGATCGGTCGGCGACGCGCCCTCATCGGCTGCGCTCCCCGCACCCGCGCCCGCCGGAGCCGCCGCAGCGTGCCGCCCGACCCGCTCCCCGGCCGCGCCCGCTCCCGGCCCGCCCGAACCGCTCGGCGATCCGGCGCCCGTCTCGTCGGCGGCGCCTCCCGGCCGATCAGCGGCCCGCCCACCCTCGTCCGCGTCGCTGGGAGCGCGCTCGTGCGGGATCGCCTCGCCCTCCGGCCGGTCGGCGGTCCTGGCCTCGTCCTCCCCGCGGACCGCCGCGACCGCGGCGGCACCCGCCGCTCCGGCCGCGCCACCAGCCGCCGCAGCCGCGATCCCGGCGTTCGAGGCGCCGCCCTCGGCGGATCGCCTGCGCCGCGCGCGGAGGAGGATCACCGCGACGAGCAGCGCGACGACCACGACGGCCAGTACCACCCACCACCAGCTCTGATCCACGACGCATCCTCTCCCGTGAGGGGCCGGACCAGCTGCATACCACGATCCGGCGAGGCGCACCGGGCAGCTGGCGCCCGACCACCCGGCCGTGGGGTGCGATCACCTGCTTTCGCCGGATCCCGGCTCGTCGACGGGCCCGCCCTGCGTGGGGATCTCGATCGGCGGCGAGGGCTCCGCCCCGCCGGCCACGCCGAGGCGGTCGAGAGCGCCGGCCGCGCTCGACCCGGGCCGCCGCGTCGTCGGTTCCCTCCCGTGCGTGTCGAGGTTCGCGAGCGCGGGCTCCGACGGTGCCGGCGGCTCGGGCGGCTCGGGCCGCCGGGTGCGGCGCAGCGGGCCGGCCGCCGCGTGGAGGATCCGCGGCGGCGCGGGGCGGAACAGCGGGTGCGCGGTCCTCCGCCGGTGCGGGCGCACGAACAACAGCCACGTCACCGCCGACCCCGCGAGGAACGCGAGCACGCACAGGAACCAGACCTGCCCGAACGTCGCCAACACGCCGCCTCCCCCTCTAGCCGATGGATCCCCGTGCGGAGACCCGCTCGGCCGGGACGCCCAGCCCCGCGGCCGAGCCGGCGGGATCCGGGGGTGGCCGCTCGACCCACAGCAGGGCGATGCCCGCGAGAACGGCGGGTACCGCGATCAGCGCCACCAACCACCACGCTCGGGCATGCGCCACCGGTCCCCCCTGACCCTCCGCAGTCGCCCCATTACGGTGACATGATCTGCGGCGTCAGGCCAGTGCTCTCCCGGCGGGCGGAAGCGCCGGTCAGGCGGTGCGGTCCACCACGTACGTCGTGAGGGAGGCCAGCGCTTCCGTGGCGGGGCACTCCGGCAGCTTGCGCAGCTCCTCACGCGCGGCAGCCGCCTGCTCGGCCAGCACGTCGCGGGCGCGGGCCAGGCCCGGGCCGGTGCGCAGCAGGTCGAGCGCCTCGTCGACCTCGGCGTCGTCGCTGATGGGCTTCGACAGCAGCACGCCCAGGCGGTCGGCGGCAGGACCGGTCTCCTGGAGGGCGTACAGCATCGGCAGGGTGTGGACGCCCTCGCGGAGGTCCGTGCCGGGGGTCTTGCCGGAACTCGCCGCCGACGACGCGATGTCGATGACGTCGTCGGAGATCTGGAAGGCGGTGCCGATCATCGCGCCGAAGCGGCGCAACGCCTCCACGTGCTCCGGTGCGCACCCGGAGAACATGCCCCCGTACCGCCCCGACGTCGCGATCAACGAGCCGGTCTTCTCCGCCACGACGGCGAGGTAGTGCTCCACCGGGTCCTCGCCGGGGCGCGGGCCGCGGGTCTCGCGCATCTGGCCCGTGACGAGCTCGGCGAAGGTCTCGGCGATGATCCGCACGGCTTCCGGCCCGAGGTCGGCCACGAGGCGCGACGCGTGGGCGAACAGGAAGTCCCCGGTGAGGATCGCCACGGTGTTGTCCCACCGCGAGTTGGCGCTCTCCGCCCCGCGGCGCATCGTGGCCGAGTCCATGACGTCGTCGTGGTAGAGCGTGGCGAGGTGGATCAGCTCGACCACCGCCGCGGCCGTGAGCACGTTCTCGTCGTCCGGCCGAGGGCCGACCTGCGCCGCCAGCAGCGTGAAGAGCGGGCGGAACCGCTTGCCGCCTGCGTCGATCAGGTGCAGCGACGTCTCGGTGACGAACTGGTAGTCGCTGTGCACCTCCCGGTGCAGCAGCTCCTCCACGCGGGAGAGGCCCTCCGCCGTGGAGGCGGCGAGCCCCGGGTCTGCGAGCTCGACGCCCGCAATCGCGTTCGCGTTCACGTCCCCCAGCTTTTCACGGTCGTCAGCCTGTGAACCCGCCGCCCGCGGCCCAGTTCAGGGCCAGCGTCGGGGCGATTCCGAGCAGTAGCGTGACGATCACGCCGAGCGTGATGGCGGCCGTGGTGAACGCGCCGGGCACGGTGACCGTCGGGCCGTCCGCGGCCGGCTCGCTGAAGTACATGAGCACGATCACGCGGATGTAGTAGAAGGCGGCCACGGCGCTCGCGACGAGCGCGATCACCACGAGCGGCGCCATCCCGTCCCCGAGGGCCGCGGCGAACACCGCGAACTTCGCGGTGAAGCCGCTCGTGAGCGGGATGCCCGCCAGCGCGAGCAGCAGGAACGTCATCACGCCCGCCACCATCGGGGAGCGCTTCGCCAGCCCCGCCCACTGCGACAGGTGGGTGGCCTCGCCGTCGGCGTCGCGGACGAGGCTGATCACCCCGAACACGGCGAGCGTGGTGAAGCCGTAGGCGAGCAGGTAGAACATCGTGCTCGACACGCCCGCCTCGGTGATGGCGATGGCACCCACGAGCAGGAAGCCCGCGTGGGCCACCGACGAGTACGCGACCATGCGCTTGATGTCGGTCTGGGTGAGACCGAGCACCGCCCCGATCGCCATCGACACGATCGCGACGGCCCACAGCACGCCGCGCCACTCCCAGCGCATGTCGCCGAACGCGACGTGCAGGACGCGCAGGATCGCGCCGAACGCCGCGATCTTGGTGCAGGCCGCCATGAACGCGGTGACCGGCGTCGGCGCGCCCTGGTACACGTCCGGCGTCCAGGTGTGGAACGGCCCGACCGAGCCCTTGAACAGCAGGCCGACCACGAGCAGCGCGAGCCCGCCGAGCAGCAGCGCATCGGACGCCGCGGAGCCCACGGCGGCGGTCGCGATCTCGGTGAACCGCACCGACCCGGCGTAGCCGTAGATCAGCGCGAGCCCGTAGAGGAAGAACGCCGACGCGAACGCGCCCAGCAGGAAGTACTTGACGGCCGCCTCCTGCGACAGCAGCCTGCGCCGCCGGGCGAGCCCGCACATCAGATACAGCGGCAGCGACAGCACCTCGAGCGCCACGAACATCGTGAGCAGGTCGTTCGCCGCGACGAAGGTCATCATCCCGCCGAGCGCGAACAGCGTGAACGGGAAGACCTCGGTCTGCATGGTGGGCGGGAGCCCGGGGGCGCCGTAGGAGCGGTCGTGCGGCGGCTCGGTGAGCGTGCTCGTGCCCCCGCCCGCGGCGGCCCGCGCGGCGGCCGAGGCGAGGATGGGCCCGCCCGGCTCCACGGAACGGTCGGCGATCAGCAGCACGCCGGCCAGCCCGAGCGCCAGCAGCGCGCCCCACAGGAACAGGGTGGGGCGGTCCACGGCGACCGTGTCGGCCAGCGTGGTGATGGCGTCGGGGCTGCCGCCCGCGTACAGGCCGAGGGCGAGCCCGGCCCCGCCGAGCGCGGCGATCGAGAGCGCCACCTGCGCCGGCCAGCGCTGGTGGCGGGGCAGGAACGCCTCCAGGAGCACGGCGACGCACGCCGCGCCGAGGATGATCAGCAGCGGCGCGATCGCGGGGTAGTCGATGGGTGGCACGCTGAACCTGCCCTGGGCGAGCGTGGTCAGCGCCGAAGGCCCGCTCGCGAACTCGGTCACTGGATACCTCCCACCGGGTCGGCGAGGCCCACCTCGTTGAGGGTGGCCACCACCGAGGGGTTGATGACGTCGAGCACCGGCCCGGGGAAGAAGCCGAGCACGATGATCAGCACGATCAACGGCGTGAGCACCGCGATCTCACGGCCGGACAGGTCGGGGAACGCGCCCTTCCTCGCCGCGGCCTCCGGGGCGATCATGGTGCCGGGGCCGCCCGCGCGCTCCAGCGCGCCGAGCACGGCGGCGCCGCGCACCGGGCCCTGCATGGTCTGCTGGTAGACCCACAGCACGTACAGGGCCGCGAAGATGATCCCGACCGTCGCCACGATCGTGAAGACCGGCTCCCGCGGGAACGACCCGACGAGCACCAGGAACTCGCTCACGAACGAGTTGGTGCCCGGCAGCGCCAGCGACGAGAGCCCGGCCACGAGGAACGTGCCCGCGAGCAGCGGGGCGAGCTTGTGCACGCCGCCGTAGTCGGGGATGAGGCGCGAGCCGCCGCGGGCGATCAGCAGGCCGACGACGATGAACAGCATCCCGGTCGAGATGCCGTGGTTGACCATGTAGAGCGTCGCGCCCGCGAACGACTGCGAGGAGAACGCGAAGATCCCCAGCGCGATGAACCCGAAGTGGGCCACCGAGGTGTAGGAGACGAACCGCTTCAGGTCGCTCTGGGCCACGGCGAGCAGCGCCGCGTAGATGATCCCGATGACCGCGAGCGTGAGCACGAGCGGGGCGAGCCGCTGCGACGCGGCCGGGAACAGCGGCAGGCAGTAGCGCAGGAACCCGAACGTGCCGACCTTGTCCAGCACGCCGACGAGCAGCACACCGGCCCCGATCGGTGCCTCGGCACCGGCGTCGGGCAGCCAGGTGTGGAACGGCACCAGCGGCGCCTTGATCGCGAACGCGACGAAGAACCCGAGGAACAGCCAGATCTGCGTGGACTCCGGCACGGTGGCCGCGATCGACTGCAGCTCCTCCCAGGAGAAGGTGGCCCGCTCCAGCCGGGAGCCGCTGACCACGTACAGCCCGATCACCGAGGCCAGCATGATCAGCCCGCCGAGCAGCGAGTACAGGAAGAACTTCACCGCCGCGTACTGCCTGCGCGGGCCGCCGAAGCGCCCGATGAGGAAGTACATCGGGACCAGCATGGCCTCGAAGAACACGTAGAACAGGAACACGTCGGTGGCCGCGAACACGCCGACGAGCAGGCCCTGTGTGGCCAGCAGCAGCGCGAAGAAGCCCGACGCGGTGCGGCCCTCGGGGATCTCCTGGTTCCAGGAGAAGCCCATGACGATCGGCATGAGCACCGCGATGAGGGCGATCATCGCCAGCGCGATGCCGTCCACGCCGAGGGAGAAGCTCGTGCCGAAGGCCGGGATCCACGGCACGCTCAGCTCGAGCTGGAACCGCATGCCCCGCTCGACGGCCGCGGGCGAGTAGGCCAGCCACGCGATCACCGTGAACACCAGCGACACGAGCGCGAAGCCCATCGCGGTGAGCTTGGCGCCGCTCGGGTTGCCCCTCATCGGCGCCACGACCAGCGCGCCGACGAGCGGCAGCACCAGCAGGATCAGGAGAAGCACGCTTCCTCCGTCGTTCATGCGAACCGCACCGCCAGCAGCGCCGCGACGACGAGCACCCCGCCGCCGAGCATCGAGAGCGCGTAGGAGCGGACGAACCCGGTCTGCAGCCTGCGCAGCCGGCCCGAGCTGCCCCCGAGCAGGGCGGCCGTGCCGTTGACCAGCCCGTCGACGCCCCGGTTGTCCAGGTAGACCAGCGCCCGCGCGAGCCAGGTGCCTGGCCGCGCGACGAGCGCCTCGTTGATCGCGTTGGCGTACAGGTCCTTGCGGGCCGCGCGCACGGGGAACGAGACCCGCTCGGGCCGCTCCACCGGGGTGGGCCTGCGGCCCACGGTCAGCCACGCGATCAGCACACCGAGCGCGGAGAACCCGACCACGAGGAACGGCACGTACTCGTGGGCGATCGCGCCGCCGTGCGGCTCCTCCAGCTCACCCAGCGACGGGACGAGCCAGTCGACCAGCAGGTGGTTGCTGGCGAGCACGATCCCGGAGAAGACCGAACCCACCGCGATCACGATCATCGGCACGGTCATCACGGCGGGCGACTCGTGCGGGTGGTAGTCGTGGCCGTCGGAGGTCTTGAGCCTCTCCCAGCGCTTCTCGCCGAAGAACGTCATGAGCATCAGCCGCGTCATGTAGAACGCGGTGAGCCCGGCCGCGAACGTCGCCACGCCACCGAACACCCAGCCCTGCCAGCCGGGCTGACCGAAGGCCGCGCCGATGATCTCGTCCTTGGAGTAGTAGCCGGCGAAGAACGGGAAGCCGATCAGCGCGAGGTAGCCCAGCCCGAACGTGACGAACGTGATGGGCATGTACCGGGCGAGGCCGCCGAAGCGGCGCATGTTGACCTCGTCGTGCATCGCGTGCATCACCGAGCCCGCCCCGAGGAACAGCCCGGCCTTGAAGAAGCCGTGGGTGAGCAGGTGGAAGATGCCGAGCGCGTAGCCGGCGGGGCCGAGCCCGACGGCCAGGATCATGTAGCCGATCTGGCTCACCGTGGAGTAGGCGAGCACCTTCTTGATGTCGTCGTAGGCGCAGCCGATGATCGCCCCGATCAGCAGGGTGATCACGCCGACCAGCGCGACGACCAGCCGCCCCGTCTCGGTGAGGTTGTAGATCGGGTTCGTGCGGGCGATGAGGTACACGCCCGCGGTCACCATCGTGGCCGCGTGGATCAGCGCGGAGACCGGCGTGGGGCCCTCCATCGCGTCCGGGAGCCACGCCTGCAGCGGGAACTGGCCGGACTTGCCGCAGGCGCCGAGCAGCAGCAGGACGGTGATCGCGAGGATCGTGCCGCCGGACAGCTCGCCGATCCGCTCGAAGACGTCCGTGTACTGCAGCGTGCCGAGGTTCGTCCACAGCAGGAAGATCGCGATCGCGAGCCCGACGTCGCCGACGCGGTTCATGAGGAACGCCTTCTTCGCGGCCGTGGCGGCCGACGGGCGGTCCTGGTAGAAGCCGATCAGCAGGTACGACGCGAGGCCGACGCCTTCCCAGCCGAGGTAGAGCATCACGAAGTTGTTGCCCAGCACGAGCAGCAACATCGCGGTGACGAACAGGTTGAACTGGGCGAAGAAGCGGCGCCGCGCCGTCGCCCCGTCCGGGTCGCCCTCCCCGCCGTGCGGGGCCATGTAGCCGACGGCGTAGAGGTGGATCAGCCCGCCGACGCCGGTGATGAGCAGGACGAACACGAGCGACAGCGGGTCGAGCCGCAGCCCGAAGTCGATGGACAGGCCACCGACGGCGATCCACTCGAAGAGCGGCAGCTCCCGGGTGCGCTGCTCCGGGGCGAGCCCCGCGGTCTCCAGGAAGATCAGCAGGCCGATGACGAACGAGCCGGCGATCGTGAGCACGCCCAGCCAGTGGCCCCAGGCGTCGGCGCGCCGCCCGAGGACGAACAGCACGAGCGAGCCGGCCGCGGGGAGCGCGAAGAGCAGCCATGCGAGCGAAGCCGTCCCGGTGGCCGCCGCGACCTGCGGCAGCTCGGCGGCGAGTACGGCGTTCACCGGTTCACCTCTGACCGCCTGCAGTGGCGTGGGCTGAGCACGGGGAGCACTCCTTGTGGGCTAGTACTTGAGCAGGTTCGCGTCGTCGATCGACGCGGTCCGGCGGGTGCGGAAGATCGACATGATGATCGCGAGACCGACGACGACCTCCGCCGCGGCCACCACCATCACGAAGAACGCCATGACCTGGCCGTCGAGCGCGCCGTTGATGCGCGCGAACGTGACGAGCGAGAGGTTGACGGCGTTCAGCATCAGCTCGATGCACATGAACACGACGATCGCGTTGCGCCGCACCAGCACACCGACCGCGCCGATCGAGAACAGCAGCGCGGAGAGCAGCAGGTAGTAGGTGGGGGTCACTTGGACTCCTCGTTCTCGGCGCGGCCCCCGGTCAGGGCGCGCGCGTCGGGACGGGGCTCGTCCGCGACCTCCCGCACCGGCGTGGCGTCGATGATCTCCGAGATCGACTCGGGCGCGATCGAGCCGTCCGGCAGCACGGCGGGCACGGCCACCGAGTTGCCCGTGGCGTAGACGCCGGGGCCGGGCAGGGGGGAGATCCGGTCGTGCTCGCCCCGCAGCCGCGCCTCGACGGTGGCGCGCTGGCCGCGCTTGGCGTGGCCGCGGCCCTGCGCGTAGCCGAGCACCATCGCGCCCAGCGCGGCGGTGATGAGCAGCGCCGAGGTGAGCTCGAACGCGAACAGGTACTCGGTGAAGATCAGCCGGCCGAGGCCGGTGACGTTGCCGGTCGAGCCCGCGCCGCCCGCGGCGAGGCCGACCGGGGTGACGGCGGTGAGCGAGCGGCCGATCACGGCCACCAGCAGCACCGCGAACCCGAGGCCCAGCACCAGCGCCGTGAGCCGCTGCCCGCGCAGCACCTCGACGACCGAGTCCGAGCTGTCCCGCCCGACCAGCATCAGGACGAACAGGAACAGCATCATCACGGCGCCGGTGTAGACGATGATCTGCACGAAGCCGAGGAACGGTGCCTGCTGCACGATGTAGAGCACCGCGAGCGAGAACATCGCGCCGATGAGCCCGAGCGCCGAGTGCACGGCGTTGCGGGCGAACACCATGCTGAGCGCGCCGAGCAGGGCGAGCGGGCCCATGATCCAGAACGTGATGGCCTCGCCCGTGGTGACCGCGCCGGCGTCGGGCGCGGCCTGCGCGAGGAGATCGACAGTCACTTGACCTGCTCCCCCACCGGATCGTTCTCGGCGCCCTTGCGGGCCAGTTCGGGCCCCTGCACGTAGTAGTCCTGCTCGTCGTCGCCGAGCCGCATCGGGTGCGGCGGCGCCTCCATGCCGGGCAGCAGCGGCGCGAGCAGCTGCTCCTTGGTGTAGATCAGGTCCTGCCGGTTGTCGTCGGCCAGCTCGTAGAAGTTGGTCATCGTGAGCGCCCGGGTGGGGCAGGCCTCGATGCACAGGCCGCAGCCGATGCAGCGCAGGTAGTTGATCTGGTAGACCGCGCCGTAGCGCTCACCGGGCGAGTAGCGCTCCTCCTCGGTGTTGTCGCCGCCCTCGACGTAGATCGCGTCGGCGGGGCAGGCCCACGCGCACAGCTCGCAGCCCACGCACTTCTCCAGCCCGTCCGGGTGCCGGTTGAGCTGGTGGCGGCCGTGGTAGCGCGGCGCGGCGGGTGGGAAGTCCTCCGGGTACTCCTCGGTGACGACCTTCTTGAACATCGTCCCGAAGGTGACGCCGAAGCCCTTGAAGAACTCGAACATCTACTCGCTCTCCTTCCCGCTCAGCGCGGGCGTGCGCTCGGCCGCGGTCGGCTCCACGCGGCGGGGGCGAAGCTTGTGCCGCGGCGGCTTGGGCACCTCCAGGTCCAGCGGCGGGATCGGGTAGTCCGACGCCGGCTGGACCGGCGGCGGGCCCTCGACCTTGCGGTCGGGCACCAGGAACGCCACCAGCAGCACCACCGCGAGCGCGATGCCCAGCCCGATCAGCAGCGCCGAGACCTGGCCGCCGCTGGTCCGCCAGGTGCGGATCGCGAAGATCGCCAGGATCCACAGCAGCGAGCCGGGAACGAGCACCTTCCAGCCGAAACGCATGAACTGGTCGTAGCGCAACCGCGGCAGCGTGCCCCGCAGCCAGATGAACACGAACAGGAAGACGAACGTCTTCACCAGGAAGGCCACGAACTGGAGCCAGCCGTTGCCGTTCAGGAACGACAGCGGCCACGGCCACATCCCGCCGCCGAGGAACAGGGTGGTGGCCATCGCCGAGACGGTCACCATGTTCACGTACTCGGCCAGGAAGAACAGCGCGAACTTCAGCGACGAGTACTCGGTGTGGAAGCCGCCGACCAGCTCCGACTCCGCCTCGGGCAGGTCGAACGGGGCCCGGTTGGTCTCGCCGACCATCGAGATGACGAAGACCACGAAGCTCGGCGCCAGCAGCACCAGGTACCAGCCGCTCGCCTGCGCCGACACGATGTCGGCCGTCGACAGCGACCCCGCGTAGAGGATCACGCCGACGATCGACAGGCCGAGCGCGATCTCGTAGGAGATCACCTGGGCCGCGGAGCGCAGCGACCCCAGCAGTGAGTACGGCGAGCCGGACGCCCAGCCGCCCAGCACGATCCCGTAGACGCCGATCGAGGAGCAGGCGAGCACCACCAGCACGCCGACCGGCAGGTCGACCAGCTGCAGCACCGTCGGCTCGCCGAAGATCGACACCTCGCCGCCGAACGGCAGCACCGAGAACGCCACGAACGCCGGGATCGTCGAGATCACCGGGGCGATGAAGTACACCCGCTTGTCGGCGAGCGTCGGCATGATGTCTTCCTTGAACGCGAGCTTGAGCCCGTCCGCCAAGGACTGGAGCCAGCCGTTCGGCCCCACCCGGTTCGGGCCGGGACGCTGCTGCATCCGGGCCACGACCTTGCGCTCCCAGTTGATCATGAACAAGGTCATGACCACGCCGAGCGCGAAGAGCCCGACCACCTTCAGCAGGATCAGCCACAGCGGGTCGTCCGCCAGCAGCTCCTGCGTGCGGGTCATGCCCTGGGCAAGCACGTCGGCAGTCACGCCGTCACCCCCACCAGGTCACCGTGCCCGACGCCGAGGACGGCGCGGACGCGGGAGTCACCGGAGTTGCCCGGCAGCCACACCACGCCGTCGGGCAGGTCCGCGAACGCCACCGGGAGCGTGATCTCGCCCCGGTCGGTGCGCACCGTGCCCGGGCGCCCCTCGGTCAGGCCGAGCACCTGCGCCGTCGCGGCGTTGATCCGCAGGTATGCCGGGCGCGCGGTGCCGGCCAGCGCGGGCTCGTCCACCGCGAGCGTCGAGTTGTCGATCAGCTGCCGCCACGTGGCGAGCACCGCCTGCCCGAACCCGGGCCGCAGCGGCTCGCCCGCCGGGACCGACGGCGCGGCGGGACGCGGGCCCGCCCACGCCCCGAGCCGGGCGAACTCGCCCGCCGCGGCCGCGGGCGTCTGCGTGAACAGGTCGACGTCCATCTCGACGGCGAGCGTGTCGAGCACCCGGCAGTCGGGCAGCACGCCGCTCGCGTCGAGCGCGGGGCCGAACTCGCGCCGCCGCCCCTCCCAGTTCAGGTAGCTGCCCGAGCGCTGCGCGTCCGGCGCCACCGGCAGCACCACGTCGGCCAGCTCGGTGACCGCCGAGGTGTGCAGCTCGAGGCTCACGAGGAACCCGACCTCGCGCAGCGCCGCCAGCGCGGCGTCCGGGTCGGCGAGGTCGTACGGGTCGACGCCGCCGACGACCAGGGCCGCCAGCTCGCCGTTCGCCGCCGCGGCGAGGATCTCGTCGGTGTCCCGGCCCGGGGTGGCCGGCAGCGTGCCCTCCGCGAGCCCCCACGCCTTCTCGACCTCGGCGCGCGCGGCGGCGTCGGCCACCGGGCGGCCGCCGGGCAGCAGCGTGGGCACCGCGCCCGCGTCGAGGGCGCCGCGGTCGCCCGCGCGGCGCGGCACCCAGCCGATCGTCGCGCCGGTGCGCTCGCCGAGCGCCGCGACCGCGGAGTACAGGCCCGGCACCTCGGCGGCACGCTCGCCGACGAGGATCACGCCCCCGCCGCGGAGCGCCTCGACGACGTGCTCCGGCAGCTCGGCGAGCACCGCGGCCTCGGCCCCCGGCACCGCCGGGATCAGGTTGTCCTTGGCGGCGGGCGCGGCCGAGCCGGTCTCCAGCGACGTGCGCTCGACCGCGGGGGTGGTCCACTGGCCGAGGTGGAACACGCGCTGGCCGTGCTTGCGGGCCGCCTTGCGCAGCCGGAGGTAGACGATCGGCGCCTCCTCCTCCGGCTCCAGCGCGACGCACAACACCGCGGGCGCGGCCTCGAGCCGGTTGTAGCTCAGGTGCGCAGGCCCCCGGCCGACCACGTGGGAGGCGAGGAAGTCCAGCTCCTCGGCCGAGTTCACGCGGGCCCGGAAGTCGATGTCGTTGGTGCCGGCCGCGAGGCGGGCGAACTTCGCGTACGCGTAGGCGTCCTCGACGGTGAGCCGGCCGCCGGCGAGCACGCCGATGCCCCGCTCGCGGGCGGCGAGCAGGCCGTCGGCCGCGACGCGCATCGCCTCGGTCCACGAGGCCTCGTGCAGCTGCCCGTCGGCGCCGCGGACCAGCGGCCGGGTGATGCGGCCCTTCGAGCGCAGGTAGCGGAACGCGAAGCGGGCCTTGTCGTCGATCCACTCCTCGTTGACCTCGGGGTCGTTGCCCGCGAGGCGGCGCATCACGGTGCCGCGCCTGCTGTCGATGCGGATCGCGGCGCCGCTTGCGGTGTGCTCGTCGACGCCCGGCGTGGAGACGAGGTCGAACGGGCGGGAGCGGAACCGGTAGGCCGCGCTGGTGAGCGCGCCGACCGGGCAGATCTGGATGGTGTTGCCGGAGAAGTAGCTCTGGAACGGCTTGTCCTGCGCGGTGCCGATCTGCTGCTGCGCGCCCCGCTCGAGCAGGTCGATGAACGGGTCGCCCGCGATCTGCTCGGAGAACCGGGTGCAGCGCTGGCACAGCACGCAGCGCTCCCGGTCCAGCAGCACCTGGGTGGAGATCGGCAGCGGCTTCGGGAACGTCCGCTTCTGGTCGACGAACCGCGAGTCGGTGCGCCCCGTGCTCATCGCCTGGTTCTGCAGGGGGCACTCGCCGCCCTTGTCGCAGATCGGGCAGTCGAGCGGGTGGTTGATGAGCAGCAGCTCCATCACCCCCTCCTGGGCCTTCTTGGCCACGGGGGAGGTGTGCTGCGTGCGCACGACCATGCCGTCGGCGACGGTCATGGTGCAGCTGGCCTGCGGCTTGGGCATCGGCCGGCCGCCCATCTCCACCTCGACGAGGCACTGGCGGCAGGCGCCCGCCGGGTCGAGCAGCGGGTGGTCGCAGAAGCGGGGGACGACGATCCCGAGCCGCTCGCAGGTGCGGATCAGGATCTCGCCCTTGGGGGCGTCGACCTCGATCCCGTCGATCGTGAGGCGGACGTGGCCCTCGGGGACGGGCCGCGCCTCCTTCTTCTCCTCGGGGGCGATGGTCATGCCTTGGCTCCAACCAGATCGTCCAGCTGTTCCGGACGCTTCACCCCGGGCTGCTCCGCGATGAGGTCGAGGAACTCCTGGCGGAAGTACTTGATGGCGCTCGTGATCGGGCTCGTCGCGCCGTCACCCAGCGCGCAGAAGGACCGGCCGAGGATGTTGTCGCAGATGTCGAGCATCGTCTCGACGTCGGCCTCGGTGCCCTGGCCGTGCACCATCCGCTCGAGGATCTGCACCAGCCAGTAGGTGCCCTCGCGGCACGGCGTGCACTTGCCGCACGACTCGTGCTTGTAGAACTCGGTCCACTTCATCACGGCCCACGGCACCGACACGGTCTCGTTGAAGACCTGCACGGCCGTGGTGCCGAGCATCGAGCCCGCGGCGGCGGCGCCCTCGAAGTCGAGCGGGACGTCGAGGTGCTCGGCCGTGAAGATCGGGGTGGACGAGCCGCCCGGCGTCCAGAACTTCAGCGGGATGCCGTCCTTCATGCCGCCCGCCAGCTCCAGGAGCTGGCGCAGCGTGGTGCCCAGCGGCGCTTCGTACTGGCCGGGGCGCTCGACGTGCCCGGAGATCGAGTAGATCTTCGGGCCGGGGCTCTTCTCGGTGCCCATCGAGCGGAACCAGTCGCTGCCGCCCATCACGATCGCGGGAACCGAGGCGATCGTCTCGACGTTGTTCACCACCGTCGGCGAGGCGTACAGCCCCGAGGTGGCCGGGAAGGGAGGCTTGAGGCGAGGTTGGCCGCGACGTCCTTCGAGGGAGTCGAGGAGCGCCGTCTCCTCGCCGCAGATGTAGGCGCCCGCGCCGGCGTGCACCACGATCTCGAGGTCGAACCCGGAGCCGAGGATGTTCGGCCCGAGGTAGCCCTTGGCCCGGGCCTCGTCCACGGCCTTGCGCAGCCTGCGGATGCAGTGCAGCGCCTCGCCCCGCACGTAGATCGCGCAGAAGTTCGCGCGGATCGCGTAGCAGGTGATGATGCACCCCTCGATGAGCGCGTGGGGGTCGGCCATCATCGTCGGGATGTCCTTGCAGGTACCCGGCTCGCCCTCGTCGGCGTTGACGACGAGGTACTTGGGCTTCGCCCCCGGACCGGTGGGCCCCTGGGGGATGAAGCTCCACTTCATGCCGGTCGGGAAGCCCGCGCCGCCGCGGCCGCGCAGCCCGGAGTCCTTCACCAGCTGGATGATCTGGTCCGGGTGCGCGGTGAGCGCGTGCCGCAGGGCCTGGTAGCCCTCGAGCTGCTCGTAGGTGTCGATCGACCACGAGCGGGGGGACTGCCAGCGCCGGGTCAGCACCGGTGTGAGTTGGTCCACCATCAGTTCTTCTCCGGCAGCGCAGGGAACGCGGGCGGGGTGTCGGGCATCGCGGGGGCGGTCCAGCCGCGCTCGGAGGCCAGCTGCGCGCCGCGCAGCGACTCCGGCGCCGCCGTCGGCCCCTCCACGCTCGAGTCGAGGTCGGGGAAGATCCCGGCGAGCTCCAGCTCGGCGGTGCGGAAGTCGGTCAGCGGGGCGCCGCGGGTGGGGTGCGGCTTCTCGCCCCGCTGCAGCGCCTCGACCAGCTCCTCGGCCTTCTCCGGCGTCTGGTTGTCGAAATACTCGTAGTTGACCTGCAGCACCGGGGCGAAGTCGCAGGCGGCGAGGCACTCGGCGTGCTCCAGCGTGATGGAGCCCTCGGTGCCCGGCTCGCCCGCGGTCTCCTCGTGTCCGACGCCGAGCTTCTCCGACAGCCGCTGGTAGATCTCGTCGCCGCCCAGCGCGGCGCACAGCGTGTTGGTGCACACGCTCACGAGGTGCTGGCCGCACGGGCTGCGCTTGTACATCGTGTAGAAGGTCGCAACCGCCGAGACCTCGGCCGTGGTCAGGTCCAGCGCGTCGGCGCAGTACCGGATCCCGTCCTGGCTGACGTAGCCCTCCACCGACTGCACCAGGTGCAGCAGCGGCAGCAGCGCCGACCGGGGCTGCGGGTAGCGCGCGATGATCTCCTTCGTGCGCTGCCGGGTGAGCTCGTCGAACTTCTCGACCACGGGCCCGGCGTCCTCGACCGCGGGCTCGCGGACGACCTCATCGGGCCCGCTGATCGGGCCGTAGGACTCCGGCGTCCCCTCGGGGAGAGTCACCGGTCAACACCTCCCATGACGGGGTCGATCGACGCGACGGACGCGATGACGTCCGCGACCATGCCGCCCTCGCACATCGCCGGCATCGTCTGCAGGTTCACGAAGCTGGGCTCGCGCACGTGGACGCGCAGCGGCCGGGTGCCGCCGTCGGAGACCAGGTGGTAGCCGAGCTCGCCGCGCGGCGACTCGACCGTGGAGTACACCTGGCCGGGCGGCACCGCGAAGCCCTCGGTGACCAGCTTGAAGTGGTGGATCAGCGACTCCATCGACTGACCCATGATCTTGCGCACGTGCTCGAGGCTGTTGCCCATGCCGTCGGCGCCGATGGACAGCTGCGCCGGCCAGGCGATCTTGCGGTCCTCGACCATCACCGGGCCGGGCTCGGCCTTCAGCTTCTCCGCCGCCTGCTCGATGATCTTCAGCGACTCGTGGATCTCGGCCACGCGCAGCCGGTAGCGGGCGTAGCAGTCGGCCTCGGTGGCCACCGGGACCTCGAAGTCGTACTCCTCGTAGCCGCAGTACGGCTCGACCTTGCGCAGGTCCCACGGCAGGCCGGCCGAGCGCAGGATCGGGCCGGTGGCGCCGAGCGCGATGCAGCCGTCGATCGGCAGGTAGCCGACGCCCTCCAGGCGCTGGCGCCAGATGGGCTGCTCGGTGAGCAGCTTGTCGTAGTCGGGCAGCCGCTTCTTCATGACCTTGAGGAAGTCGGCGACCCGCTCCTCCCAGCCCTCGGGGAAGTCCTGCGCGAGCCCGCCCGGCCGGACGAACGCGTTGTTCATCCGCAGGCCGGTGAGGAACTCCATGAGGTGCAGGACCTCCTCGCGCTCGCGGAAGCCGGCCGTCATGCCGGTGAGCGCGCCGAGCTCCATGCCGCCGGTGGCGAGGCAGACCAGGTGCGAGCCGATGCGGGTCAGCTCCATGAGCAGCACCCGCGCGATCTGCGCCCGCCGCGGCGCCTCCACCCCGAGCAGCTTCTCGACGCCGAGGCAGTAGGCGGTCTCGTTGAACAGCGGCGAGAGGTAGTCCATGCGCGTCACGAACGTGACGCCCTGGGTCCAGGTGCGGTACTCGCAGTTCTTCTCGATGCCGGTGTGCAGGTAGCCGATCACCGAGCGGGCCTGCTGCACCGTCTCGCCCTCGAGCTCGAGCACCAGGCGCAGCACCCCGTGGGTGGACGGGTGCTGCGGGCCCATGTTGATGATGATGCGGTCGTCGTGCTCTTCGTCGATGAGCGTGTCCCAGTCACCGCCGGTGACCGTGTAGACCGTGCCCTCGGTGGTCTCCCGCTGGGGGGCGTAGGCGTCGAAGGTGTCGCTGCTCACGTGTACGACCTCCGCTGATCCGGCGGCGGGATCTCCGCCCCCTTGTACTCGACCGGGATCCCGCCGAGCGGGTAGTCCTTGCGCTGCGGGTGGCCCTCCCAGTCGTCCGGCATGAGGATCCGGGTGAGGGCCGGGTGGCCGTCGAAGACGATGCCGAACATGTCCCAGGTCTCGCGCTCGTGCCAGTCGGCCGTCGGGTAGACCGACACGATGCTGGGCACGTGCGGGTCGTCGACGTCGAGCGACACCTCGAGGCGGATGCGGCGCCGGTAGGTCATCGACGTCAGGTGGTAGACGACGTGCAGCCGCTGCGGCACGTCCACCCCGTAGTCGACGCCGGAGACCGAGGAGCACAGCTCGAAGCGCAGGCCGTCCTCGTCGCGCAGGGTGCGGCAGATGTCGACGATCGACTCGCGGCGCACGTAGAAGGTGATCTCGCCGCGGTCGATCGTGATCTGCTGCACGGCGCCGCGCGGGACGCCGCGCTCGTCCAGGGCCTCGGCGAACTCGTCGACGAAGTCGTCGAACCAGCCGCCGAAGGGCCGCTCGGCGGGGGCGGGCACGTACCCGGGCAGGCGCAGGCCGCCGAACCCGGACGTGTCGCCGGAGTCGGCGACGCCGAACATGCCTCGGCGCTCGCGCATCGGCGGAACGCGGGTGCCGCCCTCGGGGGTGGTCAGGTCGCCGCCCGCGGACGGGGCGTCGGCAGGCGCCGAGGCCTGCTCGACCTGGCCGGCTTTCGCGTCCTGGGCGCCGCGCTCGCGCCGCTCGGCGGCGTCCGAGCCGCTCTCCTGCGCCGAGGAGTGCGGGGCGCCGGTGCGCTCGGCGTCGTCCTTGGAGGTGCCGGTGTTCTCGTCAGCCATTCCGGGTCACTTCCCCGCCAGCTTCTTCTTGGGGGCGAACTTGATCGACGACGGCACCAGCTCGGTCTTGTGGCCGCTCTCGGCCAGCTCGGCGGCCCGCCTGCGCCCGAGCGGCTCGTCCATGATCTTGGCGTGGAGCTTGAGGATCGCGTCCATCAGCATCTCCGGCCGGGGCGGGCAGCCCGGCAGGTACATGTCGACGGGCACGATGTGGTCGACCCCCTGGACGATCGCGTAGTTGTTGAACATGCCGCCGGAGGAGGCGCACACGCCCATCGCGAGCACCCAGCGGGGCTCGGGCATCTGGTCGTAGATCTGGCGCAGGACCGGCGCCATCTTGTTGCTCACGCGGCCCGCGACGATCATCAGGTCCGCCTGGCGCGGAGATGCGCGGAAGACCTCCATGCCGAAGCGCGCGAGGTCGTAGCGGGGCGCGCCGGTGGTCATCATCTCGATGGCGCAGCAGGCGAGCCCGAACGTCGCGGGCCACAGCGAGGACTTGCGCGTCCAGTTGACCAGCTTCTCGACGCTGGTCAGCAGTACGCCGCTGGGCAGGTGCTCTTCGAGACCCATCTCAGTTCCAATCCAGCCCGCCGCGCCGCCACACGTAGACGTAGGCGAAGCCGACCGTGACGATGAACAGCACGATCTCCACCAGCCCGAACAGGCCGAGCGCGTCGGCGCTCACCGCGAACGGGTAGAGGAAGACCATCTCGATGTCGAACAGGATGAACAGCATCGCCGTGAGGTAGAAGGCGACCGGCATGCGGCCGCCGCCCACGACGGGCTGCGGCGAGGGCTCGATGCCGCACTCGTAGGCGTCGAGCTTCGCGCGGTTGTAGCGCCGGGGGCCGACCAGCGGCGCTACCGCCACCGAGAACAGGGCGAACGCCCCTGCCAGAGCGAACAGCAGCACCAGCGGGAGGTAGGGGTCCAGCATCCGTTCACCCTCGTCGTCTCGTCTTCGTCTTCGAATCGCTTTATTGATTCCGCCGGGGACCCTAGGTCGGGCGGGCGGCCCGCCCGGACCCAGGCAAGCCTTACTACAAGCTCGGTGTGAGCCTGGTCATCGCGGTGATGACGCGGTCGCTGACCGCGCCGTCCTTCGGGTCGTACAGGTTGGCGAGCAGCTTCAGGATGAAGCGCATGAGCGTGGTGCGCGGCAGGCCGTACTTCGTGGCCATGCCCATGATCGTCGGGTTGCCGATGAGCTTCGAGAACAGGTTGCCGATGCGGTAGTAGCTGCCGAGCGCCTGGCTCATCGCCGCCGGGTAGCCGGCCAGCGCCGCCTCGGCGGACGCGCCGGAGCGGGCGTGGGCCTGCACCACGCAGCGGGCAGCGATCGACGCGGACTCCATCGCATAGGCGATGCCCTCCCCGTTGAACGGGTTGACCATGCCGCCCGCGTCGCCGACCAGCAGCATGCCCGGGCGGTAGTGCGGGGTGCGGTTGAAGCCCATCGGCAGTGCGGCGCCGCCGACGGGGCCGACCGCGTTCTCGTCGCGGTAGCCCCACTCCTCCGGCGTGCCGTCCAACCAGGACTTCAGCAGCGCCCGGTAGTCGGTGTTGCCGTAGGCCTTCGACGTGGACAGGATCCCGAGCCCGACGTTCGAGGTGCCGTCGCCCATCCCGAAGATCCAGCCGTAGCCGGGCAGCAGCTTCGGGTTGCGCGGGTCGGAGCGGTCCCACAGCTCCAGGTGGCTCTCGAGGTAGTCGTCGTTGGTCCGGGGGGACTTGTAGTAGCGGCGCACGGCCACGCCCATCGGGCGGTCCTCGCGCTTGACCAGCCCGACCGAGAGCGCGAGGCGGGCGCTCACCCCGTCGCAGGCCAGCGTGATCGGCGCGCGGTAGGAGACGGGCCGCTTCTCCTTGCCCTTGCCCACGCTGCCGCTGACGCCGACGACGCGCCCGGTGCGGTCGTCGACGATCGCCTGGCTGATCGTGGTGTCCTCCTGCAGGCGGGCGCCGAGCTTCTCGGCGTGGCGCACGAGCAGCTCGTCGAAGTCCTGCCGGGGGCGCACGGCGCCGTAGTTGGGGAAGTTCGCGAGCGTGGGCCACTCCAGCTCGAGGGTGACCCCGCCGCCCACGACCCGCAGGCCCTTGTTGTGCAGCCAGCCGTTGGCCTCGGAGCAGTCGATGCCGAGGTCGATGAGCTGCTTCATGCCGCGCGGGGTGAAGCCGTCGCCGCACACCTTGGGGCGCGGGAAGGTGGACTTCTCCAGCAGCAGGACGTCCAGCCCGGCCCTGGCGAGGTACGCGGCGGCGGTGGATCCGGCAGGACCCGCGCCGACGACGATGACGTCGGCGTCCGCTGTGGTGGGTACGGGCGCGGCCATGCGGCTCCTTGTGAACGGATTCACGAAGTCGCCCCCGAGTCTAAGCACCCTGGTCCAGCGACGCCCGCGCAGGTTGGTCGACCCGGGTGCCCCACCCGCCGCAGGCGGGGTTCGACGGCGCCCGCCGGGGTCAGCGCGCCGGGCGGGTGGCCCGGTGCAGCGCCACCACGCCGAAGGCCAGGTTGCGCCAGGCGACCTCGCCCCAGCCCGCCTTCGCGATGCGGCTCGCGAGCTCGGCCTGAGCGGGCCAGTCGCGGATGGACTCGCCCAGGTAGACGTAGGCGTCCGGGTTGCTCGACACCCGGCGGGCGATGGCGGGCAGCACGTGCTCCAACCCCACGTAGTAGGCGCCGCGGAACCCGGGCAGGGTCGGCCGGCTGAACTCGCAGACGACGAGCCGCCCGCCCGGCCGGGTCACCCGCGCGAGTTCGGCGAGCGCCGCGTCGGGGTCGGCGACGTTGCGCAGGCCGAACGAGATCGTGACCGCGTCGAACGCGCCGTCGCAGAACGGCAGGCGCAGCGCGTCGGCCGCCACCTTCGGCACCGGCCGGTGGGCGCCCGCCCGCAGCATGCCGAGCGAGAAGTCGGCCGCCACGCACCACGCGCCCGAGCGCTGCAGCTCGACCGTCGAGACCGCGGTGCCGGCGGCGAGGTCGAGCACCCGCTCGCCGGGCCGCAGCGCGAGCGCCTGCCGGGTGAGCCGCCGCCACCGCCGGTCCTGGCCCGCGGTGAGGACCGTGTTGGTCAGGTCGTAGCGGCGCGCGACGCCGTCGAACATCGCAGCGACGTCACGCGGGTCCTTGTCGAGGTCGGCGCGGCTCACGGACGGGAACGCTACGCGCAGGTCAACGGGTAGTCGTCGGGGGTGAGCAGTCCGGGCAGCGCGACCGCCGCGACCACGGCGAGCAGGACGGCCGCGAGCAGCGCCACCCCCAGCGCCACCCACCGGCCCGCCCGGCGGGCCGCCGCCGCGTACGCCGCGGTGATCACGACGGCGTTCAGCAACGCCAGCGGCGGCCAGACGACGAACACGAGGTAGTAGAGGTTGGCGCTCGCGTTGATCCCCACGTCGCACTCGGCCCAGGCGACGAGCACCTGCCTGATCGCGACGAACCCCGCGGCGCCGCCCACGACGGCACCGAGCGCGCAGCCCGGCCCGACGTGCGACGCCGCTCCCGACCGGTCGTCCATCCGACCCCCTCTTCGCTCCGGTCACGGCGGGACGACCCGATCGGGCCGCGGCGGGTTGGGGGAGGTCGCCAGGGCCCATCTTCAGGAAAGCCACTTTCATGAACGTGGGCTGCATGAAAGTGGCTTTCCTGAAGTTCCGGCCGCCCGGAACCGGGCGCGCACCTGGGGGTCGGCCAGCGCGGTCACCGCGGCCCGCAACCGGGCGTCGGCCACCACGGCGGCCGGGTCGTCCGGGCAGGCCCCGCGCGGGTGCGGCGGAACCAGGAACCCGGTTCGGCCCGGCCGCACCAGGTCGCGCGGGCCGCCCGCGTCCGGCGCCACCACGGGCAGGCCGGACGCGAGCGCCTCCTGCACCGCCTGGCAGAACGTCTCGGACGGCCCGGTGTGCACGAACACGTCGAGCGACGCGTAGATCCGGGCGAGCTCCTCGCCCTCCCGGAAACCGAGGAACGCCGCGCCCGGCAGGGCCGCCCGCAGCCGCTCCTCGCTGGGCCCGCCGCCGACCACGACGAGCCGGGCGCTCGGCAGCGACTCGAGTGCGGCGAGCCGCTCGACCTGCTTCTCGGGCGCCAGCCGCCCGACGTACCCGACCAGCAGCTCCCCGCCCGGCGCGAGCCGGGCGCGCAGGGCGTCGTCGCGCTTCGCCGGGTCGAACCGCCGGGTGTCGACGCCGCGCGCCCACCGGTGCACGCGCGGCACCCCGCGGGCGCGCAGCTCGGCCGTGGCCCAGCTCGACGGCGCGAGCGTCCGGTCGGCCCGGCCGTGCAGCCGGCACGTCCAGCGCCACGCGGCGCGCGCGGTGAGCCCGAGCCCGTACGACGAGGCGAAGCCGGCGACGTCGGTCTGGTACACCGCGACCGTCGGGATCCCCAGCCGCTGCGCCGCCGCCAGCCCGCGGTACCCGACGACGAACGGCGCGGCGAGGTGCACGACGTCCGGGCGGAACCCGCGCAGCGCCGTCAGCACCCGCCTGCTCGGCACGCCGACCGGCATCGACCGCACCACCGGCAGGTTCAGCTCCCTGACCCGCACCACCGGGGCGCCCGCGTACTCGCTCGGCCCGTCCACGCCCGGCGCGACGACGAGCACCTCGTGCCCGGCCGCGGTGAGGTGCTCGACGACCCGCAGCACCGAGTTCGTGACGCCGTCGACCACGGGGAGGAAGCATTCGGAGACGATCGCGACGCGCACGACCGGCACCGTCCCCCGGCCGGTGATCGCGCCGGTGGCGAACCCCGGAACGGCGCGGGAACAGCCCGTGTCCGGTCACACAGTTGGCCGGGTGATCGTCGGCCCGTCACCTGCGGGACGCACCGGGGACACCGGAGCCGGTGACGCTCGGGCCACATGACCGTCCAGCAGGAACCGAGCGCACCCCCGGCGCCGCGCGGAGACGAGGCCGGGCTGGTGTCCCGCGCCCTCGAGGTGGCCGGGCGGCTCGCCAACGACGCGGCCGAGGTCATCGCGGCGACCGCGGGCCGCGAGCACCACAGCGGCGCGGCGCACAAGGCCAACCCCTTCGACTGGGTCACCGACACCGACCGGACCCTCGAGCGCCACACCCGCCGCGTGCTCGCCGCGGAGTTCCCCGGCGTGCCCGTGATCGGGGAGGAGTTCGGCGCGGACGCGGCCGCCCAGGCCGCCCCGTACCGGTGGGTCGTCGACCCCGTCGACGGGACCGCGAACTACGTCGCGGGATTCCCGTGGTGCGCCTACAGTCTCGCGCTGGTGGACACCTCCGGACCCGTGGTGGGGGTGATCGCCGACCCGAGCCGGGCCCAGATCTACGCCGCCGCCCGCGGGCGAGGGGTGCGGGCGAACGGCGTCCCGGTCCGGGTCGTCCCACGGCCGACGGCGGGCGGGTTGATCTGCGCCGAGCTCGGCGCGGAGCGCGCCGGTGCGCTCGCCCGCCACGCGGCCGCGGGGCACGCCGGCATCCGCGCGCTCGGCTCCTCGGCGCTCGCGATCACGCAGGTGGCGCTCGGCCACGCCGTCGCCGCGGTGCTGGAGGAGCACCACGAGTGGGACGTCGCGGGCGCGGCCTGCCTCGCGCTGGAGGCCGGCGCCGTGATCGTCGACGGGGAGGGGCGGCCGGACCCGCTCCCGGCCGGGACGATGATCGTCGCGGTGCCGGGCGCGCTCGACACCGTGCTGGGCTGGTGGCGCGACTCCGCACCCTGACCGCGACTCACCTGCACCCAGCCCGCGACTCGCGCACACCCAGATCGCGACTCGCCGAGGCTCCGGCGAGTCGCGCTGTGGGTGCGGGCGAGTCGCGCTCCGAATGCGGCTGGGTCGGGGGCGGGGTCCGGGTTAAGGTCAGCCCATCAGCACCACCGCCTCCCGCGCCGACCTCGCCGTTCGCGCCACGCCGTTCGCGTTCGTCGTCATCTGGGCGTCGGGCTTCGTCGTCGCCCAGTACGCCGCCCCGTACGCGGAGCCGCTGAGCTTCCTGGTGGTGCGCTACTCGGGCGTGATCGCGCTGATGCTCGTGCTCGCCGCCGTGGCCCGCGCCCCGTGGCCGCGCGGCCACCAGGTCCTGCACATCGCCGTGGCGGGCGTGGGCATCCACGCGGGCTACCTCGGCGGGGTGTGGGCCGCGGTCGCCGAGGGCATGCCGGCGGGCGTGACCGCGCTCGTGGTGAACCTGCAGCCGGTGCTCACCGCGGCGTTCGCCGCGCTGCTCGGCGAGCGGCTGGGCAGGTGGCAGGCGGTCGGGCTGCTCCTCGGGTTCGCCGGCGTCGCGCTGGTCGTCGCCAACCGCCTCACCACCGAGGGCCTGTCACCGGTGACGCTCGGGCTCACCGCCACGGCCCTGCTCGCGATCACGACCGGCACGCTCTACCAGAAGCGGTTCTGCCCGCAGTTCGACCTGCGCACGGGCCAGGTCGTGCAGTTCGTCGCCTCGCTCGCGGTCACGGTGCCGTTCGCGCTGGCGTTCGAGTCGTTCCGCTTCGACTGGACGCCGCAGCTGGTCGGCGCGCTGGCCTGGTCGGTGCTGGTGCTCACCGGAGGCGGCATCTCGCTGTTGTTCCTCATGCTGCGCCGCGGCGCGGCGGCCCAGGTCACCAGCTACTTCTACCTGGTGCCCGGGCTCACGGCGCTGATGGCGTTCGCGATGTTCGGCGAGGCGCTGGGGCCGGTGGCGATCGCCGGGATGGGGCTCACCGTCCTCGGCGTGGCGCTCGCCACGCGCAGGGCCGAGTAGCGTGCCGCGCGTGGTGAGCCTCGACGACGCCGCCCGCATGGCCTGCGAGCTGCCGGAGGTCAGCGAGGTCGAGCGCTACGGCAACCGGGCCTGGGCCGTGCCCGGCACCACGAAGCGCGGCGGGCCGAAGGTCTTCGCCTGGGAACGGCCGTTCAGCAAGGCCGACATCGAGCGGTACGGCGCGAAGACCCCGCCGTCGGGCCCGATCCTCGCGATCCGCGTCGCCGACCTCCACGAGAAGGAGGCCGTGCTCGCCGCGAACCCCGGCGGGTTCTTCACGATCCCGCACTTCGACGGCTACCCGGCGGTGCTCGTCCAGCTGGAGGAGGTCGGCGAGGAGGCGCTGCGGGAAGCGCTGCTCGACGGCTGGCTGGCCTGCGCCCCGCCGCAGCTCGCCGAGCGCTACCGGCCCGGTTAGGCGCGCCTGCGGCGGCGCAGCCAGTACGCGATCGGCCCCAGCACGACCCACACGAGCGCGATGCCGATGGCGAGCGGCCCGGCCTGGTCCAGCGCGGTGCGGCCGGCGACGCGCACGAGCTCGGGGTTCGCCAGGTCGTACTCGACGGCCACCGAGTCGCCCACCTGCAGCCCCGAGGGGTGGAAGACGCCGTGCTCGGGGACGACGGTCTCCCCGCTGGCCACGGTGAAGCGGACGACCGTGCGGGCGAACGTCGAGCCCTCCAGCACCTCGGCCTGCGCGTAGCCCGGGTTGGAGGAGATCGAGTAGTCGTCCACCGCGGCCCCGGCCAGCGCGAGCAGGCCGAGCACCGTGGCGAGCACGGCGACCCCGGCGACGATCTCGGCGGCCCGGTCGACCGTGAACCGCCAGACCGGACGCAGCAGCGAGGCCAGCTCGTCGACCGCACGGGTGCGTTCGACGGTCGTCGTCCGGGTGCCGCTGGTCACGTCGCCCATCGTAGGAGGCCAGGTAGGAACGCCGGTGTGGCCGGTGCCTCCCGGCCCGCGCGCACGCGCGGGTGAAACGCCTCCTACTCTCGGGTTCGTGACGATCGCGCCGCTACCGACCGGGTTGGGCGTGCGGACCAGGCTCGTCGGCGACCCGGGGGGCCTGCTCGAGCTGCTCCCGGACGACCGCAACCCGCTGTCGTGGGTCCGTGGGTCCGACGGGCTCGTCGGCTGGGGCGAGGTCGCCCGCATCAGCGTCGTGGGCGAGAACCGGTTCGCCGAGGCCGACGCGTGGTGGCGCTCGTTCACCGAGGGGCTGCGCGTCGACGACCAGGTCGGCCTGCCCGGCACCGGCCCGGTGGCGTTCGTCAGCTTCACGTTCGCCGACAGCTCGCCGGGCTCCGTGCTGGTCGTCCCGCGGGTGCTCGTCGGGCGGCGCGACGGGGTCGCCTGGATCACCGAGTTCTCCCACGGCGACGGCCCGCCCGCGGTGCGCGCGGTCACACCGGTGCGCCCGAGCGGCAGCCTGCGGTTCGCCGACGGGCTGCTGCCCGTCTCCGGCTACCGGAAGGCCGTGGCGGAGGCGGTCCGGCGGATGCGGGCGGGCGAGCTGGACAAGGCCGCGCTGGCCCACGACCTGCTCGCGGTCGGCGACGCCCCGCTCGACCCCCGGTTCCTGCTCGCCGGCCTCGCCCGCCGCTACCCCACCTGCTGGTCCTACTCCGTCGACGGGCTCGTGGGCGCGACCCCCGAGCTGCTGGTCCGCCGCGCGGAGGGCAAGGTTTCGTCCCGGGTGCTGGCCGGCACGATCTGGCCGGGCGAGTGCGACGACCTCCCGGGCAAGCTGCTCGGCTCCGCGAAGGACCGCCACGAGCACGCGCTCGCCGTCGAGTCGCTGGCCGACGCGCTGCGGCCCATGTGCACCTCGCTCGACGTGCCCGAGGAACCGTCGGTGATCGCCCTGCGCAACGTCTCCCACCTCGCGAGCGACGTGCACGGCACGCTCGACCCGGAGGAGCCCGCGTCGCTCCTGCAGCTCGCGTCCGCCGTGCACCCGACGGCCGCGGTGGGCGGCACGCCCCGCGACGCCGCGCTCGCGCTCATCGCCGAGCTCGAAGGCATGGACCGCGGCCGGTACGCCGGTCCGGTCGGCTGGATGGACGGCAACTGCGACGGCGAGCTCGGCATCGCGCTGCGGTGTGCCCAGCTGGACGGGCCGGTCGCCCGGCTGTTCGCCGGGTGCGGCATCGTCGCCGACTCCGATCCCGACACCGAGGTGCGCGAGGCCGCGGCGAAGATGGTCGCCGTTCGCGACGCCCTGGAGGACGCCGGCCAGGTCTGACGGCCCACCCCTGGACAGCAGTCCCCACGGGGTGTACATGTTTGTACATGTCTGGACAGGTGGGGTTCAGCAAGCGGGCGCGGCTCGTCGAAGACCTGACCGAGCGGATCCGCTCCGGCCGGCTCGCCCGCGGCGAGCGGTTGCCGGGTGAGAACCAACTCGCGGCGGCGTACCAGGTCAGCCGCGGCACCGTCCGCAGCGCCCTGTCCGAGCTGCAGCGCCGCAAGCTGATCGCCACCGAGACCGGCGTCGGTTCGTTCGTCACGTTCGACGGGGTCGCGCTCGACCAGAGCGTCGGCTGGGCCCGCGCGCTCGCCGACGCGGGGTCGGACGTGACGGTCGAGCTGCTCGGGATCGAGCGCGGCGGGCCCGCCGAGGTGGTCGACCGCCACGGCCCGGTCGTCACCGTCCGGCGGCTGCGCCGCGCGGCGACCGGTCCGGTCTCCCTGGAGAGCTCCACGCTCCCGGCCACCGGCGCGCTCGCCGACCTGCCCGCCCGCGGCCTCGTCGACGGCTCGATCACGAAGACGCTGCGCGCCGCCGGGCTGACCGGCACCCGCGGCGAACAGTGGATCTCCACCGCCCCGCTCGACGACGAGTCGGCGACGCTCCTCGAGCGCAGCCCGGGCGAGCTGTTCCTCCACTCCGCCCGCACGACCCTCACCGACGACGGAGCCCTCGTCGAGCACGTCGAGAGCCTGTTGGACCCGGCCCGGTTCCGGTTCCACCTGACGTTCGGGGCGCGATGAGCGAGCGCGACCGCGCGATCGGCGCGCTGGCCGGGCTGGCGCTCGGCGACGCGCTGGGGATGCCCACGCAGTCGATGTCACGGGAGCAGATCGCGGCCCGCTACGGGCCGATCACCACGCTGCGCGACGCCGCACCCGACCAGCCGATCGCGCCGGGCAGGCCGGCCGGCTCGGTCACCGACGACACCGAGCAGGCGCTGCTGCTCGCCCGGCTGCTGATCGACGGGGCGGGCCGCGTGGACCCGACCGTGTTCGCCGACGCGCTGGAGCGCTGGGAGGCCGACATGGCCCGGCGTGGCTCGGCCGACCTGCTCGGACCCTCCACGAAGCGCGCGATCGAACGGCTGCGGGCGGGCGAGCCTCCCGACGAGGCCGGCCGCGACGGCACGACGAACGGGGCCGCGATGCGGGTGGCGCCGGTCGGGATCGCCGTGCCCGGGTCCGACGCAGACGCGCTGCTCGACGCGGTGGTGCAGGCCAGCCGGGTGACGCACAACTCCTCCATCGGGATCGCCGCGGCCGCCGCGGTGGCGGCCGCCGTCTCCGCCGGGGTCGACGGCGCCGGGCTGGGCGCCGCCCTCGACGCGGCCGAACAGGCGGCCGCCGCCGGAGCTCGGCGGGGCCACTGGGCCGCGGGCGGCGACGTCGCGGCCCGCATCCGGTGGGCCCGCGGCTTCGTGCGCGGCCGGGACCGCGCCGGCCTCGCCGACGCCGTCGCGGACGTGATCGGCACCTCGGTGGCGGCGCAGGAGTCGGTGGTGGCGGCGTTCGCGCTCGCCGAGGCGCTCGGCGACACCCCCGTCGACGCGCTCACGCTCGCCGCCGAGATCGGCGGCGACACCGACACCGTCGCGGCGATCTGCGGCGCCGTGCTCGGCGCCCACCACGGCGTCGGCGGGCTGCCCGCGGACCTGCTCGACACGGTGCGCCGCGTCAACCGCATCGACCTGGCACCCGTCGCCGACGGGCTGCTCGAGCTCCGGCACGGGAGTCGACCATGACAACGACCAACGAGCCCAGCACCGGGAGGGTCGAGGCCGCGCTCGAGACGCGCGGCATCGAACCGGTCCCCGTCGAGGACCGGAACGGGCACCCCGCCCAGCTGTTCTGGGTGTGGTTCGCCGCCAACATCTCGATCCTCGGCCTGCCGCTCGGCGCCACCCTCGTGGCGCTGGGGCTCACCGTCTGGCAGGCCGTGATCGTCGCGGCGATCGGCTCCGTCGGCTCGTTCGCGATCGTCGGGGCGGTGTCGATCGCGGGCCGCCGAGGGGGTGCGCCCGGCCTGACGCTGTCGCGGGCCGTCTTCGGGGTACGGGGCAACATCGGGCCGACCGCGGTGTCGCTGATCTCCCGGCTCGGCTGGGAGACGGTCAACACGACGACGGCGGCGTTCGCGCTGCTGTCGCTGTGCACGATCCTCTTCGGGGCCGGGCAGGCCGCCACCGACCACCCGGTGCTGACCGTCGCGTGCATCGCCGTGTTCGTGCTGCTCACGGTCGTCGTGTCCGGGCTGGGGCACGCGGTGCTCGTCGCCGTGCAGCGGTGGGCGACCTGGGTCTTCGGCGCGCTCAACATCGTGGTCGGCGCGTTCCTCGTCGCGCACGTCGACTGGGCGGCGGTCGGCGCGGCGGCGCCCGCACCCGTCGGCACGATGATCGCGGGTGTGGGCATCATCGCGGCCGGCACCGGCATCGGGTGGGCGAACGCGTCGGCCGACGTCTCCCGCTACCAGGCGCCCGGCGTCACCGCGGGCTCGCTGGTGCTCTCGGCCGCGGCGGGCGCGGGCATCCCGCTGGTGCTGCTGATCTCGTTGGGGAGCCTGCTCGCCGCGGGCGACCCGTCGCTCGCGGAGGCGGGCGACCCGGTGGCGGCCATCCGCGCCCTGCTGCCGCCGTGGATGGCGGTGCCGTACCTGGTGGCGGCGTTCGGCGGGCTGCTGCTGTCCAACCACCTGTCGGTCTACTCGGCGGGGCTCACCACCCTGACCCTGGGCCTGCGGGTGCCGCGGGTGTGGGCCGTGGTCGTCGACGTGGTCGTCACGTTCGCGGGCGCGATCTACTTCATGCTCGTCGCCGGCGACTTCTACGGCCCGTTCATCGCGTTCATCAGCATGCTGGCCGTCCCGATCACGGCCTGGGTCGGCGTGTTCGCCACCGACATGCTCCGCCGTCGCCACTACGACCCCGACGCGCTCATGGACGTGCGCCGGACCAGCGCGTACTGGTACCGCGGCGGGGTCGAGTGGCGGGCCCTCACCGCCTGGGCGGTCGCGATCGTCGCCGGCTACCTGTTCGTCACCGCGGGGCCCGAGGAGGCGCCGTGGTTCAGCGGGCCGCTCGCGGGCAGCTGGCTCGGCGAGAACGGCCTGGGCTGGGTCGTGACGTTCCTCGTGGCCGCGGGGATCTACGGCGGGCTCGGCGGAGCGCGGCGATGACCGGGCGGCTCGTGCACACCGGCCAGGTCGTGCTGGACCTGGTGATGCGGGTGAAGGAACTCCCGCCGGTCGGCGGCGACGTGTTCGCCTCGCACACCGACCTGCACCCCGGCGGCGGGTTCAACGTCATGGCCGCGGCCGCGCGGGCGGGCGGGCAGGTCGTCTACGCGGGCGGGCACGGCGACGGCCGGTTCGGCGACCTCGTGCGCGCCGCGCTCGACGCGGAGGGCATCACGGCGGCGCTGCCGCCCACCCCGGGCGCGGACACCGGGATCTGCGTGGTGCTGGTCGACGACACGGGCGAGCGCACGTTCGTGACCGGCACCGGCGCCGAGTCGGAGGTCGACGCCGCCGCGCTCGCGGCCGTGCCGGTCGACGCCGCCGACGTGGTCTACGTGAGCGGCTACAGCCTGCTCGCCCCGGACAAGGCCGCGGTCCTGCTCGACCGGATCGACCGGCTCGACGGGCCGACGGTGCTGGTCGACCCGGGCCCGCTCGTCGGGGAGGTCGACCCCGCCACGTGGGCCCGCCTGCTCGACCGCACGACGATCCTGTCGGCGAACGCCCGGGAGGCCCGCATCCTCACCGGGGAGGCCGACCCCCGGGCCGCGTCGGCCGAGCTCGCCCGGCGCCTGCCGTCGACGGCGGCCGTCATCGTGCGCGACGGCGCCGCGGGCTGCCTCGTCACCCGCGACGGCACCACCGTGCACGTCCCCGGCTTCCCGGTCGACGCCGTCGACACCACGGGCGCGGGCGACGCGCACTGCGGCGTGCTCGCTGCCGAGCTGCTGCGCGGCGCGGACCTGGTCGCCGCCGCGACCCGCGCCAACGCGGCCGCGGCCATCGCCGTCACCCGCCCCGGGCCCGCCACCGCTCCCACCCGGGCCGAGGTGGACCAGCTGCTGAGCAGCGATATCAGCAGGCCCCGGCCACCGCTGCGGTGATGGCCACGCGCAGCGCCGCGTGCCCGTCCCGCAGCTCCCGCCGTCCCGCCCGCACCTCGACCACGCGCAGCCCGGGCGCCGGGGTCAGCGCGTCGGCGAGCTCGGCCACCTCCACCCGCGCGTGCCGCGCACCGGTCGCCGCGCAGAGGGACGCGAGATCCACGCCGTGCGGCGTGCCGAACACCCGCTCGAACGCGGCCGCGTGCTCGGGGGCGCCCTGCTCGAGCAGCGTGAAGATGCCGCCGCCGTCGTCGTTGAGCACGACGATCGTGAGGTCGGGGCGCGGCTCGTCCGGCCCGATGACCAGGCCGGTCGTGTCGTGCAGGAGCGTGAGGTCGCCGAGCAGCGCGTAGCCGGGGCCGTCGTGGACGAGGGCCGCGCCGACCGCCGTGGACACCGTGCCGTCGATGCCGGCCACGCCCCGGTTCGCGTGCACCACGAGGTCGCCGCGCGGCACGGCGGCGAGCGCGACGTCGCGCACCGGGTTGGACGAGCCCAGCACCAGCTGCGCGCCGCGGGGCAGCGCGGCCACCAGCTCCCGGGCCAGCCGCAGCCCGCCGGGGGCGGCGGGGTCGTCGAGGGCCTTGTCGAGGACGTCCGCCGCGGCGGCGTCGGCGGCGCGCCAGCGGTCCACCCACGCCGGGTCGGGCCGCAGCGCGGGGAGGCTCCCGATCGCGCGGACGGTGCCCGCGACGTCCGGCCACGGCAGGCCGCGGGGGTCGGCCAGCACGTGCACCTCGACGCCCGGGTCGGCGAGCAGCCGCTGGACGGGGCGGTGCAGCGTGGGCCTGCCCGCCACCACCACCTGGGCCGGGCGCAGCGCGGGCGAGGCCCCGAGCAGCCACGGCCCGGTGCGCACCGCGGACGGCCACGCCGACGACGCGGGTTCGGCGACGATCGGGACCGGCAGGTCGGCCACGCCGTCGGGGGCGCCGTGGCCCGCGATGACGAGCGTGGGCGCCGCCGGGTCGAGCGGCAGCGGCTGCTCCGCCCGCCGCTCGGCGGGCGCCACCCGCGTCCACGGGCCGCCGTCGGCGCGCCCGGCGGGGATCTCGCCTGCGCCGTCGGGCACCAGCGGCTCGGCGAACGGGAGGTTCAGGTGCGCGGGGCCGGGCGGTGCGCCGGTGGCGGCCGCGACCAGCCGGTCGACCGACGCGCGCAGCCGGCCCGGCTCGCCGGAGAGCCCCGCGTTCACCGCGAGCCGGACCGCGCCGCCGAACAGCCCGGCCTGCTCGATCGTCTGGCTGGCGCCGGTGCCGATCAGGTCCGGTGGGCGGTCGGCGCTGAGCACGAGCAGCGGCACCCCCGCGTACGACGCCTCCAGCACCGCCGGGTGCAGGTTGGCCACGGCCGTGCCCGAGGTCGTGCACACCGGCACCGGGCGCCCGGACCGCAGCGCGAGGCCGAGCGCGAGGAAGCCGGCCGTGCGCTCGTCGATCCGGACGTGCAGCCGCAGCCGCCCCTCGGCGTCCGCGGCGTGCAGGGCGAACGCCAGCGGCGCGTTGCGGGAGCCGGGGCAGAGCACGGCGTCGGTGACGCCGCAGCGGACCAGCTCGTCGACGACCAGCCGGGCCCGGGTCGTCGACTCGTTCACGGGCGCGAGCCTACGTGGCGATGACCTCGAACGCCGTGGCGAGGCGGGCGCCGGGCAGCCGGGCGGCGGTCTGCTCGGCCGCGCCCCGCAGGAACGCCTCCGGGTCGGCCATCGGCCCGCCGAGCGCCTCGAGGTAGGCCTTGTGGGCGCGCAGGGACGCCACCCCGCGGTCGAACTGCTCCTCGACGTCGACGGCGTGCGTGGCGAGCGGCGAGGCCAGCACCAGCACCTGGCGCACCCCGCTCCACGGCTCGCCCACCTCGGGGAACAGCCAGCGGTTCGCCGCGTCCCGGACGGCGTCGAGGGTGGCCTGGCCGACCACGCGGTGGTCGACCATGTTGTAGTGCCCGCCGGGGAACGTCTCGCGGTGGTTGACCGTGATCACCACGTCCGGGCGGTGGCGGCGGATCGCGGCCGCGATGTCGCGGCGCAGCGGCACCCCGTACTCGATCAGGCCGTCCGGGTGGTCGAGGAACTCCACGACGTCGACGCCGACCTCGGCGGCCGCCGCGCGCTGCTCGGCCTCCCGCAGCGGCCCGCATTCGGCGGGCGGGAGCGTGTCGATGCCCGCCTCCCCGCGGGTGACGAGGAGGTAGGCGATCTGGCGGCCCTGCGCCGTCCACCGGGCGATGGCGGCCGCACCGCCGTACTCCAGGTCGTCGGGATGGGCCACGACGGCGAGCCCCCGTTCGAACTCCTCGGGGAACGGCTCGAGAGGACCGGACATGGTGAAGATCCTGCCCTCCCGGACGCCGCGCCGCGAGGGAGGCGTAGGTTCACGAAGGACGAGGGGGGCACGACGCGTGCCCGGACCAGGAGCTTGGAACTGATGACCGCCACCCGCCCGGCCACGGACCGGCCCGGCGAAACGACCCTCGACCACCTCCTCACCGTGCTGGCCGCGCCCGCGGAACTGCTCTCCGATCCCGACGGCCAGGTCCGGCCGGAGGGCGCGCAGGGCTTCTACGTGGGCGATACCCGGTACTGCAACCGGTTGGAGGTCGGCGTCGAGGGCGTCGATCTCCGCTTCGCACCGGCCGGCCTCGACGGGGCCGGCCGTGCGCGTTTCGAGGGGGAGTTGCGGGGCGTGCGGCTGCGGCGCGAGCGGCGTGTCGCCGAGCGCACGGCCTTCGAGGAGATCACCCTGCACAACCCGGGGGCCGGGCCCGTCGACCTGGGGCTGGTCGTCCACGCCCGCAGCGACCTGTCCGCCACCCCCGTGGTCAAGTCCGGCGTGCCGCTCACCGACGTGCCGCCCACCGTCCAGGGCGGTGAGGTCCGCTGGGCCCGCCGCGAGGTGTCCGCCTCGCTCACCGCGGACCCGGCCCCGGGCGTGATCGAGGTCGACGGCACCGACGCCGTCCTGCGCTGGCCGCTGCGCCTCGCGCCGGGCGAGCGGTGGAGCGTGCGCGTCGTGCTGGCGCCGTCGCCCGCCGGGCCGGAGCACTTCCGCCCCGCCGCGCCGCTCCCGTGGCGGCTCGACGACCGCGCCACCGGCGGGCGGCGCGGCGATCTGCTGCGGCGCAGCCTCGCCGACCTCGAGGGCCTGCTGCTCGCCGACCCCGTCGCGACCGCCGACCGGTTCGCCGCCGCCGGGAGCCCGTGGTTCTGCACGCTGTTCGGGCGCGACTCGCTCTGGACGGCGCGGATGATGCTGCCGATGTCCACCGAGCTCGCGGGCGGCACGCTGCGCGTGCTGGCCCGGCGGCAGGGGCGGGTCACGAACCCGCGCGGCGAGGAGGAACCCGGCAAGATCATCCACGAGTTCCGGCCGAACGGGCTGAAGGCGGGTGGGCTCGACCTACCGCCCAGCTACTACGGCACGGTCGACGCCACCCCGCTGTGGTGCTGCCTGCTGCACGACGCGTGGCGGGCCGGGCTGCCCGAGGCCGAGGTGGCCGAGCTGATCCCGCACCTGGAGGCGGCGCTCGGCTGGCTCAAGCGCACCGCGGGCGACTACGGGTTCCTGAGCTACCGCCGCGTCTCCGGAAGCGGCCTCGCCAACCAGGGCTGGAAGGACTCGGTGGGCGCCGTCCGCTGGGCCGACGGCACGGTCGCCGCCCAGCCGCTCGCGCTCTGCGAGGTGCAGGGCTACGCCTACGCCGCCGCCCGCGGCGGGGCGGAGCTGCTCGCGGCGTTCGACCGGCCCGGCGCCGACGAGTGGCGGCAGTGGGCCGACCGGCTGGCCGCCTTGTTCCGAGCGACCTACTGGATCGACGACCCGGACGGCCGCTACCCCGCCATCGCCCTCGACGGGCACGGCCGGGCGGTCACCGGGCCGGCCTCCAACATGGCCCACCTGCTGACCACCGGGATCCTCGACGACGAGGAGGCCCAGCTCGTCGCCGACCGGCTCGCGCGCCCCGACCTCGACTGCGGCCGCGGCCTGCGCACCCTGGCGAACACCAACGGCGGCTACGACCCCCTCACCTACCACCGCGGCTCGGTGTGGCCGCACGACACCGCGATCGCCGTGCTCGGGCTCGCCGGCATCGGCAGGCACGAGGTGGCCCGCTCGCTCGCCGAGGGGCTCGTCGCGGCGGCCGGGGAGTTCGACGACCGGCTGCCCGAGCTCTACGCCGAGGTCGACGGCGAGGTGGTGAGCTACCCCACGGCCTGCCGCCCGCAGGCGTGGGCCGCCGCGGGCGCCGTCGCGGTGGTGTCGTACCTCGAGACGGGCGTCGTGCCGGCCTGGGCCACGCCGCGGTAGACCCGCAGCCGGACCCCGACTCGCCCGCACCCACGCCGCGACTCGCCGGGGCGTCGGCGAGTCGCGGGCTGAGTGCCGGCGAGTCGCGGGCTCGGTGTGGGCGAGTCGCGGGCTGAGTGCGTGCTGGAGGCATCCGCCCGGAGCTCGCCCGGCACGTACGACAGGCGGTCGTCCAGGCGATCCCACCGGGCCACGGGAGCCACACCGCGACTCGCTCATACCTGGCCCCCGACATGCACGCACCCAGAACGCGACTCGCCCACACAGGACCGCGACTCGCGCACACGCAGAGCGCGACTCGCCGACAGCCAGAGCGCGACTCGCCGACAGCCAGAGCGCGACTCGCCGACAGCCAGAGCGCGACTCGCGGGCACCCGGGGCGCGACTCGCCGAGGCCTCGTCAGCGGGTGCCCAGGCGGGCGTCGACCGCCTCCGGGGCGAACACCTCGTCGACCACCAGCTCGGTCATCCCGATCACCGTGGCGCGGTCGCCGAGGGCCGTGGTGACCACGCGCAGGCGGCGGGTCGCCCGGGGCAGCGACCGCTGGTAGATCATCTCCCGCATGCCGGTGACGAAGTACTCGTTGGTCTCGGCCATCTCGCCGGCGAGGACGAGGATCTCCGGGTTCAGCACCGAGACGACCGTGGTCAGCACCTCCCCGGCGAGCTGCCCCGCCGTCCGGACGGCCGCGATGGCGTCGGGGTCGCCGCCGTGGACGAGGCGGCGCACGTCCGCGACGCCGCCGACGTCCTTGCCCATCGCGGCGAGCTTGCGGGCGAGCGCGTCGCCGGAGGCGACCGCGGCCAGGCACCCGACCGCGCCGCAGGCGCACCGGTCGTCGTAGCCGTGCATGCGGATGTGCCCGATGTCGCCCGCGCCGCCGTCGATACCGCGGTAGAGCCGCCCGTCGATGACGATCCCGGCGCCGATGCCGCTGCCGACGGTCACGAGCAGCAGCGCGGGCACGTCCGGCCAGTTCGCCCGCTGCTCGCCCAGCGCCATGAGGTTGGCGTCGTTCTCGACGAACACGGGCACGCCGAGCCGCTCGGCGAGCCGGTCGCGCACCGGGTAGTCGTGCCAGCCCGGCATCACCGGCGGCTGCATCACCCGCCCGACCGAGACGTCCACCGGGCCGGGCACGCCCACCCCGAGCGCGGCGGTGCGCGCCGGGTCCAGGCCCGCGTCGGCGACGAGCCGGTCCAGCTCCGTCTCGACCGCCTCGAGCACGACCTCCGGCCCCTCCGCGACGGACATCTCGAACTCGCGCCGGTGCAGCTCCCGCGCGCCCAGGTCGACGGCGTGCAGCTCGACCCGGTCGCGGCGCACGCTCGCGACGAGCACGTGGCCCGCGCCCTCGTCGAACGAGAGCGCGCCCGCGGGGCGGCCGCGGCCCTCCGCCTCCCCGGCCGACTCGCGCAGCAGGCCGGCGCCGAGCAGCGCGTCCACCCGCTGCGTGACGGTGGAGCGCGAGAGCCCGGTCACCCGGATCAGGTCCCGCCGCGTGGTCGCGACGCCCTTCCGCACGAGCAGCAGCAGCCGGCCCGCCGACACCGGGTTGCCGGGCCCGACCCGCTCCGGGTCGATCACCGACACCGCTCAGCCCTTCTCGGCGCCCGCCGTGAGCCCCTCGGTGAGCAGCCGCTCGCTCGCGAAGAACAGGACGACGATCGGGACCGTCACGATGACCGAGCCGGCCATCAGGACGGTCGTCGGGATCTCGATGCTGCCCGCGAGCTGCGACAGCCCGAGCGACACGGTCCAGCGGTCCCGCGACTCGATGAGGAACAGCAGCGCGAACAGGAACTCGTTCCAGGCGATCATGAAGATGAACAGGGCGTTCGCGATGATCGCCGGCATCGCGAGCGGCAGGCTGATCCGCCACATCACCCCGAGCCGGGAGCAGCCGTCGATCGCCGCCGCCTCCTCGAGGCTCGCCGGCACGGTGTCGAAGTAGTTGCGCAGCATGTAGATCGACACCGCGACGACCTGCGACACGTACACGATCAGCAGCCCGACGAGCGTGCCGCGCAGCCCGATCCGCGTGAAGAACACGAACAGCGGCACCGCGAGCAGGATCGGCGGGAACAGGTAGACGGCCAGGAACAGCACGCTGACCTGGCGGCGGCCGAAGAACTGCAGGCGGCTCACGGCGTAGGCGCCGGGCAGCGCGATCAGCAGCGTGACCGCCACCGTGCCGAAGGCGACGAGCGCGCTGTTGACGATGAAGTTCAGGAAGCCCTGGCCGCCCGCGCTCTGCGGGGCGACCACCGCTCCGTAGCTACCGAGGCTCACCTCGGACGGCGGCACCCACAGCGCCCCCGGGTCCTGCAGCACCCGGTCCAGCGGCCGCAGCGACAGCAGGACCGTGTAGTAGAAGGGGAAGACCGTGACGACCAGCAGGAACGCGATCGTCACGACCCGCAGCACCCCGAACACCCGGGTCTCGACGGTGTCACGGCTCCAGCCCCGCCGCTGCGGGGCGGCAGGCGGCGGCGCGGTCTCGGTCGTGGTGGTGGCCATCAGGAGCGCTCCTCGCGCGGTGCGAACCGCCACAGGTACAGGCCGATGAGGGCGGCGAGGATCGCGGCGAGCGCGAGCGCCTGCGCGGCGGCGCCGCCGATGTCCCCGCGGGCGGTGAGGGCGTTGAACACCGAGACCGCCACCACCTCGGTGCCCGCGCCACCGCCGGTGAGCAGGTAGATGTCGTCGAAGTTGTTGAACGTCCAGATGAACCGCAGGACGGCCAGCACCGCGATCGTGGGCATCAGCTGCGGCAGCAGGATGTGGCGGAAACGCTGGGTGAGCGTGGCCCCGTCGACGGTGGCGGCCTCCTCCAGCGTGGCGGGAACCGCCTGCAGCCGCGCGGTCAGGAACAGGAACGCGAACGGGAACGACCGCCACGCCTCGAACGCGATCACGGTCAGCAGTGCCGTCGGCACGCCGATCGTGAGGCCGAAGAGCGAGATGTCGCTGCTGCGCTGGGACAGGAACGCGATCGGCTCGTCCCAGCCCAGCAGCCGGGCTCCCCAGTGGTTCACGACGCCGAACTGCGGGTTGAGCATCGTGGACCACGCGAACGTCGCCGCGACGATCGGCGCCACGTACGGCAGCAGCATCAGCGCCCGCACGATCCCGCGGCCGCGGAACGGCCTGCGCAGCGCGAGCGCCGCCACCAGGCCGAGCCCGATCGCCCCCGCCGTGCCCAGCACGGAGTAGGTGAGCGTGGTCGCGAGCGCGCCCCAGAACCCGGGCGCGGTGAACACGTTGTCGAAGTTGTTGAGGGTGAACTCGCCGAAGAGCCCCGAGCTGCGCAGGTTGAGCAGGCGCAGCCGCTGGAACGCCAGCAGCACCGTCCAGATGATCGGCACGACGACCATCACGAGGACGACGACCAGCGTCGGGGAGATCAGCGCGATCCCCGCCCGCGCGTCGGACTGCGTGAGGGTGCGCGCCGCCCGGCCGCTGCGGGGCCGGGCGGCGTCCGAACCGGAGACCGGGCCGGGTGGCGCCGACCCGAGGCCGGTGCCCGTGCTCACCGCAGGCTGTCCTGGATGGCGCGCAGGGCGTCGGCGGCCTGCCTGGCGGCCCCCTGGGCGTCGGTCCCGCCGCTGGTGACCGCGGCGACCGCGGCCGGCACGGGCAGCTCGCCGAGCGACGCCCCGATCAGCTGGCCCTGCCCCTGCGGGAAGCCCCACCGGGAGAACTCGTCCGGGCCGGTCTGGAGCGCGTCGAGCACGTCCTGCGAGTACAGCTCGGTCATCGGCGCCTTGCGGTCCACGCCGATCGGCAGCGTCTCCCACCGGTCGACGAAGTCGGCGGCGCCGGGCGAGCTGCCGGTGCGGGCCGGGTACTTGCCCTCCGGCGCGAACGCCAGCCAGTCGACGTAGCCGTCGCTCATCATGTACTGCACGAACCGCTGGGACGCCTCGGCGTCGGCCTCGGCGGTGATCGTCCACGAGATCACCTCGCCGAACTGGGCGGGCTGGGTGCCGTCCGGCCCCTGCAGCGCGGCGACGATGCCGGTGTTGCCGGCGAGGAACCGCGGGTCGGCCGTGCACTCGGGGCAGCTGGGCATGGCGTCGTCGCGCAGCCCGGCGAGCTCGTCGAGCAGGAACGTCGACCAGACGGCCATCGCCGCGCCGCCCGCGAAGTAGTTCGACCGCACGCTGTCGACGTCCTGCGCACCCGGCACCGAGTAGTCGGTGATCAGCTGCCGGTAGAAGTCGAACGCCGCCACGCACTGCGGGCTGTCCATCGTGATCTCGCCGGCCTGGTCGACCATCTCGCAGCCGTTGGCCAGCGCGAAGTGCTCGAACGTCTGCTGGGTGAACGCGTCGCCCGGCGCCGTGGCGCCGACGAAGCCGACCCGCCCCTGCGTGTGCAGGGTGCGCGCCGCGTTCATGATCGCGTCGTAGGTGGTGGGCGCGGGCAGGCCCGCCGCGTCGAACAGGTCGCGGCGGTAGTACAGCAGCTGCGACCACGCCTCGCTCGGCACCGCGAGCTGGCGGTCGCCGTCGCGCGTGAGCTCCAGGGCGGGCTGGTTCCAGGTGTCCGCGCCGAGCGCGTCGATCACCGCCTGGTTGGCGTCGGTGTTCGTCAGGTCGTTGATCGCGAGGGTGTTCACCGACGACAGCGGGATCGAACCGATCACGTCGGGGAGGTCACCGGCCGCGGCCGACGCGGTCAGCGTCTGGTTGAACTGGTCCTCCTCCACCCCGACGAGCTCGACCTGGATCCCGGTCTCCTGGGTGAACCGGTCGATGATCGCCTGGGTGGCGGCCACGCGGTCGGGCAGGGTGTCGGCGGTCCACACGGTGATCGTGTTGCCCTCGCCGTCACCGTCGCCGCCCCCGCCGCAGGCGGAGACCGCCATGACGGCCACGAGCCCGACGGCGATTCCGACACGGCGGGTCACGGTTCTCATCACTTGTCCCTCCGGCAGCAGCGTCGGTGCGCTTGAACGCGCCGCAAGTGAACCCGCCGGACGGGTGATCCACAACCGCTGGGCGGGTCTTTTTTTGACTGATGCACAGTCGTAATACGCGTGATGCTAGCGTCTTAAACGTCAGACATGACGCAGAGAGCGAGGTCGGCCGCATGGAATCCGAGGAGGCGGAGGCCCCCGACGGGGACCCGCTCACGGTGGCGCTCACCGGGCCCCGCCGGGTCGAGCTGCTGCGGTCCCCCCGCACCGCCGTCCCGCCTGGTCACGTGCGGGTGCGCACCCTCTACTCCGGGATCTCCGCGGGCACCGAGCTGACCCTCTACCGGGGCACCAACCCGCACCTCGACCGGCGCTGGGACCCCGACCGCAGGCTGTTCGTCGCCGAGCCCGCGACCGGCGCCTACCCGAACACCGCCTGGGGCTACAGCGAGGTCGGCGAGGTCGTCGAGCTCGGGGCGGGCGTCGACGACGCGCTGCTCGGCGTCACCGCGTGGGGGCTGTGGAGCCACACGGGCGAGGTCGTGCTGCCGGTCGAGAAGGTCGAGGGCCGCGTGCTCCCGGCGGGCCTCGACCCGCTGGCGGGCACGTTCGCCCGCGTCGGCGCCGTCGCGCTCAACGCCGTGCTCGCCGCCGACGTGCACATCGGCGAGACCGTCGCCGTGTTCGGCCAGGGCGTGCTCGGGCTGATCGCCACCCAGCTCACCCGCGGCAGCGGCGCGGACGTCGTCGCCGTCGACGGGATCGCGGCCCGGCGCGAGCGGGCCGCCGCGTTCGGCGCCGCGCACGTACTCGACCCGGCGGCCGACGACGTGGGCGAGCGGGTCAGGCGGCTCACCGACGGCCGCGGCGCCGACGTGTGCATCGAGATCAGCGGCTCCTACCGGGCCCTGCACGAGGCCGTGCGCAGCTGCGCGGTCGGGGGCCGGGTCGTCGCGGCGGGCTTCTACCAGGGTGACGGGCTCGGGCTGCGGCTCGGCGAGGAGTTCCACCACAACCAGGTGCAGATCGTCTCCTCGCAGATCTCATCGGCGCCGCTGCACGTCGCGCAGCGGTGGACCCCCGAGCGACTGCACCGCACCGTCGTCGACCTCGTCGCGGCGGGCCGGCTCGACGTGCTGTCGCTGGTCAGCCACGTCGTGCCCGCGCGGCACGCCGCCGACGCCTACGCCCTGCTGGACGCCGACCCGGCGGCGGCGCTGCAGGTCGTCCTCGACTTCCGCCCCGAACCCCCCGCCGACCTCCGGAGCGCCTCATGAGGCTCACCTGCCAGGAGCAACTGCTGCCCGGCGCCACGCTGCAGGAGAAGTGGGACGCCGCGCAGGCGTTCGGCTACGCGGGCATCGAGCTGCGCGGGCAGGGCGGGCACCGGATCCGGGAGCGACTCCCCGAGCTGCGGCGGGCCCGCCGCGACGGCGTCGTGATGCCCACGGTGTGCGTCGAGATGCTGCACTTCATCGGCGACTTCGACGCCGAGCGCAGGCGCGACGCGCTGGAGAACATGCGCACGATGCTGTCGGTGATCGCCGAGGTCGGCGGCACCGCGGCGATGACGCCCGCGTCGTACGGGATGTTCTCCCGGCGGCTGCCCCCGTTCGACCCGCCGCCGCGCAACGAGGCAGGCGACCGCGCCGTGCTGCTCGACGCCCTCGGCGCGCTGGGCGAGCACGCCCAGCGGGAGGGCGTGCGGATCCTGCTCGAACCGCTGAACCGCTACGAGGACCACATGGTCAACCGCCTCGACCAGGCCGTGGAGCTCGCCGAGGCCACCGGGCTGGACGCCGTCGGCGTGGTCGCGGACTCCTACCACATGAACATCGAGGAGGCCGACCCGCACGCGGCCCTGGCCGCGGCCGCGCCCCGGCTGCACCACGTGCAGGTATCGGACTCCAACCGGCTCGAGCCCGGCGCGGGCCACCTGGACTGGGGCGCGTTCGTCGCCGCGCTCTCGGCCATCGGCTACGCCGGCGACCTGGCCGTCGAGTGCCGCCTGTCCGGGCCCGCCGAGCAGGCCCTGCCGAAGGCCGCCGCCACGCTGCGCGCCGCGGGGGCAGCGGATGCGTGACCTCGAGCTGGGCCGCGCCGCGGCCGCCGTCCTGCGCGGCAACTGGGAGCGCGGCCACACCGTGCCGTCGCGAAGGCTCTACCCGCACCAGTGGAGCTGGGACTCCGCGTTCATCGCCATCGGCTGGGCGCGCACCTCGCCCGGCCGCGGGCGGCTCGAGCTGGAGTCGCTCTTCGCCGCGCAGTGGGCCGACGGGCGCGTGCCCCAGATCGTGTTCAATCCCGCGGTCGCCCGCGACGCCTACTTCCCCGGGCCCGACTTCTGGCGCTCCCGGGAGGTCCCGGGCGCGCCGCACCGCGAGACGTCCGGGATCGTGCAGCCGCCGGTGCACGCGGTGGCGGCGCTCGCGGTCCACCGCGCCTCGCCCACCCTGGGCAGGCGGTTCCTGCGCCGCCTGTACCCGGCGCTTCAGGCCGAGCACGACTACCTGCTGCGGGAGCGCTCCGACGGCCACGGGCTCGTGACGATCGTGCACCCGTGGGAGTCCGGCCAGGACAACTCCCCGGCGTGGGACGCGGAGCTGGCCCGGGTGGACGCGGGCGCCGAGGTGCTCGCCGGACACCGGCGCCGCGACCTCGACCACGTCGACCCCACCGAGCGGCCCACCGCCGCGGACTACGCCCGCTACGTCGCGATCGTCGAGAACTACCGCGAGCACGGCTACCGCGACGAGGAGGGCGCCCACCTGTTCCGCGCGGTCGACCCGCTGTTCAACGCGCTGCTCGCGTGGTCGGAGGAGGCGCTCGCCGAGATCGCCGACATCATCGGCAAGCCGTCCGAGCCGCACCGCGAGCGCGCGGCGGCCATCCGCGACGCCCTCCTCACCCGTTGCTACGACCCCGCGGCCGGGCACTTCTTCGCGCTCGACCGCACCGGTGCGCGCGTCGCGGAGCACTGCGTCGGCGGCTTCGTGCCGCTGGTGCTCGACCTACCGTCCGACGTGGTCGACAGGCTGGTGGCCGGGATGACCGGGCCGCGGTTCGCGCTGAACGACCGCGTGCCGCTGCCCAGCTACGACCTCACCGGGCCGGCCTTCGACACCACCCGGTACTGGCGCGGCCCGGCCTGGATCAACACCAGCTGGCTGGTGATGCGCGGGCTGCAGCGCCACGGCAGGCACGACGAGGCGGCGACCCTGCGGGCGGCCATGCTCCACGCCGTCCGGCAGGAGGGCTTCCGCGAGTACTTCGACCCGGCCACCGGCGCCGGGCGCGGGGTCTCGGACTTCAGCTGGTCGGCGGCGCTCACCCTGGACCTGCTCGCCCCGGGCTCGCCGCCCGCGCCCACCCCGCCGCGGCGGCTCACCGGCGCGCCGAACTGAGCCGCGGCCGTCAGCGGCGGGCGCGCAGCTGCTCGAGCTGTTCGCGCAGGCTGCGGTGCACGTCGACCAGCGCGTCGATGCGGCGCTCGACCGCGGCGAGCCGTCGCTCGTACCGCTCGACGGCGTCGCGGCACGCGGGTTCGTGGTCGAGGTCGCGATCGAGGCACGCCCCGAGCTCGCGGATGTCGTCGCTGGTGAGGCCGGCCTCCAGGAGGCGGCGGATGTTGCGCACCCGCACCACGGCCTCCGGCCCGTAGTCGCGGTAGCCGTTCTCCCCGCGCCCCGGGCCGAGCAGCCCGCGCTCCTCGTAGTAGCGCAGGGCCCGGGTGGTCGCGCCCGTGATGCGGGCCAGCTCACCGATCCGCACCCGGCACCTCCTCATCCGAGTCCGATCCCCGTCCGGCGCCGCCGCGCCCGGTCGCGGGCCACCGAGCCGGCGAGCAGCACGAGCCCCACCAGACCGACCGCCGTCGCGACCAGGAGTACCGCGCCGACGCCGCCCACGTCCAGCGCGGCGCCGCCGAGCGCGCCACCGAGCGCCATCCCGACGTACAGGGCGCTGCTGTTGAGCGCGACCACCTCGGTGCCCGCCTCGGGGGCGAGCCGGAGCAGGCGGGCGTTCATCGGCGGGTTGAACGCCCAGCCGGCGAGGCCCCACACCGCGTAGCAGAGCGCGACCAGCGCGAACGGGGCGGCGCCGACGACGCAGGCGACGGCGAGGACCGCGATCACCGCGACCTGCGCGGCGAGGGCGGACACGAGCGTGCGGCCCGGACCGAAGCGGTCGGTCGCCCGCCCGCCCAGCACGGTGCCCAGCGCGCCGGCGACGCCGATGCCGCCGATGACCAGCGCCACCCGCTCCGCGCCCGCCCCCGTGAGCTCGCGGACGACCGGCGCCAGGTAGGTGTAGGTCGCGAAGCTGCTGGTGGCGGCGACCGCGGTGGCCCCGATCGCGGGCAGCACCCCGGGGGCGCCGATCGGCCGCAGGCGCTCGAACAGGTCGGTGCCGAGGCCGGCTCCGGTCCGCCGCCCCGGGAGCGCGGGCAGGGCGGCCCCCACCGCGGCGGCACCGGCGGAGGCGAGCCCCGCGACCAACCAGAACGTCGAGCGCCACCCGAAGGCGGCACCCAGCAGGCTCCCCAGCGGCACCCCCACGACCAGCGAGACCGTGAGCCCGGCGGCGACCGCACCGATCGCCCGCCCCACCCGCTCCGGCCGTGCCAGCGCCGCGGCCACCGTGAACGCCACCGGCGTCATCGCCGCGGCCACCGCTGCCGCGAGCACCCGCAGCGCCATCAGAACCGGGTACGACGGCGCCACCGCAGCAACCGCGTTGACCAGCGCGAACACCGCGAGCCCCGCGCCCAGCAGCGTCCGCCGGTCGATCCCGGCCGCCGCCGCGGCGAGCACCGGCGCCGCCAGCGCGTAGGTGATCGAGAAGGCCGTCACGAGCTGGCCGGCCGCGGCCTCGGTGACGGCGAGGTCGCCCGCGATGGCGGGCAGCAGGCCCGCGATCACGAAGTCGTCGGTGCCCACCACGAACGTCACCAGCAACAGGCAGGGCAACCAGCCCCGCCGCGGATCGGACCTGATCATGCTGCGGACGCTAAGAGGTGGACGCCCGCGTCAAGGTCAAGGAACAGGCCGTCATGAACAACTGTTGAACCGATTTGTGACGCCGCCACCCACCGCGCAGCCCACCGTCCCGTCCCGCCTCCTCCAGGTCCGCTCCATCTACGCCGAACCCGAGGCGCTCGCCTCGCCGCGCGGGCAACAGGTGCTGTCCCGGTTCCCCGACGCCGAGATCGTCGAGGTGCCGTCGCACTGGCAGATCCCGGAACTGCACGGCAACGCGGGCAACGTCGACCGGTGGGTGCGGGTCAAGACCGAGACGCTCGTGCTCGGGGTCAAGAAGTCGCTCTCGGCCCGGCCCAACGGCCGCTCCAGCGACTTCATCGCCCCGTCGACGTCCAACGGCTGCGCCATGGCCTGCGCGTACTGCTACGTGCCGCGCCGCAAGGGCTACGCCAACCCGATCACGGTGTTCACCAACATCGACCGGATCACGAGGTACCTGCGCGGGCACGTGTCCCGGCAGGGCGCGAAGCCCGAGCCGGACCAGGTCGACCCGCACTCGTGGGTCTACGACATCGGCGAGAACAGCGACTGCTCGGTGGACGCGCTCGTCAGCGACAACGTGGCCGACCTCGTCGCCACGTTCCGCGACCTGCCGACGGCCAAGGCGAGCTTCGCGACGAAGTTCGTCAACCGCGAACTGCTCGGCTACGACCCGCGCGGGCGCACCCGCATCCGGTTCTCGCTGATGCCGGAGAACGACGCCAAGCTGCTCGACATCCGCACCAGCACCATCGGCGAGCGGATCGCCGCGATCGACGACTTCGTCGAGGCCGGCTACGAGGTGCACCTCAACTTCTCGCCCGTCGTGCTGCGCGACGGGTGGGAGCGGGACTGGGCCGAGCTCCTGCGGCGCCTCGACGACGAGCTCGGCGCGCCGTTCAAGCAGCAGGCCGCGTGCGAGATCATCATGCTCACCCACAACCGCGACCTGCACGAGGTCAACCTCGGCTGGCACCCCAAGGCCGAGGACGTGCTCTGGCGGCCCGACCTGCAGCAGGCCAAGCGGTCGCAGACCGGCATGTGGAACGTCCGCTACCGCAACCACCCCAAGCGCGAGGGCGTGCAGGCGCTGCAGGACCTGATCGCCGCGCACGCGCCGTGGCTGCGGGTGCGCTACGCGTTCTGAGCGGGGTTGCGGGTCGCGAGCCAGGTGCGCAGCGCGGTCGCGAGGGCGACCGGGGCGTCGAGCTGGATCAGGTGCCCCGCGCCCTCGACGCGGGTGAGCGCCGCCCCCGGGATGGCGGCGGCGAGCCGCTCGCCCGTGGCGAGGGGGATCCAGGCGTCCTCGGCGCCCCACAGCAGGGTCACCGGGATGTCGATCCGGCCGAGCAGCGACTCGACCTCGACGAGGAAGCGCTCGTCGTACGCGGCGATCTGCCGGTAGAAGGCCGGCTGCCCCGCGTCGCCGAGCCACGGGGCGACGAGCGCGGCGAGGTCGTCCGCGCGCAGCTGCCGGTGTGCCGCGTCGCGCACGTACGCGCCGACCACCGCCTCGTGGATGTGCGGCGGCACCTGCGAGAGCACGTCCGGGTGCCGCTGCACGAGCCGGTAGAACGGCGATCCCGCGGGTGGGATCGCGACGACGTCGGCCAGGAACAGCGACGCGTAGGGCACCTCGTGCACCAGGTGGGCGCGCAGCGAGACGACCCCGCCGATGTCGTGCGCGACGACGTGCGGCCGGTCGAGGCCCCAGTGCGCGAGCAGCGCTGCGAGCGCGCGGGCCTGCACGCCGAAGTCGACCGGGTGGCCCCGGTCCTTCGACGAGCGCCCGTAGCCCGGCATGTCCCACAGGAAGACGGTGAAGTCGCTGCGCAAGGCCTCGGCGAACGGGCGCCACAGCCACGACGACCACGGCGTGCCGTGGCAGAACACGACGGCGGGGCCCGACCCGGCGCGGCCCCACGCGATGCGGCGCCCCTCCCACGACAGCGTCTCGGCGAGGTCCATCCCTGCACGCTAGGCGGTGACCGCCCACCACGTCGGGCGAGAACCCGCTCGCGGCGCGCACTAGCGTGAACCCCGAGATGACCGCCACGATCCACGCCACCGGCCTCGCGGCGGGCCACGGCGCCCGCGTCCTGTTCTCGGGCCTCGACCTGGTCGTCGCCCCCGGTGACGTCGTCGGGCTGGTCGGCGCCAACGGCGCGGGCAAGTCGACGCTGCTGCGGCTGCTCGCGGGCGAGCAGGAGCCCGAGGACGGCAAGGTCGTGGTCAGCCCGCCCGACGCGACGGTCGGGCACCTGCCGCAAGAGCCGGAGCGGCGGCCCGGCGAGACCGTGGCGGCGTTCGTCGCCCGCCGCACCGGGGTCGCCGCGGCCCAGGCCGCGATGGACGCGGCGGCGGAGGCGCTCACCCGCGCCGAGCCCGGCGCCGACGACGCCTACGCCGCGGCGCTCGACCGCTGGCTCTCCCTCGGCGGGGCCGACCTGGACGAGCGCGCCGCGGAGGTCGCGGCCGACGTCGGGCTCGGCGTCGACCTCGACGCGCCGATGACCGCCCTCTCCGGCGGGCAGGCCGCGCGGGCGGGGCTCGCCGCGCTGCTGTTGTCGCGCTACGACGTGCTGCTGCTCGACGAGCCCACCAACGACCTCGACCTCGACGGCCTGGAGCGGCTCGAGCGGTTCGTGCAGGGGCTGCGCAGTCCGGCGGTGGTCGTGAGCCACGACCGGGAGTTCCTCGCCCGCACCGTCAACCGCGTCGTCGAGCTCGACCTCGCCCAGCAGAAGGTCGGCGTGTACGACGGCGGATACGACAGCTACCTCGTCGAGCGCGAGGTGGCGCGCCGGCACGCGCGCGAGGCGTACGAGGAGTACGACGAGCGGCTGAGCGAGCTCAAAGCGCGCGCGCTCATGCAGCGCAACTGGATGGCCCAGGGCGTGCGCAACGCCCGCCGCAAGGCCACCGACAACGACAAGTTCGGCCGCAGGATGCGGGCCGAGGCCAGCGAGAAGCAGGCCGCGAAGGCCCGCCAGACGCAGCGGATGATCGAGCGGCTCGAGGTGGTCGAGGAGCCGCGCAAGGAGTGGGAGCTGCGGATGACGATCGCCGCCGCCCCGCGCTCCGGCACCGTGGTGGCGTCGTTGACCGGGGCCGTCGTCCGCCGCGGCTCGTTCGTCCTCGGCCCGGTCGACGCGCAGGTCGACTGGGCCGACCGGATCGTGATCACCGGCGCCAACGGCTCGGGCAAGTCCACGCTGCTCGGCGCGCTGCTCGGGCGGATCCCGGTGGACGAGGGCAGCGCGGGCCTCGGCTCGGGGGTGCGGGTCGGGGAGATCGACCAGGCCCGCGGCCTGTTCCTCGGCCCGGAGAGCCTGCTGCGGGCGTTCGGTGAGGCGGTCGCGGACTGGACCGAGTCGGACGTGCGGACGCTGCTGGCCAAGTTCGGGCTGACCGCGGAGCACGTGCTGCGCCCCGCCGCCTCGCTGTCACCGGGCGAGCGCACCCGCGCCGCGCTGGCCCTGCTGCAGGCCCGCGAGGTGAACCTGCTCGTGCTCGACGAGCCGACCAACCACCTCGACCTGCCCGCGATCGAGCAGCTGGAGCAGGCGCTCGACTCCTTCCCCGGCACGGTGCTGCTCGTCACCCACGACCGCCGGATGCTCGACGCCGTGCGCACCACCCGCCGCTGGACCGTGCGGGACGGACGGCTGACCGAGCATTGACCGGCGCGCCCGCCCGGTGCGCCCCGGACGGGCGTGCCGCGTCGTCGTCAGCTCGGACGGGCGTGCCGCGTCGTCGTCAGCTCGGGCGGGTGGGCGGAGACTGGGTCTTCGCCGGGTCGCGCTCCACCTGGTCGCCCAGCGCCTCGTCGATGCGCTTGAGCACATCGGGCTCCAGGCGCACGCCGCTCGCGCGCACGTTGTCGGCCACCTGCTCGGGGCGGCTGGCGCCGATGATCGCGGAGGCGACGTTGTCGTTCTGCAGCACCCACGCCACGGCGAGCTGGGCCATCGTGAGGCCCAGCTCGGCCGCGATCGGCGCAAGGTCCTGGATGCGGGTGAGCGTGTCGTCGTCCAGCCAGCGCCGGATGAACGCCGCACCACCCTTCTCGTCGGTGGCGCGCGAACCGGGCGGGGGCGGCGCACCGGGCTTGTACTTGCCGGTGAGCGCGCCCTGCGCGATCGGCGAGAAGACGATCTGGCTGATGCCCAGCTCCCGTGAGGCGGGCACCACCTCCGCCTCGATCACCCGCCACAGCATCGAGTACTGCGGCTGGTTGGACACCAGCGAGAAGCCGAGCTCCTTGGCCAGGGCCTGGCCCTCGCGCAGCTGCTGCGCGGTCCACTCGCTCACGCCGATGTAGAGGGCCTTGCCCGCGCGGACGACGTCGGCGAACGCCTGCATCGTCTCCTCGAGCGGCGTCTCGTGGTCGTAGCGGTGGGCCTGGTAGAGGTCGACGTAGTCGGTCTGCAGCCGGCGCAGGCTGCCGTCGATCGACTCCATGATGTGCTTGCGGGACAGCCCGGAGTCGTTGGGGCCCTTCGGGCCGGTGGGCCAGTAGACCTTGGTGAGGATCTCCAGCGAGGCGCGCCGCTGGCCCTTCAGCGCCTCGCCGAGCACGGTCTCCGCCGCGCCGTTGGCGTAGGCGTCGGCGGTGTCGAACGTGGTGATCCCGGCGTCGAGGGCGGCGCGCACGCACGCGATGGCGGCGTCGTTCTCGACCTGGGAGCCGTGGGTGATCCAGTTGCCGTAGGTGATCTCGGAGACCTTCAGGCCGGACCGGCCGAGGTAACGGTGTTCCACGGCGAAACCCTATGCCCACCCGACGACGTGTCGGATGAGCTGTGGGCAGGAGCGCAGGCCGCGAGGAGGGCGGCGGGCGGCCCGCGTCGCGGGCCACCCGCCGGTCGGTCGGATCTTGCCTGATCAGGCCTCGGGTCGTTCCTGCACGCCGATCGCGAAGCGCAGTTCCTGCCCCCCGTCGGGGCCGGCGACCGGCTGCACGTCCAGCACCTTGTCGTCGAGAACTTGGGCGACCACCGGCTCCAGGAAGACGCTCACTCCGTCCCCGGACAACACGACGTCGTCCGTGTTCGGCCGGCCGGCCAGGGACAGCTCCAGCCCCTGCTCGGGATCGGGGGCGGAGATGCGCAGCCCGCCCCCCTCGGGCAGCTCGGCGTCAGCGGTCAGGGTCCTGATGGCTTCGGCCGCCGTATCGGTGATTGCCAACATGCCGCGCCAGAGTAGGCGTGTTCGGACGACCTCGCAGGGCGTGGCTCAGCCGAAGGTGTCCGGGTCCGGACCCAGTCGGGTGCCGCGGTCGAGGCCGTCGATCGCGGCGACGTCGTCGGCGGAGAGCTCGAAGTCGAAGATGTCGATGTTCTCCCGGATCCGCGACGGCGTGACCGACTTCGGGAAGACGATGTTGCCGTGCTGGATGTGCCAGCGCAGCACGACCTGGGCCGGGGTCTTGCCGTACTTCTCGGCGAGGGCGACGATCCGCTCCTCCCGCAGCAGGTCCCCACCCTTGCCGATCGGGCTCCACGCCTCCGTCGCGATGCCGTGCTCGCGGTGGTATTCGCGCAGCTCACGCTGGATGAGCCAGGGGTGCAGCTCGATCTGGTTCACGGCGGGCACGGTGCCGGTCTCGGCGGCCAGCCGCTGCAGGTGCGGGACCTGGAAGTTGGACACCCCGATCGAGCGGGCCTTGCCGTCGGAGAGGATCTTCTCGAAGGCGCGCCACGTCTCGACGTAGCGGTCGGCGTGCGGCCGCGGCCAGTGGATGAGGTAGAGGTCGACGTAGTCGAGGCCGAGCTTCTGGAGGCTCTCGTCGAGCGCGGCGATGGCCTCGTCGTAGCCGTGCCTGCTGTTGATGAGCTTCGTGGTGATGAACACCTCGTCGCGCGGCAGCCCCGACTCCCGGACCGCCTGCCCGACGCCCTCCTCGTTGCCGTAGCCCTGCGCCGTGTCGATGTGCCGGTAGCCGGCCTCGAGGGCGGTGCGCACGGCCTCGGCCGTCCGCGCCGGCTCGATCTGGAAGACGCCGAAGCCGAACTGCGGGATCTGCACGCCGTTGTTCAGACGGATGTTGGGTACCTGCGACATGCCTCCTGTCTACCCCTCGTGGCCCGCGCCTACCGGCGACACCCGTCACCCCACGCGTCCGCGACCTCGCAGGCGGCGGCCGCCGCCTGCTCCCGCCCGGCCCGCGCGGCGGCCGCGCGGCGCGCCGGATCCAGCGCGTTGCGCCCGATGGCCGCCCGCGCCGCGGCGTCCGGGCTCACCAGCGCCACCCGGGCCCCCGCCGCCCGCAGCGCCGCGACCTGGGGCGCGACCGGGGTCACGGGCCCGATGCCGCGCACGGTCGGCGCCAGCACCACGACCCGTTCGCACCCGGCGGCGAGGTCGGCGTTGGCGGGGGAGCGCAGCCCGCCGTCCACGAGCCGGCGCCCGCCCGTGCCGACCGGCGCCCAGACGCCGGGCACCGCGCAGCTGGCCGCGACGGCCTCCACGAGCGGCACCCCGCTGTCGCGGTCGAGCACGACGAACTCGCCCGTGCGGGCGTCGACCGCCGTGATCCGCAGCGGACGCTCCGGCCACTCGTGCACCGGCAGCCGGCGCCCGATCACCTCGACCCGCTCCGCGGCCGGGCCGGTCCGCGCGCGCAGCGCGAACCGCCCGATCCGCGCCCGCACCCGCTGCGGGTCCCTGCTCCCGGTCAGCGCGGCGAGGACGAGCCGCGCCGCCGCGCCCACGCCGAGCGCGGCGGCGACCTCGCCGTCGGGCGGCACGAGCTGAGCGGCGTAGCGCTCCTCCGGGTCGACGCCGGTGGCGAGCTGCGTGCCCACGATCGCCCCGGCCGAGGTGCCGACGATCAGGTCGGCGCCCGCGAGGTCGATGCCGCGCTCCCGCAGGCCGCACAGCATCCCGAGCTCCCACGCGACCCCGGTGACCCCGCCGCCGCCGAGGACGAGCGCCCTGCGCATGCGGGAACCGTAGTTGACGACTGGCATACCTACTAGTAGGTATGCCAGCGTGGACTCGCGCACGAAGCTGCTCGACGCCGCGAAGCAGCTCGTCTGGGAACGCGGCGTGGCAGCCACCAGCCCCGCCATGCTGCTGGCCCGCAGCGGTGTGGGGCAGGGCAGCCTCTACCACCACTTCGCCACGAAGTCGGCGTGGGCCGAGGCCGCGATCGCAGCGCTCGCCGCCGATCTCACCGCCGAGACCGACGAGGTGTTCTCCGCGCACCCCACGGGACCCGAGCAGCTGCGCGCCTACCTGACCCGGCCGCGCCCCGCGCTCGACGGCTGCCGGCTGGGCCGGCTCGCCTTCGACCCCGAGGTCCGCGCGAACGCCGCGCTGCGGGCACCCGTCAGCGCCTACTTCGAGCACCTGCGCGGCCTGCTGCGGCCCGCGGTGCGGGCGACCGGCGCCGACGACGTCGAGGGCGTCGTCGAAGCCGTCTGCGCCGTCGTGCAGGGCGGCTACGTCACGTCCCGGCTGAGCGACGACGCGGACGCGCTCGACCGGGCCTGCCGCGGGCTGCTCGCGCTGCTCGGGACACGACCCCGGATTTCAGGAAAGCCACATTCCTGAGGTGCAGCTTCATGAATGAGGTGTTCTCAGTAGCGGCCCTGGTGTTCCTGTTGGGTCAGGACCAGGGCCGCTTGGGTGATGGCGCCGATGCGGCTGGGGCTGAGGGTGACGCGTTGCAGGGCCCGCCACCGGGTCTTCA